>OCTA010000474.1_pt1 | contig 37057 bp, 32 predicted proteins | sample 1538991 | NCBI WGS metagenome assembly OCTA01 (sample SAMEA3539302, study PRJEB22396) | soil metagenome | biome: tundra; feature: field; material: soil | place: USA | collected 2010-05 | depth 0.15 m | reverse complement strand
CCTGGATGGAGATAGCGGTTTCGTGCTGGATGGCCGCAACGCCGCGCGCTCCGGCTCACGCCTGCAGATCCTGGCGACCGGACTTGGCAAGGTGCGGCCGGATTGGCCCACGGGGATGGCCGCGCCGCTGGAGAATCCGCCGGTGGTTGCCGCCACGGTTAAGGCTTATATGGACCGCGTCCCGGTGCAGGTCACGCGCGCCGCGCTGGCGCCAGGTTATATCGGGTTCTATCTGATCGAGGTGCAATTGCCGGTCCTCGTCAATGCAGGGCCTGCGGAGTTCTACATCACCGCGGACGGGCAGGAAAGCAATCGAATACAGGTGGTCTTGGAACCGTAAGCGCACCCAGGAAATGAAAAGGGCCCCGCAAACGGGGCCCTTGCTTCGCCGAAACTTGGGCAATCTGGAATTTAGACCCTGGCGACGTTCTCGGCCTGCAGTCCCTTGGGCCCCTGCTTCACCTCGAACTCTACCTCCGCGCCTTCGTCCAGGGAACGGTAGCCGTTTGCCTGGATAGCCGAAAAGTGTACGAACACGTCATCGCCGCTGCTGCGCTGGATGAAACCATAGCCTTTGGCGGCGTTAAACCATTTCACGGTGCCTTTTTCTCTCACTACTTCTTCTCCTGATTCATTGTTCGCCCTGGCTCCAAAAAGAGCTCCAAAAAGAAAAAGCTACGAGCCGAAGCTCGTAGCTCTCTGGACTTTCGGTGGCGCGGGACAAACAACCATTTCGAAACTTGCACTTGGAATTATCGCAGATGGCAATCGTGCGGTCAAGCCCGATCTATTATAAAATCTTGCGGAGGAATCAGATGCGCGACAGGGGGGTATGTCCCTAACCGGCGGCGAGATCGAAATCCTGGAAGCCATCCGCCGCCGGGCCCATTTGCCAGTGGGACGCGGCCTGGCGCTGGGCATCGGCGACGATTGCGCCATTTACCGCCCGCGCGGCGCGCGGGAAGATCTGCTGTTCACCACCGATCTGCTGGTGGAAGACGTGCATTTCCGCCACGAGACGCATCCTCCCGAGGCGCTGGGCCACAAGGCGCTGGCGCGCGGATTGAGCGATATCGCCGCCATGGGAGGCGTGCCGCGTTTCTGCCTGCTTTCGCTCGCCGCCGGCCGACGCGCGGACCGGCCCTGGATCGATCGTTTCTATGACGGATTGTTGCGTCTGGCGCGCATCAGCGGGACGCCGCTGGCGGGCGGCGATCTGGCGCGCGCGGCCAAAACGGCCTGCGATATTGTGGTCTGCGGGGCGGTTCCGCGGTCGAGCGCGCTGCGGCGCGATAGCGCCCGCGCCGGCGATGCGATCTATGTCTCCGGGCGGCTCGGCGGGTCAGCTCTGGGTCTCGAAAGGAAAGCGGGCAAAGCGTGGTTGCGGCATCTGCGCCCGCAGCCCCGGCTCGCACTGGGCGTCTTCCTGCGGGAGCGCATCCGCGCATCGGCCGCGATGGATTTAAGCGACGGAATTTCGTTGGACTTGCGCCGCATGGCGCTGGCTTCTGGCCTTGAGGCGGCCATCGAGCCGCCGCCCCGATTTCCAGGCGCCAGTGCGGAGCAGGCTCTTCACGGCGGGGAAGATTACGAGCTGCTATTCACCGTGCGGCCGCGCGTTAAGGTGCCCGCGCGCTTTGGAAGCATTCCGCTGACCCGCATCGGCGTCATGCGCCGCGGCCAGGCGGGCGCTGTATATCTATCCGGCAAACCGCTGCCGGCGCTGGGCTACGACCACTTCCGAGGTTCCCGATGAACGTTCCCGATCCGGCCCCCAATCCAGCCCCCGATCCAGCCCCCATAATGGAATTGATCGACGCCTTCCGCCGCTCGAAGACCATGTTCGCGGCTGTCTCGATGGGCGTGTTCGAGGCGCTCGACGAAGGCCCCGCGGACGCGTCCAGCTTGGCCGCGCGCCTGCTGGGACCCGCCGCCGGCGCCGGCCCGCTCGAGCGCCTGCTGGATGCGTGCGTGGGAATGGGGCTGCTCGACAAGCGGGACGGAGCTTACGCCAACCAGCCTGTCGCCGAAACTTACCTGTGCGACCATAGCCCGCTCTCGCTAACCGGCTACGTGCTCTATTCCAATGAGGCGCTGTTCCCCATGTGGACGCACTTGGAGGATGCCATCCGCGAAGGCACGCATCGCTGGACGCAAACCTTCGGCTGGCACGGATCCCTGTTCGACCACTTCTTCAAGACCGACGAGCGGCGGCGCAGTTTTCTGCGCGGGATGCACGGTTTTGGACAGTTGAGCTCCGCGCCGGTAGCGGCGGCTTTCGATCTCGCGCGGTTCCGGCGCATGGCGGACCTGGGTGGCGCGACGGGGCATCTGGCCATTGCCGCCTGCGAAAGGTATCCGCAACTGCGCGCGGCGGTCTTCGACCTTCCCCTGGTAATCGCGATGGCGCGGGATTACGTGGCTGCCTCTACGGCGCGGGACCGTATCGAGCCGATCGCCGGAGATTTCTTCCGCGACGATCTGCCGGCGGCCGATCTGTATTCTCTCGGCCGCATCCTGCACGATTGGCCGGAGGACCGCATCCGGCTGCTGCTGTCGAAGATCTACGAAGCGCTGCCGGCGGGAGGCGCGCTACTGGTCGCCGAGAAGTTGTTGGACGAGGACAAATCGGGACCCACGTCCGTGCACATGCAATCGCTCAACATGCTGGTCTGCACGGAGGGCCGGGAGCGCACGCTGACCGAATATGCAGCGCTGCTGCGCGAGGCCGGCTTCGCCTCGGTGGAGGGCCGCCGCACCGGCGCGGTGCTGGATGCGGTGCTGGCCACTAAGGCGGGTCCCTGAGGCCGATTCTTCGCCATATGTTCGCCACGACGACGGTACTGGTAACTATACGGCGGCCAATCGCATCACATTAAGTAGCTCTGGTGCAGTACGTCCGGATTTCGATCAGGAACTTCTTTCATGCCATTATGCTTCCGCCTTCCAAGGCGTCTCGTGACCGGTTTCTGTGTTTTGGCCCTGGCAGCGCTGATGCCCGCGTGGGCGCAATCCCAGGATGGCTCCAGCACCAGTACGCCGGCCGGCACCGGCGGCGCCCCGCCGATACTCCCCGCCCCGAATCCGCCGGACGCTGCCAATAGCCCCCAACCGGAGAAGCAAGATAAGCGCGTCTTCGGAGTCTTTCCAAACTACCGGACCACTGACGGCAACGTGCCGTTTCAGCCGATTACCAGCAGTCAGAAGCTCGCCATCGGCTTGAAGGACTCGTTCGATTGGCCCGTCTATCCGGTGGGGGGACTCTTCGCGGCCCTCTACCAGCTCGAAAACCAAAACCCGTCGTTCGGGCAGGGCATGAAGGGTTACGCGCGGCGATTCGGCACGGCTCTGGGCGACCAGGTCATCGGCAACATGATGACGGAGAGCATCATGCCGAGCCTGTTCCACCAGGATCCGCGCTATTTCCGGATCGGCAGCCGCCGCGGCGGCGTCCTGTACCGGGCGGGATACGCGGCGTCGCGTATTTTCGTCAGCCGCACCGATAACGGCGGCGAGCAGTTCAATTACTCGGAATGGCTGGGGAATGCCGCGGCCGTCGCTATATCAAACGCCTACTATCCGGACACGCGCACCGCGTCCGACAACATCGAAAGGCTGGGGATCGCCTGCGCCACGGACGCCTTCTCGCAAGTCATGAAGGAATTCTGGCCGGATGTGAAACGCAAACTCTTCCACCGGCACGAGACCGATACGCAGCCGCTGCTAAGCGAGTCTCACCCTGTCACACGCTAAGCGGGCACGCGACGGCCCGCCGCATGGCCTCTTTTGAGTCCCGGGCAAACCGCTTTTGTAGCCTTCGGGAGAACGGATAGCCCACGCGCGCCAGTCCGTTGGGCCGCGAGAAGGCATAGATGCCGTACCAGACAGTCTGATCCTCAGGCTGCATTTCCACTGTAAACCGCTCCTCGCCGGTTTCTGCATGTTCCGTCAAGGTCCCGTATGCGAAGCCGTAGCGCAACGGCGCGCCGCGATCGTCCACGACGTAGATCACGCGGGACGCATTCAATGACCAGAATCCTTAGTGCTGGGCAACGACGGCAACGGTCGATCCCACTCGAATCGGCGTGTCCGGCCAGCAGAGGTGAATCCAGCCAGTGTCGAACATTTTCCACTGCCGCAGGGCTTCCACCGCCCGCGCAAAGACCGCCGCTCCCCGCCCTAATTGGATGCGATTGCGATCGACCGTATAGCCGTGCGGCGCCCGCTCCCTGGTAGCTCCTTGCTCCGGATAAGAAAATGGCTGGCCGCGCTGAGACTCGATGAATGCGCAAATCCGGTCCCGAGACGGCTTGGTCAACAGAAGCACATTACGATTCTTGCACGGCGTTCAGGGGGATTCCTCGTATAGCGGATGGTGGCGATAACATCGATGCGCTCAGCGGTCAGTCCGGGCGGTGCCAGACCGTTCGAGGATGTCCGTGATTCGTTCCCGACCCCGCCCCACAGCCATGGAATATCCGCGCGGCAAGATTTTGGGTACGGGAAGATACAAGCCTTCGAGATCGCGCCGTTCGGTCTGGCTGGCGTGAGCACACACCTTGCCCGGCAGTGCTGTCCCAGGGCGCACACACCCATCGTCTACGCCTTCCTCCGGAACCTGTCCGAGTTGTAGGTCATGGATGGCTGGCGGTGGGGTGCGAGCCACAACCAGATTGTGTTAGACGGCCCGGCAAATCCTTTTATTGCAATTGTTTACCTGTATAGAAAGAAGTTAGCATTCCATCCATTGACAATTAGTTGATATTAGACGGAAGATCTCTCTATCTGGTGAGGAGTCTTTTCAATGCTTGGCGGTCTTTTCACACTTGTTTCACTTTCGCAGCTAGTGTTGTTTGTCACACTCGCTATGATGATCAGCGTGAATTCTTTCGGACAGGCTATGTTGCGGCACGCACGGCCACAGCATCCGCCCTCGAAGGGTCTGCTTAATCCCGGTTTTCGGACCCCTCTGGCGGCGTACTACCAAAATTGGAATGGCAGACTTGTAGGTATTCTTTGCAAATCATTGCTAACGAACGGACAGGCCGGCCGTCCAAAATGGTTACTCAGGTGCTTCGGTATCGCTGCTTAGGAGGGGGAAATGCCTTGCTCTTTTTGTATGACAACTCTAAGAACTGTTAATATGTCCCCCTTTCATGTGTGCTGCACTACTAAAATTCGTTCAGAGGAGACTTCCGAGGAGAGAAAATATGAAGCTAACGACAAGACTGCTCGCAGTTGCTTTGGCCGCTTTGCTGGGCATTGCGTGCCTGCCGGGATTCGCGCAGTTGGTCAGCGGCAACCTTACGGGCACGGTTTACGACGCCAGTGGAGCCACCGTGCCGAACGCGACAGTGGTCGCGCACAACGATGCCACCGGCGTCGATACCACAACCACCTCGCTGTCCGCGGGGGAATACCGCATCGTTAACCTGCCCGCTGGGATGTACACCATCGTGGTGACGGCCGGGGGCTTTTCGAAGGCAGAGATCAAGGGCGTGCAGATCGAACTGAACGTCACGGCTACTGCCAACGTTACCTTGCAGGTTGGCAAGAGCGTGGAGACGGTGGAAGTCAGCGCCAATGCGGTAGCCATCGATACGACCACGGCGCAGCTTCAAAACACTTTCGAGTCCCAGCAGATGATGGATCTCCCCAACGCGTCCAGTGGTTCGGGCGTGATTAATCTGTCGCTGCTGGCGCCGGGAGTGGCGACCAGCGGTGGCGTCGGCGTAGGCACCGGTCCGAGCGTCGGCGGCCAGCGCCCGCGCAACAACAACTTCACGATCGAGGGCATCGACAACAACAACGGCGGCGTCACGGGTCCCTTGGTGGGCGTTCCCAACGATGCCGTAGCGGAATTCACCTTTCTGCAGAATCAGTTCAGCGCGGACTTCGGCCACTCCTCGGGCGGCCAGTTCAACCAAGTGGTGAAGAGCGGCACCAACCAGTTTCACGGCTCGGCTTACGAATATCTTTTTAACCGGAACCTGAACGCCGCGGATAATCTGAATTTCGTGCAGGGCATCCCGCTGCATCCGCGGTTCGACGACAACCGCTTCGGGGGCACCTTCGGCGGCCCGATCAAGAAAAACAAGCTATTCTTTTTTGTCAACTACGAGTACAACCCGATTGGCACCATAGGCGCCAGCGGAACGGTTTGCGCTCCAACGGCCAGCGGCTACGGCACTCTGGCTGGAATCTCCGGGATCAACCAGACCAACCTGAGCCAGTTGAAGAAGTATCTGGGCACGGCTTCGGCGGCATCTTCGCCCGCAGCCTGCGGCGACAGCGCCTATCCCTCCGTGGGGTCCGGAAATGAGAGCCTCGGAAATCAGACGGCAAGCGCCGTACCCGTGGAAGTCGGATTGGTCCCGGTAACGGCGCCCGCCTACACCAACACCGACGCCGCCGTGGCCTCCGTGGACTACAACATTTCGGACAAGGACTCTCTCCGGGGCCGCTTCATTCTGAACCGCACGGGCCTCATCGACTCGACCGGCTTTCCCGCGGTCTTCTATCAAATCAGGCCCGTCAACACCTACCTCGCGACTTTCTCGGAGTTTCACACTTTTACTCCCGCTCTGGTGAACGAGTTCCGGCTAGGCTACAACCGCCTGTCCAGCAACACTCCGGCCGGCAACGTTCAATTCCCGGGACTGGATGCGTTCCCGAACATCGATATCTTCGAACTCGGCGGCGTGAATAATACATTCGGTCCCGATCCGAACGCGCCGCAAAGCACCGTTCAGAACCAATACCAGTTGACCGACAACGTCTCCTGGACCAAGGGCGCACACACCCTGAAATTCGGCTTCGACGGCTGGAAGCAGATCTCGCCGCAAACCTTCACACAGCGGTCCCGGGGCGACTACGAATGGAGCTATCTCTCGGACTACCTGTTCGACTACAATCCCGATTTCCTCGCGCAGCGCTCGCTGGGTGGGTCGAAGTATTACGGCGACCGGGTTTTTACAGGCTTTTTCGCCAACGATAGCTGGAAGCTGGAGCCGAATTTCACGGTGAATATCGGCCTGCGGTACGAATACCAGACGGTCCCCTACGGCGAACGGCAGCAGACCAGAAACGCGATTTCCGACGTTCCCGGTTTGATCACCTTCGGCGAACCGCAACCGCAGAAGAACGCGATTATGCCGCGCATCGGCATCGCGTACTCTCCAGGCACCAGCGGCAGGACCTCCATTCGCGCCGGTTTTGGGCTGTTTTACGATGTGCTTTACGACAACCAAGGGCTGCTCACTCTTCCGCCGCAGGCCACCACCACAGTGGACGTAACCGGGCTGGATCGGGGCAACTTCCTGGCCAACGGCGGCATTGCACCGACCGCACAGGGTGCGACCCTCACCCAAGCCGAGGCTCGTGCTGGTACTGGTGGCTACGTCTCGGACCAGATCCGGCCAGAGACGGCCTCTTGGAATATTGGCATCCAGCATGTATTTCACGGAGACTACACCTTTGAGAGCCGCTATGTGGGCACCCACAGCGTACACCTGTCGGTGCAAGACCAGTTGAACCGCCAGGCGGTTGTCAATTCCTCCAACGCTCTGCCGCTGTACATGACCGCGCCCAGCCAAGCCACCTTGGACGGCCTGACCAACACGCTTTCCGCTTTGACAACCGCTTACAATGCCCAGGGCGACATCGTTCCCGGCTACCTGGCCGCCGGCTTCACCGGTATCATCACCTCCTACCAGCCCTGGGGCAATTCCATTTATCACGGCTGGGCGAACTCCTTGACTCGCCGTTTCTCCAATGGCTTGCAGTTCATCGGAGCCTACACCTGGAGCCACGCGATCGACGATTCCACGGCCGACGTGTTCAGCACCTATCTGACGCCCCGCCGTCCGGAAGATTCACGCAACCTCGCGTTGGACCGCTCTTCTTCCGCGCTCGATCATCGCCAGCGCGTCACGTTCGAGACGCTTTATGATCTGCCGTTCTTCAAGCACTCGAGTTGGTTCATGAAGAACATCGTGGGCAACTGGGAATTTGCTCCTATTTACACCTACCAGAGCGGTACCTTGGTGGATGTCCAGAGTGGAGTCGACTCCAATCTCAATGGCGATTCCGCGGGCGACCGCGCGTACATCAACCCGAGCGGAACGGAGAACGTGGGGTCTGGTGTGACGGCCCTAAAGAACAGCGCTGGTGACACAGTGGCTTACCTGGCCAACAACTCGAACGCCCGCTACATCGAGGCTCCCAAGGGCGTGTTGGGCAACGGTGGCCGGAACACCGCGCAACTTCCCCCCATCGACGATGTGGACATGACGATGGCCAAGAGCTTCAACTTCACCGAAGGTAAGAAGCTTCAGTTTTCGGCCCGGTTCTTCAACATTTTCAACCATCCGCAGTATGTTGGGGGCAACGTCAGCGACGTAGCGCCGTTCCCGCAGACCGCCGGCGCGGTGCATACGTTCCTGGAGCCGCAGTCGGGAATCTTCCTGCAGCCGTCGCAGGCGTTCTCAAGCAACCCGCGCACCATACAACTCGCGCTCAAGTTCATCTTCTGACGAAGCTGAGCGCAGAGTGGCTTGCATTTCAGGGGGGAGCCTTGGGGCTTCCCTTTTTTGTTTGGGCAGGGTGACTATCCACCCACCGTCATTTCCCGATGCCGGCGATCAACTTCGACTTCCGTTCCTCCAACTGGGCAATCTGGATCTTCAGCCGCTTCAGTTCGCGATTGACGCGCGCCAGTTCCGTTTTCGCCTGCCGATCCTTCAGATGGCTGTTCCCGTACTTCTTAATGACCAGCGCTTCCACTTCACGCCGAAGAAGCCGCAGCCAAGGGTTCCCGTGCATCGAGGCAACCCGGTATTGCAGCGTGCCAGCCTGCGCCGCAGCGTGGATCTCTTCCTGCGTCAGCCCAAACTCCTCCCGCGCCGACTTGTCGCTGAGGGTCGCTCCCTTGCACGTCCATTCTGAATCTTGGTCGTCCATACGTCCGATTCTACACCGTCTCTTCCGCTCCCCGTCTTCCGCCTTTCAGATGCTGTAGCCAATAGGCTACAATGAGGTTTGATGGCCAATGGACCGGTCGCTCTCGCGATCTATGCCACCGCGGACGGCAGGAAACCATTCCAGGAGTGGGTCGAGTCGCTCAAGGACTACGAAGCTAAGGCCCGCGTGTTCGTCCGGCTGGAACGCGTTCGATAAGGCAAATCTTAGCGATTTGCAAGCCGGTGGGTGATGGCGTTTCCGAACTTCGCGTCAAAACAGGCCCAGGCTACCGGGTGTATTTTGGACAGGACGACAGAACGCTCGTCGTCCTTTTGGGCGGCGGCAACAAGGCCACTCAGCGCAAAGACATCGCAGACGCGAAGAGATATTGGCGGGACTACAGGAGCAGGAAACATGCCGCGAAGCGTGCCGTATGACGATTATCTCATCGAGTCTCTTAAGGACCGCCGCCGAGCGGAGGCATACCTCAACGCGGCGTTGGAGGAGGACGATCCGCGCGTGTTTCTGCTCGCTTTGCGGAACGTCGCACAGGCCCGAGGAATGAGTAAGCTGGCCGCGAAGAGCAGCCTGAATCGGGAAAGCCTCTATAAGATGTTATCCAAGCGAGGTAACCCCAGCCTGCAGAGTCTCGGCGCGCTCCTGAGCGGTCTTGGTTTTCGGCTGGCCGTGGAATCCAAGGACGCCGCGTGAAGGTCTTGCTCCGACCCGGTTTCAATAGCTCTGCCGGCTTCGCAGCCGCCCGGCCAACTCCGCCGCCCGCAGAAACTCCTCCCGCGCGCCGTGCGTGCGCAGGTTCTCGCGAAGGTGCTCCAACTCGTTGATATACGCCGTGAGCGCCTGCTCGATGGATTCCGTGTTGGTGGCCAGGATGTCCCGCCACAACTCATACGCGCTCAGCGCCAGGCGCGTGCTGTCGATCAACCCCGGTCCGGCCACCTGCAAATCTTCCGGCGCGGTCAGGTTTTCCGCCACCGTGGCCGCCAGCGCGGTCGAAGCAAGCTGCGGCAAGTGCGACGTAAACGAGACCAGCCGGTCGTGCTCGGCCGCGCCCAGCACCACGGTCTTCGCCCCGATGCGGCCCAGCCACTCGACGAACGGGCGCGCCGCGGGCGTCTGCAGTTCCTCGGGCGCCGCGGGCGTCAGCACATACGTGCGGCCGCGGAACAGATCCGCATCCGCTTCCGCCGCGCCGCGTTTCTCCTTCCCGGCGAGCGGATGCCCTCCCAGGAACTGGCAACGCCGCACCAGCTTGCGCGCCTCGGTGACGATGGCGTGCTTGGTGCTGCCCGCGTCGGTAATGAGCGCGCCGGGCCGCACCAGCGGGTCAAGCTGGTGCAGCGTGTCCAGAATGCGTCCGATGGGCTGCGCCAGATACAGCAGGTCCGCCGAACGGGCGGCCTGATCGAGCGTTGCGCCGCGGTCGACCGCGCCCCGCTCCAGCCCCGCGCGCAACGCCGCTTCCGAGCTGACGCCCAGGATCGTGCCGCGGAAGCCCGCCTTCTTCAGCGCCAGGCCAAACGATCCCCCGATCAGCCCTACTCCAACAATCGCGACCGTTTCCATCTGCGCGCCCGCCTCAGATCGTCCGGCCCACCGCCGGCGCGATCATGCGCAATTGCCCCATCAGCTCTTCAAACTGCTCCGGCCGCAGCGATTGCGCGCCATCGCTCAACGCGCGGTCGGGATCGGGATGCACTTCGATCAGCAGTCCGTCGGCGCCGGCGGCCACCGCGGCGCGCGCCATGGGCGCAACTTTGTCGCGCCGTCCCGTGCCGTGCGAGGGGTCGGCCACCATGGGCAAGTGCGAAAGCTTCTTCACCACCGGAATGGCCGAGATATCCATGGTGTTGCGCGTGTAAGTCTCAAACGTGCGTATGCCGCGCTCGCACAGGATCACATCATAGTTGCCGCCCGCCATAATATACTCCGCGGAAAGCAGCAACTCTTCAATGGTCGCCGCGATACCGCGCTTCAGCAGCACCGGCTTGCGCAACTTGCCCAGCTCGCGCAGCAGGTTGAAGTTCTGCATGTTGCGCGCGCCCACTTGCAGAATATCGGAATACTCGGCCACCAGCGGAATCTGGGTCTGATCCATCACCTCGCTCACCACTATCAGGCCGTTGCGGTCGGCCGCCGCGCGCAGCATTTGCAAACCTTCGCCGCCCAAGCCTTGGAAGCTGTAGGGCGAAGATCGCGGTTTGAATGCGCCGCCGCGAATCACGCGGGCCCCCGCGCGCGCCACCTGCGCCGCCACGCAATCGATCTGCTCGCGGCTCTCCACGCTGCACGGCCCGGCCATTACTACCACCTGCTCACCGCCGATGGACACCCCGCCGGCCTTCACCACCGTTCCGCCGGGATTGAAATTCCGGCTGGCCAGCTTGTAGGGCGAGGCAATGCGATGCGCCTCCTTCACGCCCTCCATCACCTCGAAAACCTCGAGGTCTACATCCACTTTGCCGCCCACGCCGCCGAGCACCGTATGCATCACGCCCGTCGAGCGATGCACGTCGTAGCCCTCGCCCACCATGCGATCGATCACCGCCTGAATCTGGGCCTCAGCGGCCCCCTGCTGCATGACAACTAACATTTATGAATCTCCGTCCGTACTGGTTTCCATGCGAATTCTTTGGATGGTGCGCATCTCGTCGATGATGCGTTCGAAGATGCGCTTGACGGCGTCCGGCGTGAGCGGGCCGCCATTATGAGTCGTGATGTTTTCGAAAACCTGATCTTCGCGGCGCGGCTCGTAGATGGGCAGCTTGGCGGCGCGCTTGACGCGGCCAATTTGCTCCACCACGCGCGTGCGTTCGTTCAGCAGTTCGAGCAGGCGCAGATCCAGGGCGTCGATTGATACGCGATACTCTTCCAGGGCCTGCAGCGCGTCTTCACGCGTCACAACGCCTCCGCGGCCCGCACATCGAAGCCATGCTTCAACTCGCGCACGAAAGATTCCAATTGAATTTCGAGGGACGTATTATCCCGATTGCGCTCAATCACGTTCACAATGGCGCTGCCCACCACCACGGCTTCCACCTGCCGTCCCAATTCCGTCACGTGCTCTGGGCGCGAGATGCCGAATCCCACCGCCAGCGGCAGATCCGTCACCGCGCGCACGGCGGCGACCAGCGGCCCGACGGCATCGGAAACCGATTCGCGCGCGCCGGTCACTCCGGTGCGCGAAACCAGATAGACAAAGCCCGTGGAGTATCGCGCCACCAGCCGCAGCCGCCGCTCGGTCGAGGTGGGCGCAGCCAGAAACACGGTGTCCAGGTTGTGCCGGCGCATGGCGTCCACGTAGTCGCCGGCTTCTTCCACGCTGGCATCCGTCAGCAGGCAGCCATCGATACCGCAGGCCGCGGCATCGCGCGCCAGCGCATCCAGGCCATAGCGCACCACCGGGTTCAGATACGTAAACAGCAGCAGGGGAATCTCAGACCGCCGGCGGATCTGCGCGGCGATCTCCAGCACCTTGCGCAACGTCGTGCCGGCTTGGAGCGCCCGCTGGCCCGCGCGTTGGATGACGGGACCATCCGCGATGGGGTCCGAAAAAGGCACGCCCAGCTCGATCAGGTCCGCGCCGCCGTACTCCAGCGCTTCCACCAGCGCGGGCGTGCGCTCGGGCGATGGGTCGCCGGCGGTGAGGTACGCAATCAGGCCTTTGCGCCCGTTCCGCTTCAGGTTTTCGAACAGGAGAGCAATGCGGGTGTTCATGTCAATACGGGCCGGCGTGGACGCCGGCCGCAGGACTGGAGTCCTGCCCCACATGGCAGGCCAACCAGAGAAGCTGATGGATAGTAGAGCGAAGCTTTAGCCGGCATCCAGTTCCTTCAGGTTTTCCCGATAAATATCGATGTCCTTGTCGCCTCGTCCGGACATATTCACGATGTAGATCTGGTGGCGGGCCGCCGGCGCACGCCGCACCGCCTCGGCCACCGCGTGCGCCGATTCGAGCGCCGGAATCAGACCTTCGATGTGGCACAGCAGGCGGGCGGCGTCCAGCGCCTCGCCGTCGCTGGCGGCCACATACTCCGCGCGGTTCCGATCGTGCAACCAGGCGTGCTCGGGTCCGATCAGCGCGTAGTCCAGGCCCGCCGAAACGGAATGAGTCAGCGAGACCTGGCCATCCTCGTCCTGCAGCAGATAGCTGCGCGCGCCGTGCAGCACTCCCGGCGACCCGCCCCGGAAGCGCGCCGCATGCTCGCCTAAATTCGATCCCCGGCCGCCGGCTTCCACGCCGATCAGCCGCACCGCTTCATCCGGCACAAACGCATGAAAAATGCCGATGGCATTGCTGCCTCCGCCCACGCAGGCGAAGACCGCGTCCGGCAAGCGCTTCTCAGTCTCCAAAATCTGGCGGCGGGCTTCCTCGCCGATCACCTTCTGAAAATCGCGCACCATTACCGGATAAGGATGCGGTCCCAGCGCCGACCCCAGCAGATAATAGGTGGTGCCGACGTTTGTCACCCAGTCGCGCATGGCTTCGTTGATGGCGTCCTTCAGCGTGCGACTGCCGGTGGTCACCGGGACCACCTGCGCGCCCAGCAGGCGCATGCGGAAGACGTTGAGCCGCTGCCGGCGCATGTCCTCCTCGCCCATGTAGACCACGCAATCGAGGCCCAGCCGCGCGCAAACCGTAGCCGTGGCGACGCCGTGCTGTCCGGCGCCGGTTTCGGCGATGATGCGCCGCTTGCCCATGCGCCGCGCCAGCAGTCCCTGCCCCAGCGTGTTGTTGATCTTGTGCGCGCCTGTGTGCAGCAGGTCTTCGCGCTTGATGTAGATCCGCGCGCCGCCCAAGTGTTCCGTGAGCCGCCGCGCGAAGTACAGCGGCGTGGGGCGGCCGGCGTAATTCCGCAACAGATCGCCCAATTCCGCCTGGAACGCCGGATCGCTGCGCGCTTCCAGATACGCCTTCTCCAATTCTTCGAGCGGCGCCATCAGGACTTCCGGCACGAAACGGCCGCCGTAGGGCCCGAAATGGCCGCCCGCGTCTGGTTGGGCAGTCATCATCGCGATGCCGCCAGCGCGGCTTTCAGAAACGCCGCCATCTTGAAACGATCCTTGCGTCCCGGCGAACTTTCAATTTGCGAACACGCATCCACGCCCCATGGATGCACTTGCTCGATCGCCGCCCGCACGTTGCCCGCATCCAGTCCCCCCGCCAGGATCAGCTTAGCGATGCCGTGCGGAACGCGCGCCCAATCGAAGACCTGTCCCGATGCCGGGCCATCCAACAGCACGGCTTCAGCCCCTACGGTGGGGCAGGCGGTTTCGCCTGCCTTGCTGAGCACCCGAATCGCCTTCCACACGCGGATGCCCTGCGGATACTGCTCGGGCGGCTCGCTACCGTGCAATTGGGCGATATCCAAACCCACCTGCCCCGCGGTCCGCAGCACGGCCTCCGGGGACTCGTCCACAAAGACGCCCACCTTCCAAACACCTGACGGCAGTCCAGCCGCGATGGCCGCCGCTTCGTCCGGTGCGATATAACGCGGGCTTGGCGGGTAAAAGTTGAAGCCCAGCGCCGCCGCCCCTCCATCGATGGCCGCCAGCGCATCCTCGCGATTGGTGATGCCGCAGATCTTCACCAGCGTCACCAACATGGCGTCACCAACGCACGCAGGGCCTCCGCCGGATCGGCCGATTTCATCAGGTGCTCGCCCACCAGGAAAGCTTGATAGCCCGCCGCGCGCAGCCGCTCGATATCCCGCGCGGAGCGTATGCCGCTTTCGCTCACCTTCAGCACCCCTGGCGGGATGCGCGGCGCTAAACGCAGCGACGTTTCGAGCGTCACCTCGAACGTGGTCAGATCCCGGTTGTTGACCCCGACGATTCCAGCGCCCGCGTCGATTGCCTTCGCCAGTTCCCGTTCGTCGTGCACCTCGACCAGCGCCGCCATCCCATAGCCGGCGGCCGCCATCTCCGCCAACCTGCGAATCTCGCCCGCGGCCAGGATGGCCGCAATCAGCAGGATGGCGTCCGCGCCGCCAGCCGCCGCTTCCGTCACGTCATTTTCGTCGAGCGTGAAATCCTTCCGCAGCACCGGCAATGCGCAGACGCCGCGCGCCGCCGCCAGGTCCGCCAGGCTGCCCTGAAAAAACGCTTCGTCGGTCAGCACGGAAAGCGCCGCCGTCCCTCCAGCTTCATATTGCTGGGCCAGCCGCGCAGGATCGAAATCCGGCGCCAGCAATCCTTTACTGGGCGAGGCTTTCTTGATCTCGGCAATGATGGCCGGTGCTCGCGTGGCCAGCGCCCGCCGAAAATCCCGCCGCCCAGCGCGCGCCTGTTCCGCCTGCCGCTCCCATTGTTTACGCACACTTGGAGCCGGCGAGGGACGCTCCCGCTTGTGAGCGACAATACGGGCCAGTACGTCTGGAACGGTTTCGGTCAATTTGATTTATGGTAGCAGACCTAGGCGGCGGGACGGCGAGAAACAATCGTGAACGCGCTGCGAGCTGCGTGTTTCCGAGGCAGCTACGGAGTGGGGAGAAACCATTGCTTGCTTAAGGGAGCGCAACTCGCAACGGGCGTCCACATTGGGTAGTGAAGTGAGCGAGCAAAACGTTTCATGCGCCGGGCGGTTTTTTTAGTTAATTGTGATGTCAGCTAAAATTGGGCTGGCGGATGACATACGAATTTGGACCCTTCCGTTACGACGCGGGACAGCGGTTGTTGTTCCGTGGGGGCGATCTGGTGCCTCTGGTACCCAAGGCGATCGAAACCCTCCATGTCCTGCTGGAGCGGCGGGGTTCCGTTGTGGAGAAGTCCGAGCTGATGAAGTTGGTATGGCCGGACACAAACGTGGAAGATGTCGGGCTGGCACGGAACATTTCCTTGCTGCGGAAGGCCTTGGAAGACGAATCTGAAGAGAATCCATACATCGAAACGATCCCCCGTCGCGGATACCGGTTCGCCGCACAGGTTTCTACGGCTGAGCCGGCGAACGTGCCACCCCCGGAAACAGAGCCGCGACAGCCATCGCGCAGGCGCTGGCGTTTGTTCACCTTGCCAGTTTGCGCCCTGGCCGCCGGTGCCTTCGTGTACTACCAGTTTTACGTGCCCTCCCGGTATTTGCCAAAAGGCAACAGGTCCGCCAGCATGGCCGTGGTTCCGTTCGAGTGCCTTTGTCCCGGTATGGACGGAGAGAGTTTTTCGCAAGGGTTCAATGAAGTCCTTGTGGCCGATTTGTCGAAACTGAGCGGTGTGCAAGTGATCGCTCCGAGCACGGTCCGGCGGCACCAGCGGATGGGCGTCTCGATGGGACTGATGGGGCGTCTGCTAGGTTTGCAGGTCCTTATTGAGGGGACGGTCCAGAAGCTGGACGAACGACTCAGGATTACGGCGCGATTGGTGGATGTGCATACCGGCAGGGTGATATGGGCGGAGACCTACGATGAGCGCGCGGACGATCCCGGCGGCGCCCAGGACGCGGTGGGACGTGCGGTGGCGGCAGAGGTCGGGAAACGCCTCAGTGCCCCTTCGAATCGCTGATTCCACAGCGGTTCAAGATTCGCGAAGAATTTCCGAATAGATTCCGAAGCTTCTTTCGCCGCGGCGTCAGCGTATGCTGAGATTGCCATGAATACATTCGCAAGACTTACCTGGCAAGCTGCCGTGGCCGGACGTTGGACGGCCCGGATACTGGGGACGCTGATGGTCCTCTTTCTTCTCGCCTTCGTCTTCGGAGAAGGTCCTCCGCCTCTCACACGCATGACCGGCCGGGAACTAGGCTATGCCCTGGGCGTGGGCGGCCTCTTCCTGGGGCTGATCATAGCCTGGTTCTGGGAAGGATGGGGCGGTCTGCTGTCGGTGTTGGGCTGGGGATTCCTGGCGGTTGTCGCCAAGAGGCCACCCTGGGATTTGCCGTTTTCGATTCCGGCAGCCATCGGTTTGCTCCATCTTGTGTGTTGGTGGGGGCTCCGCGGTCCGGCCCCGCCAGCGGCGCCCATGAATTCGGCGGCGACGGCCCGCCTCAGAATGCTTTTCGCCTTTCTGTGGGTGTCTTTGGCGGCTTTCATATTGCTGTGCGCAAATGAGATCTTCGGCCAGCCGCCCCTGATGACACGAACCGGCCGTCCGCCGGCGACGATGGTGGGAAGCTGGCACGCCAATCTCACCACGGTATCCCGGCAAGCTCTTCCCGATGAAATTCCGGTCGTGTTCACAATCGGTCCTGATGGATCGGTATCGGGCGCGGTTGGCAACGCAGCGCTGACCAATGGCCAACTCGCGGCTAACCGAAGCTGGTTTGGCCGGCTGATGAACTGGCGGACCGATTACGTGATTCGAGGCACGTTGTCGCGGGTGGTCGAATCGTATGGCGGGACTGCCGGCGACCGTTTTTCGGCGCCGCTGAACCCCAGGGGATCGGACCTGGATGGGGCATTGTTCCTGTCCCATCCCGGCGCACCGAAGCCGCTCGGGCTGAACCTCAAGAAGCGGTGAGCTATGAACTACGCTCATGAAAATCCGTAAGACGGTGATCCCGCCGGACCCAGCCAGGGGAGCCTGCCGCTCGAAACCCTGGTCGACCGCGATGGCGTCGAAAAGCCCGTCCTGCGCATCATCGTCGAAGGAGCCTTGCGCTTCGGTGTCGAAGAAATCGCCATCGTGGTTTTCACCCGGCGACGAAATACGCTACGCGCGGGTAGCGGGCGATCATGCCGACCGCCTCCGCTTCGTCCCGCAGCCCGAACCGCTGGGCTACGGCCACGCCGTTGTGTGCGCCCGTGACTTCGTCGGCCAGGACCCGTTCCTGCACCTGGTCGGTGATCGTCTTTATATCAGCCGCACCGAAAAGGGCTGCGCGCAGCATTTGGTGGAAGTGGCCGAAGCCCAGGCGTGCGCCGTCTCGGCCGTGCAGGCCACCCGTTGTTGGTCGCTATCACGGTACGGGAAGGACTACGCGGAACGGCTCCCAATTCCCGAACGGAAACGCTTTCGTGCGCGGGCTTTGGCCGTACCCGACCATGACGGTGCCGTCCGCCGAGACACCGTCCAGTTCGACCAGAGCGACCCACTTGTCGGCCGTGTGGACACCGGCTGCCTGCAACAATATCTTGAGATCCTGCATTCCCGTTTTAGCCGTCCAAACGAAGCAGTGACTGGACCCGGTCGAGCCAGTGGTGAGCGACGTACCCACGATCACCGTGCCGTCCGCATTGGCCGCGAATGCGGCGCTCTCCGGGCCGCCGAGGCTGCCGATATCCTGCATGCCGGTGGAGGCGGTCCAGCGAAACGCCCGCCAAAAGCCACTCGCGTCCCGGGCCTCCCCCACGATCACCAGGCTATTGGCGGAGATGGCCGTCGCCATGCTTTCCGCGCCTGTGGTGAGTCCCAGGTCCTGCAAGCCGCCGGCGGGCGTCCACTGGAATGCATGGAAGGTCGCCCCGTTGGCGTCGGAACCCTTGATAGCTGCACCCACTGCCACCGGCGCCTGCCCGGTCCCAGAGAGGCCGAACGCCTGGGTTTGATCTTGCTCGCCTGGAAAGGGGCCGAAGATTCCGGCCTGCCCTGATGTCTTCCACCAGTTGTCGCCGCCGGCGACCATCATTCCGTCGGCGGTGATCGCGCTTGCGATGTTTATCGGGATCTGCATCATTCCGTGTGCGGCCGTCCAGCGGAAGGCTTCAAATGTATTTGGTAGCGCGTGCTCCCCGGCGATGACCGAACCGTCGTACGAGACGGCGCCCGCGCCAAAAAAGTCGCTGTTTCCCCTGCTTCCGAGAATTTGGTATTTGCCGGCTACTGTCCAGCGGTACGCCAGCACGGTATCCGAAGAGTTGCACTTACTTTGCCCAGCAGCGCAGACCCATCCGTAGCCCATGATCGTTGAACCGTCGCCGGAGATGCCGCTGGCGTAGGTGCCAAACGTAGCGCCGGGCATCTGGCCCAGCCCTTGAAAACTTGGCGTTTGCACCGCTGCGGCCAAAGTGAGGGTTGCTGTCAGGGTGGTTACCAAGAGACACCCCGATAGCTTGTTGATGGCGCCGTTCCAGGCGCATGAGACAGAAAGCGTCTCTAAGGCTCGTCGTATCTTCATATGGCCTGTTTCCTTTCTGCAATTACTTTCTGCAACTAAGGTGCGTAGAGTTCGGCGTGGCAGTAGGGAGAGACCAGCCACTGTGTATCATGCTCCCTCCGGCAAGAAGAACCTCTCCTGTTCCCAGCAGCGTCAAAGGGCCAGAGCTAATCCCATTGCCACATTGACGTTTTATGACGTTTTATCTTCATCTGTTTATCACACACCGCGTAACTATGGTACGCCTGGCCGTCGAGAGGTAGCTGTAAACTCTTCGTAAATTCTCGAAGCATTCAGGAGAGGAGTGTGCTGGTTCCTACTTGAGTGAGATCTCGGAAAACGCCGCTTGCGGACGCCCGGTGACTCGGAAAACTCGCACGGTGTGTGGATCAAAAGGGGGTCCCTGTGACGGATCTGCGAAAGACGATGCTGGAGGAACTCCAGCGTCGGAATCTATCCAAGCGTACCAGGAAGGCTACGTGCGCGCCCGTGGAGGATCTCGCCTTGCACCAGCACGAGGCCGGGATCGTTCTTGCCACCCGGGTTCTCATCCATAGATCCTTCGATGCACAATCCGGGTCATATTTTTGCCTTCGAGTTTCGGCTCATAATATCTAAGGGACCACTACCCACATGAAAATCCGTAAGGCGGTGATCACAGCCGCCGGACCCAGCCAGCGGAGCCTGCCGCTGCAAACCCTCATCGACCGCGATGGCGTCGAAAAGCCGGTCCTCCGCATCATAGTCGAAGAAGCCCTGCGCGCCGGTGTCGACGAAATCGCTATCGTCGTCTCACCAGGCGACGAAGCACCCTACGCGCGGGTAGCGGGCGATCATGCCGGCCGCCTCCGCTTCGTCCCGCAGCCCGAACCTCTGGGCTACGGCCACGCCGTTCTGTGCGCCCGCGACTTCGTCCGGCAGGACCCCTTCCTGCACCTGGTCGGCGATCATCTTTATATCAGCCGTACCGAAAAAGGCTGCGCGCAGCAATTAGTTGAAGTGGCCGAAGCCCAGGCGTGCGCCGTCTCGGCCGTGCAGGCCACCCGCGAAAACCTGTTGCCGCATTACGGCGCGGCCGGCGGCCAGCGCGTCGCCGGCAGCCAGGATCTCTACCGCATCGACACCGTGATCGAAAAGCCCACGCCCACCGAAGCCGAACAGCGCCTGGTGGTCCCCGGCCTGCGCGCCGGACACTATCTTTGCTTCTTCGGCATGCACGTCCTCACGCCCACGGTGATGGACTTCCTCGGGCCCCGTGTCAGCCTTTCCGCCGCGCTCGCCGAACTCGCCCGGCGCGAGCAATACCTGGCGCTCGAGCGCGCCAACCGCCGCTACGATATCGGCGTGCGCTACGGCCTGCTCACCGCGCAACTGGCGCTCGCGCTCAGCGGGCGCGATCGCGACGAAGTTTTGTCCCAATTGGTCGAGTTGCTCGCCATGCGCGAGGCGCCGGCGGCCGGGAGATAGCCCGCCCATGAGCCAACTCACCGGCATCGTCACCGCGGCCGACCCCGCGCTCCGCAACCGCTCGCTCGACGCCTTCTGCCGCGCCGCCACTCTCGCGGACCTGCAGAGCGAATCCGCCGCCCTCGACCGCTTCCGCCGGGACAGCGACAATCTTTACGAACGCGTCCGTGCTCTCTTCTTCCTCTACGCGATCCACCGCTTCCACCTGCCCTTCAAAGCGGGCGTTCGCGCCCAGGCGCCGATTCCATTCAGCGGCTACGATCACCTCCTCAGTCGCCGCTTTGAAGAAGCCATCGAAATCTTCCTGACGGCGCAATCCGCAAACGGCGACAGCGCGGCCATCTCCAGCGCGCTGGCCGCGGCCTATCATGGCCTCGGCTTCCAAACCCTCGCCGGACAGGTCCGCCGCAGTGTGCGCACCGTGCGCGGCAATCAGTGGATGTTCCGCACAGGCCACCCCGCCGATTATCCGCTGCGCCTGCGCCCCGAGCTTCTCAACCAAACCGGCGGCCTCTTCCCCATCCTGCGCGAGACCACGCCCGTCCGCATGGACCTCACCCACAGCGGCTGGAGCGACATCTTTTTCCTGGGCATGGATTTTCCCGAAGGCGCGCGCGTGCTGAACGTTTCCATCGACCTCAGCGTGCGCGGCGCCGGTTCGCCCAAGCCGCCCGTGGAAGCCTGGTTCCGCGTGATCGACGAGCCGGTCCTGCGCCTCGCCAGCGTCGATCTCGAAGCCTCCGCCGAAATCACCACGCTCGCCGAAGTCTTCGATTTCGCGCGCGACTATCTCGGCCTGCTCAAAGCCGCCATAATCGCCTCCGGCATCGTGCCGCCCGGGATGGAAGGCGCAGGCCAGCCGCTGGCCGACATCCTGGCGGTGCTCACGGGCCGGCGCGGCCACGGCATCGAAATCGTCAGCCGCGTGAACGATATCCCCAAAGGCTCGCGCCTGGCCGTCTCCACCAACCTGCTCGCCTCGTTGATTTCCGTTTGCATGCGCGCCACCGGACAAGCCCACTCGCTCACCGGCGCGTTGGCCGAGACCGACCGCCGCCTGGTAGCCGCGCGCGCAATTCTCGGCGAATGGCTGGGTGGCTCCGGCGGCGGCTGGCAGGATTCCGGCGGATTGTGGCCGGCCATCAAGCTGATCGAGGGCGTCCCGGCCGGGCCGGGCGATTCGGAATTCGGCATCAGCCGCGGCTGCCTGCTGCCCAGCCATCGCATCCTAGGTACGGACGAAGTCTCCGCCGAAACGCGCCACAGTCTGCAATCCAGCCTGGTGCTGGTGCACGGCGGCATGGCGCAGGACGTCGGACCCATCCTTGAGATGGTCACCGAGAAGTACCTGCTGCGTTCGGAAGCCGAGTGGCAGGGCCGCCAGCAGGCCATCCGCACGCTCGACGAAATCCTGGGACACCTGCGGGCCGGCGACGTGGCCGCCATCGGCGCATCCACTCAGCGCAACTTCGAAGGCCCCATCCAGACCATCATTCCCTGGGCTTCCAACCTCTACACCGAGACGCTGATTCGCCGCGCGCGCGAGGAGATGGGCGCGGGTTTCTGGGGCTTCTGGATGCTCGGCGGCATGTCCGGCGGCGGCATGGGTTTCATCTTCGACCCCGCCGTGAAGCCGCGCGCCGAGGATCGCCTGGAAGCCATCATGCGCGAGACCAAGCGCCGCCTGGAGCGCGCCATGCCCTTCGCCATGGAGCCGGTAGTCTACGACTTCGCCATCAACGAACGCGGCACCCACGCCGACTTGGCGAGCGGACCCGCCGCGTTGATGCCGCCCGGCTACTACACGCTCGCCGTACCCGCCCTGCTGCGCACCCAGACGCGACTGCTTTCCGCGGCCCGCCGCGCGGAGTTGGATCGCTTCGCCGCCGCCTGCCGCACCGCCCCGGAGCTATCCGGCATGGTGCAGAACCTGTTCGATCACATGCTGCCGCGCGCCGCGCACGATGCCGGCTCCGCTCAGAGTCTCGAATCGCTGCTTGATCGCCACGGGTTCGACCGCGAGCAGCACGAGCAGATCCAGGCCGATTTGCGCAGCGGCCGCATCGGTCTGGCGCAGAACCGTCTCCCCGCCACCAGCCGCATCGAGGACGTCGCGCCGGACGACATAACAGATGCCACCGCCCGGTTACCGGCGCGCTATCGCGAATCCGGCATGCAGGCACTGGCCGACGGCATGGTGGCCGTGGTCACGCTCGCGGGCGGCGCGGGCAGCCGCTGGACCAAAGGCGCAGGCGTGGTGAAAGCGCTGCACCCGTTCTCGAAACTTGCCGGCCGCCACCGCAACTTCATCGAGGCGCACCTGGCGAAAAGCCGCCGCACCAGCCGGATCGGCGGCATACCGCTGCCGCACGTTATCACCACCAGCTATCTCACGCACGATGCCGTGGCCGACTGGCTGGCCGCCGCCGGCAACTACGGCTATCCCGGTCCGCTTCTGCTCTCGCCGGGACGCAACATCGGCCTGCGCGTGGTCCCCGTGGTGCGCGACCTGCGCTTCGCCTGGGAGGAAATGCCGCAGCAGCTTCTCGACGAGCAGGCCCAGAAAGTGCGCGAAAGCCTGCACGCCAGCCTCATCGCCTGGGCGCACCAAGCCGGCGAGGCGAGCAATTATACCGACAACCTCCCTATGCAGTGCCTGCATCCTGTCGGCCACTGGTACGAGCTGCCGAACCTGTTCCGCAACGGCGTGCTGGCGCGCTTGCTGGAGGAGCGTCCGCACCTCCGTTATCTGATGTTGCACAACATCGACACGCTCGGCGCGGACCTCGCCCCGGATTTGCTTGGGCTGCACATCGAATCCGGCGCGGCCCTCACCACCGAGGTGATCGCCCGCCAGATCGACGACCGCGGCGGCGGCCTGGCCCGCGTTGACGGCCGCGTGCGCCTGGTCGAGGGACTGGCGCTGCCGGACGAGCGCATCGAATTCGCGCTCTCCTACTACAACTCGGCCACTTACTGGATCGACATCGATCGCCTGCTGCCGGCGTTCTCACTGACCCGCGCAGATCTGGCGAACCCGGAAAGCAAAGATAAGGTGGCTGCGGCCGTCCGCGCCCTGGCCGCCCGCATGCCGTCCTACATCACGCTGAAGGACGTGAAGAAGCGCTGGGGCAAGGGCCAGGAAGATATCTTCCCCGTCGCGCAATTCGAGAAGCTGTGGGGCGACATGACCGCGCTGCCGGAACTGGACTGCCGCTTCGTGGCTGTCCCCCGCAATCGCGGCCAGCAGCTCAAGGAACCGGCGCAGCTCGACGGCTGGCTGCGCGACGGCTCGGCGGCGTATTTAGAATCGCTAGGCGATTGGTAGACTTGTCTTATGGCAGTGACCGAAGACCAACAGGTGCGCATAGGGGGGCGGGCAATCCTGCCCGCAGCCGCCTTTCAGGCGGCTCCCCCGCATCGCCGGGCGCGTCCGGAATAGTAGCCATGTGCGAAACACAAGCGATACAAGCGATCGACGCGTGGGCGCAACCGTCACGGGGCGCACGCGCCAGGGCCTGCCGGAGGTCGTTCGCCTGCTCGAAAAATCGGGCACTGCCCGCTATCTCGATCTCAAGCTCACGCCGGCGGAAATCGTGGCCGCCATGGACGTCGCCGGCATCCAGCAACTTATGCTCTCCGCCTGGTGCCGGCCCGGCCGCTGGCTGATCACCAACGACGAGGTCGCCGCCCACGTCGAGACCTTCCCGGAGCGCTTCGCGGGCGTGGCCGCCGTGGATCTGGCCAACCCTGTGGCCGCCGTGCGCGAACTGGACCGCGCCGTCCGCCAGCTCGGCTTCAAAGCCTTACGCGTCGTGCCGTGGCTGTGGAAGCTGCCGCCGAATGACAAGCTCTACTACCCGCTCTACGTCAAATGCATCGAGCTCGACATCCCGTTCTGCACGCAGGTCGGGCACACCGGCCCGCTGATGCCATCGGAAACCGGCCGCCCGGTGCCGTACATCGATGAAGTCGCACTCACTTTCCCGGAACTGCGCGTCGTCTGCGGCCACATCGGCCACCCGTGGACCGATGAAATGATCGGCGTCGCCTGGAAGCACGACAACGTCTACATCGATACCTCGGCGTATCTGCCGCGCTACTATCCGCCGCAGCTCCTCCAGTTCATGCGCACTTATGGCCAGGATAAGGTGCTCTTCGGAACCAACTTTCCGCAGTTACCGCTCGCCAAGTGCATGAAACAAGTCCGAGACTTGGAACTGCCGCAGGATATGGAAGACAAGTTCCTGTTCGCCAACGCGCGCGCCGTGTTCCGTCTTCTGTCTTCTGACTCCTGACTTCTCCAGCTTGGACGAGCGCTCAGCCGCGAGGCTTCCTTCGCGCCGTCTGCCGCACCGCCTTGTCAGGCAGCCTCATGAAGTTCTCGGGCCGCAGCAGGCTCGCCACGGATATGTCTTCGTCGATTGCCTCCCAATGAATTCCGATGCCGCCTCCGATTAGCTCCCAATCGGATCGCTCCCGGTTTGACGCGCCAGCCAGCCTCGGGAACCACACCAGAGGTACCGAAACTACTCGTCCATCGGACAGCGTGACGGACAGCGCATCGCGTGAGCACGATACGTCGACGGCAATCGTCTCAACCTTTGCAACCAAAGTACTCATGCCACTTCTCCAAGAATAAGCCTGCGTTCTCCATCACGATTTGCCGGATCTCTGTCATCTCGTGCGACCGAAAACCCCGCACATCGCCTACCGACACGGGTTCGAGCCAAAACTTCGCATAACGGCCGGCGTGAGCCACGTGGATGTGCGGCGGCTCCCGCCCTTCCAGACTGAAGAAGAAGAACCGATACCCACGGACTCTCAGTACGGCGGGCACTCCTACAGTCTACCGCCCCTGACCACCTCGCGACTCGCGCGCCGCGGTTCAGCAGCCGATGCTCGCCGGCTCACCGCCGGATGCAGCAGTGCGAGGCTTCAGGCGACTCGCAGCCGCGACTGGACAGACGGCGTTCGGGCGGTAGCGTGTAACAATCCGAGTTCCAACCGCCCTCCGGGGCTGCGACCCCGGTCAGCGGAGCTATCGGCGATAAGAACCGAAAAATCAATGTATCTCGCGATAAGCCCGTCAGGCGCGGATCCGCGCGTCTTTCCCGATCTGGATTTCCTCTCTTCGCGAACAACCATGCTGTCCTCATCCAGGCCGTCCTGATCCAGACCGCGCGGGCGTTGTCGTGAATTTTGAACCCTGGGAGTTACCGGGCAGACTGGTTTACTCCCGCCCGTTTCGGTAGGAGACCCCAGTCGGCGGGTCATCCAGCGAAAAGAGAGCGAACGAGAGGGTGGCACAGATCGGACAGCAGCGCAGGCGGAGCGACAAGCGGCTTTTCTTTCGGCGACCAAGCGGCTACCATGTACGTATGAGGATGTGAAGGGATGAACACAGAAGACATTTTGACTCTTCTTCGCACACGACAGGGAGAGCTACGACAGCGGGCTGATCAGAAGGTCAGCAGCATTGGAATTGTCAGCAAGGAGACTCAGATGGAGGGGCAGAGAAAGGTCAGGGAATCTGCCCAGAGCGATTGGGAAACGGCTGATGAACTCCTCAGCTTGATCGAGCAGATCGAAAGGGCCGAACACGCCACCGCAAGCTCGCGATAACTTTCCTGTCGCGGGACCGTAGGACCGGCAAGCGGCGTGGCTAATCAGAAGCAAATCGGTTTTGACAGGTGTGGAAGACATATCCAAAATCATTGTCGGCAGCGCGGCCGGCGCATTGGGCGGCTTCATCGTCGGGGTTCTGACGGAGCCCATAAGAATTTGGTTCCGAAACGCCAATGACAGAACGCGGCTCCGAAACCTCGTGTACCGGGACCTCGCTCTGATTTACGAGGACATGATATGGCTGAAATACCTTGCGGCTAGCGGCAAAGGATTCTCCGATGCGAATTTAGAAACGGCGTCTGGCAGGTACGATGCCGCGCAACGCGACCAGGTGTTGTACTGCGAGCTGCCCGAGTCAGTGAGCGTTGATATTCTACACGAACGGCTTATGGCCCTAGCTGCCCAGCCACAAGGCAACATGAGCCGAAGGGAAGAAAAGCTGGACGAAATGATTGCCGCCTTCGAGAGCGCAATTCTGCATGGTTCCTTCAAGGTCCGCCGTCTCCGGAAGTTTAGGACGAAGACGCTGTCGACAGGGCTGGAAGCAATCCGGAGGCAGTACCTCAAGGTCTCGGCCCAGTAGTCGGTGCGCCTGGACAAATGATCAAGAAACTCATCGGGTCGGCTTCGAAGCGGAGCGATGCTCTGCCTTGTGCAGCGCGAGCCTTTCCCGTGCCGCCTGAAGGTCTGCCAGCGCGTTCTCGGCGGCGACGCGCTCAGCGTTTCGACGGCTCACTTCAGCGGAGGCTTGGGGGCAGGTTGAAATCCGTCCATCAAGGCTTGCGCCCGTTCCGCAGCCCGCTGCTTGTGTTCGACGGCAAGTTGTAACTCGTCACACTTTTCACACATGCCGCTATTGTAACGCCAGGCCGCAACTGCTCTGCTCTGGGTAGCCAGTCCAGGCAACAAAAACGGGCAGATAGCGGCACCTTCGGGAACCACGCCACCAGCCACCAGGCACCGCGAAGCCGAGCCGCCCCGCGTTACCATGAACCCATGGCCCCAGTCATCCGCGCCCCGCGCGGCACATCCCTGCGCTGCCGGGGATGGAAGCAGGAAGCCGCCCTGCGCATGCTCATGAACAACCTCGACCCCGACGTCGCCGAGCGCCCGGCCGACTTGGTGGTCTACGGCGGCACCGGCAAAGCCGCCCGCGACTGGCCCTCCTTCCATGCCATCGTGCGCGAACTCGAATCGCTCGCCAACGACGAAACGCTGCTAGTGCAATCCGGCCGTCCCGTCGGCGTCTTCCGCACCCATGAGGAGGCCCCCCGCGTCCTCATCGCCAACGCCAACCTGGTGGGCCACTGGTCCAATTGGGAGCAGTTCCGCGCCCTCGAAAGACTCGGCCTTACCATGTACGGCCAGATGACGGCCGGAAGCTGGATCTACATCGGCTCGCAAGGCATCCTGCAAGGCACTTACGAAACGTTCGCCGCCGCCGCCCGCAAGCACTTCGGCGGATCGCTCGCCGGACGCCTGGTAGTCACTGGCGGACTCGGCGGCATGGGCGGAGCCCAGCCCCTGGCAGCCACCATGAACGGCGCGGCCTTCCTGGGCATCGACGTGGACCCCGCCCGCATCCGCAAGCGTATCGAAACCGGCTACTGCGACGCGATGACGCACAATCTCGATGAAGCGCTCGCCATCCTGCGCGAGGCCATAGACGCCGGCCAGGCCAAGTCCGTCGGCCTGGTCGCCAACTGCGCCGAAGCGCTACCCGAGTTGGTGCGGCGCGGCGTGGTCCCCGACATGCTCACCGACCAGACCAGCGCCCACGATCCCTTGAACGGTTACATCCCCGCCGGCCACACCGTCGAGCAGGCCGCCGAACTCCGCGCGCGCGACCCGGAAGCCTACCTCGACCGGTCGCTCGATTCCATCGCCGCCCACGTGCGCGCCATGCTCGACCTGCAGCGCGCCGGCGCGGTGACTTTCGATTACGGCAACAACATCCGCCGCTTCGCCGCCGACCGCGGCGTCACCGACGCCTTCCGCATCCCCGGCTTCGTCCCCGAGTACATCCGTCCGCTGTTCTGCGAAGGCCGCGGCCCGTTCCGCTGGGTGGCGCTCTCGGGCGAGCCGTCGGATATCGCCGCCACCGACCAGCTCGTCTGCCGCATGTTCGCCTCCAGCCCCACCCTCACGCGCTGGATTTCGCTCGCCCAGCAGAAGGTGCATTTCCAGGGCCTGCCCGCGCGCATCTGCTGGCTGGGCTACGGCGAGCGCGCCCAGTTCGCGCTCGAAATGAACCGCATGGTGGCCACCGGCAAGCTCCAGGCGCCCATCGTGATCGGACGCGACCACCTGGATTGCGGCTCCGTGGCTTCGCCCTACCGCGAGACTGAGGACATGCTCGACGCCAGCGACGCCATCGCCGACTGGCCCATCTTGAATGCGCTGCTGAACACGGCCTCCGGCGCAAGCTGGGTTTCGGTGCACAATGGCGGCGGCGTGGGCATCGGCTATTCGCAGCACGCCGGCCAGGTCACGGTGGCCGATGGCACCGATCAATCCGCCCGCTGCCTGGAACGCGTGATGACCTGCGATCCCGGCATCGGCGTTCTGCGGCACGTGGACGCCGGATACCAGGAAGCCATCGACTTCGCCGGCCACGCCGGACTGCGTGCCCCCATGCGGAGTCTTGAGTAACGCCTCATGACGACTCTGGTCAGGGGCGCCCGCCAGTTACTGACTCTGCGCGGCGATGGCGAGCCGCGGCGCGGCGCTCGATTGCGCGACCTCGGAATCGTCCCGAATGGCGCCGTGTTAATAAAGGATGGCGCGATCGTGGATGCCGGTCCCGCGCGCAGCATCGAAAAGCTGCCGGAAGCCCGCCGCGCGCGCGAGATCGATGCCACGGGACGCGTGGTCATGCCGGGATTCGTGGATAGCCACACGCACCTGGTCTTCGGCCGGCCGCGCCTGGTCGATTACGAAATGCGACTCGCAGGCGCCAGCTACGCGGAAATTGCGGCTGCGGGCGGCGGCATTCTTTCGAGCGTCGTAGCCGTCCGCGGGATGCCCGCCGCGCAGCTCGAAGCGCAGGCGCGCGCCTCGCTCGCCGCCATGGCCCGGCACGGCACTACCACATTGGAGGCCAAGTCCGGCTACGCGCTGGATGAAGCCGGCGAACTCAAGACCCTGCGGTTGCTGGCGAAACTGAACGGCGACCCGCTGGATATCGTGCCGACTTACTTAGGCGCGCACATCCCGCCGCCCGAATATCGCGGCAAGGCCGACGCATATATCGACTGGATGGCCGCCGAAATGATGCCCCAGATCCGTCGCCGCAAGCTGGCGCGCTTCGTGGACATCTACTGCGATGAGGGCGCGTTCACGCTCGAGCAATCGCGGCGCTATTTGGAGCAGGCCTGCCGGCTGGGCTTCGGAGTGAAGATCCACGCCGAGCAGTTTGCGCGCACGGGCGCCGCGCGGCTGGCCGTGGAGCTGGAAGCCGCCAGCGCGGACCATCTGGAGCAGGCCGGTGACGAAGACATCCGCGCGCTGGCGCAGTCGAATACCATCGCCACGCTGCTGCCCGGCTCTGTTTTTCACCTGGGCCTGCGCACGTACGTGCCGGCCCGCGCCCTGATTGAGGCAGGTGCGGCGGTAGCGCTGGCGACGGATTTCAATCCCGGCACCAGCCCGACTTACAGCATGCAGATGGTGCTGTCGCTCGCCTGCACCGAAATGCGCATGTCGCCGGCGGAAGCGATAGCCGCCGCCACCATCAACGGCGCGCACGCCCTGCGCCTCGCTGATCGCACAGGCTCACTAGATCCCGGCAAACAAGCCGACCTCCTGGTCCTCAACATCTCCGACTACCGCGAACTACCCTATTATTTCGGCACGAACAACGTGCATGCAACCTTGAAACGAGGAGTGACACTTTCATGAACCCCAGCCCCCAGCCCCTCGCCCCTAGTCCCCAGATCCCCAGCACCCAGCACCCAGCACCCAGCACCCAGCTCGTCGAGTGCGTCCCCAACTTCTCCGAAGGCCGCGACGCCTCCAAAGTAGACGCCATCGTCGAAGCTATCCGATCCGTGCGCGGCATCGCCATCCTCGACCGCGAGATGGACGCCGACCACAACCGCTCTGTCGTCACCTTCGCCGGGCCCGCCACGGCCGTAGTCGAAGCGGCCTTCCGCGGAGTCGAGCGCGCCATTGGCCTGATAGATCTGCGCCATCACACCGGCGTGCATCCGCGCATCGGCGCGGCCGACGTGGTGCCCTTCGTTCCCGTGGAAGGCGTCACGCTCGAAGATTGCGTGCGCCTGGCCAACGAACTTGGGGCACGCCTCTGGGAAAGCCTGCACGTGCCGGTGTATCTCTACGAGGCCGCCGCCCGACGCCCCGACCGCCTGAACCTGGAGAACATCCGCCGCGGCCAGTTCGAAGGCCTGCGCGACGACGTGCGCACCAATCCCGACCGCCGTCCCGATTTCGGCGAAGCCGAACTGCACCCCAGCGCCGGCGCCACCGTCGTGGGCGCGCGCAAATTCCTGATCGCTTACAACATCAACCTGAACACCGCCGACGTCGAGATCGCTAAGCGCATCGCCAAGGCCATCCGTTTTTCGTCGGGCGGGTTCCGCTACGTGAAGTCGATGGGCGTGCCGTTGGCCTCGCGCAATCTGGCGCAGGTTTCGATGAACCTCACGGATTTCGAGCAGACGCCCATCCATCGCGTGTTCGAAGCCGTGCGCGCGGAGGCGGCCCGCTACGGCGCGTCCATCGTCGGCAGTGAGATCGTGGGGCTGATCCCCAAGCGCGCGCTCGAAATGACCGCCGAATGGTATTTGCAGGTTGAGAATTTCCATCCTAGTCTGGTATTAGAGAACCGTCTCGCCGAGGCCGCCACTGTGAATGGATTGAACGAATTTCTGGACGAACTCGCCGCCCCCACTGCCACGCCCGGAGGAGGCAGCGCTGCAGCCGCCGCAGCAGCCATGGCGGCGGCCCTCGGAGCTATGGTCTCCGGACTTGCCAAGCTCCCCACCGATGCTTTCGAAACGGATCGCAAATTCTTCGCCGAAGCCGTGAAGCGCGACGCGGCATCCTACGAAGGCGTGCGCGCGGCCTACAAGCGGCCCAAAGACGCGCGCGCGCCGTTCGTCGAGCGGGCCTTGCACGAGGCCGCTGTGGTGCCGCTCGAAGTGGCCGAAGCCGCCACAGCCCTGAAGAATCGGCTGCGCGATCTGGCCGCCACCGCGCCCGCCAAGTTCGGCTCGGACATCGAAACCGCGCAAGGCCTCGCGCAGGCCGGCATCGATGGCGCGCTGGCGAATGTGCGCATCAACATCGCATCGATGAAGGACGAATCGGCTGTAGCGCCCCTCCGCGAGCGGCTCGGCAAGCTGTCATGAGCGCGACTCTGGTTTCCATCACCCCCACGCCGCCGCCGCGCCCCGCCTGGCTGCGCGCGCCCGCGCCTGTCGGCCAAAACTATCGCGAGCTGAAAAGCCTCATCGACGGCCTCGGCCTGCATACGGTCTGCGAGAGCGCAGCATGCCCGAACGTGGGCGAATGCTGGAACCATCGCACGGCGACTTTCATGATTCTGGGCAACGTGTGTACGCGGCGCTGCGGCTTCTGCGCCGTGCAGAAGGGCGCGCCCCTCGAAGTCGATTACGACGAGCCGCGCCGCGTGGCCGAAGCCGTGGCAGCGATGGGGCTGCGCTTCGCCGTGATCACCAGCGTGAACCGCGACGACCGCGCCGATGGCGGCGCCGAGCTGTTCGCCCTCACCATTCGCGCCATCCGCGAGCGCGTCCCGGGCTGCGGCGTGGAAGTGCTGGTGCCGGATTTTCAGGGCAGCCACGCGGCCATGGACACGGTGATGGCAGCCGCGCCCGACGTGCTCAATCACAACACCGAAACCGTGCCCCGCCTCTACCGGCAGGTGCGGCTGGGCGCGCGCTATGAGCGTTCCCTTGACATGCTGGCCTATGCCAAGAGCGCGTCACCGCAAACGCCCGTAAAGTCCGGCTTAATGCTAGGTCTCGGCGAGACCATCGACGAAGTGTTGGCCGTGATGCGCGACCTGCGCGCCCACAGCGTGGACATCCTGACGGTGGGACAGTATCTGCGCCCCTCGCCGAAGCACTTGCCCATCGTGCGCTACGTGCCGCCCGCCGAATTCGAAGATCTGCGCCGCGCCGGTTACGAAATGGGTTTCGGCCACGTAGAATCCGGCCCGCTGGTCCGCAGTTCCTACCACGCGGCGGATTCCGTCGCGCCCAAGTGAGTTCGCCGCCGGTTCCCAATCGCACGTACAATAATCGTGTGGCGTGCTTCCTCAAATCGATCGGTCTGAAGAACATCCTGAGTTTCAAGGATGCGGAACTGCCTCTCGGGTCGCTGAATGTCTTGATAGGCCCGAATGGCGCGGGCAAGTCGAACCTGATCGACGTGATCGGGCTGCTGCAAGCTGCGCCGGGCGATTTGAACGGCGCGATACTCCGAGGGGGCGGCGCTCCTGCCTGGGTACGGAAAGGCGAAAAGGGAGCGCCCGGCGTCGCTGCGATTGAATGCGAATTCGTGCTTGGGGCTGACCAGCTCGCTTACTCCTTGGAGTTCTCCGCGGTGGAACGAGGTCTTGTGATCGAGCACGAGAGGCTGAAGCGGACGCCGAAACGATCACGCGACCACCGCAACGCGGCCCCCGGCGTGTATTTCGAAAGATCCGTTGCGAACATGCAGTTTTGGGATCCGGACACGGGCGGAATGGCGAGCAGAAAGGGGGGCGTTTCCGCCTCAGGATCCTTATTCTCCATGCTCAGGAGTCCGATCGACAAGACCCCCATCACGCCGCTGGGAATGGAGCTTGAGCAGATCCGGGTTTACCGGAGCTTCAATACCGGGATGGACGCCCGAGCGCGGAACGGCACCGGCGCCAATGTTCCTAAGGAATTCCTGGACGATGGCGGCGATAACCTCGCAGCGGTCCTGCATGAGATGCGGTTCGACGGGAGCATTGAGCGGGTTAACCAGTATGTCAGGCGCCTGGCGGACCAGTTTGAAGACGTGCGCGTGCGTCTGGACGCCGGGAACGCCCAAACCTACCTCAAAGAGAAAGGAATCGAGCAGCCAATCTCGGCCGTCCGGCTCTCCGATGGCACCCTCAAGTTCTTGTGCTTGATGGCTGTACTTCTGCACGCCAACCCGCCGCCCCTGATCTGCATGGAGGAACCGGAGCTAGGATTGCATCCCGACGCCTTGCAATTGGTCGCCGAAGTTTTGAGGGACGCCGCCGATCGCTCGCAGCTGATCGTGACCACGCATTCCGAGGCTTTGATAGACGCCTTATCCGGGAGGCCCGACGCCGTGGTTGTTTGCGAACGCGATTTCGACAATGCCACCTCGTTCCAGCGTCTGTCGCGCGAAGGTCTGGGCCTGTGGCTGGAACGGTATCGATTGGGCGAACTGTGGCGAAAAGGCCAGATTGGCGGGAACCGGTGGTAAGCGAGATACGCATCCACTATGAGGGTCACCTTCAGCGCAAAGAAGGATTCCACCGGTTCTTTAACGAGATCATTACTCTGGCGCGCGCTCGCCGGTGCCGCTTGCAATTCATCGCTGGCGCCGGGACGTCCGACGCCATACATGATTTTCAGGATGCGATCAAGTCGAATGCCGCGGCTTGGAACGTGCTGCTGATCGATAGCGAAGGTCCCGACGATGGAAAACTATTTGCACGGTTGGGACTCCCGGCAGCGCAAAGGAATTCCGTATTCTGGATGGTGCAGTTGATGGAATCTTGGTTCCTCGCCGACATCCAAGCACTCAAAGGATACTACGGTCAGGGATTTCGAGAAACCCGGCTGATAGCCAAGCGGGATATCGAGCGGGTCCCGAAAGAGGACGTCCTGAAGTGGCTTAAGGACGCGACGAAGACGACTCAGAAGGGTAAGTACGACAAGGCCGAGCATGCTCCCCGCCTGTTGGGCCTTATCGATCCTGTTCTCGTCCGGAAAGCCTGTCCCAATTGCCGGCGCATCTCCGAAACCGTTGGCGCGCGCCTGCGGCAAAGCTGAAACCTGCTAGTGCCGCGGGCAATGTTCCCAATCTCGCCGCACGTCAACTGCAGGCTCCAGTCGCTCCCTTGCAAACCTGCCGCCCAGTAGCCGAAAAACAACTTATTCTGAGACCCCGCTCAATTCAATAGCGGCGCTTCGTGTGGTCCGTCGTCCCAGCCGTGCTGTACTGGGGCCGGTGTAGGCCTACATGGGTTACTGTCCAGAATGCCAATATTAACCCATTGCGCGAAGTTGCGAAACATGCCCAAAATGTGGAAACAGAGAATTCCGCGTGAAGACCGGGAATACAAGAACACCAAAATGTCCTCGCTGCGGGGGAATTCCGGGTACTCTAGTTAGGTGCTCCTGCTGCCAAGGCACAGGGTACGTTCATTTGCGTGATTTAATCCATGAGTGTGGTAACTGCAAGGCAAAGGGTAAAATGCTGTGCGAGCTTTGTAGAGGGACGGGCCACTATCCATCTAATGAAAATGGAGTGACAGACACGCGGACCGGCCAGAGTTTTTGGGTAGGGTGGTAGTCATTAGCTAGAGCTATAGCTAGCTAAGTCTGATCATTTCTCCTTACCCCGCCGCCTGCGGCCAGTTAGCCCGAAAATCGTGCCGTGCAATTCCCAAAAACCCGCCCTACTCATACCTCAGCGCCTCCACCGGATCCAACTGCGCCGCCTTATACGCCGGCCAAATCCCGAAGAACAGCCCCACGCTCACCGAAACCACAATACCTAACACCGCCGCCCACAGCGGCACCTCGGCCGGCAGCGACGTAAACACCAGGCGGCTGATCAGGGAAATGATCCAGCCGAACAGAATGCCCGCGATGCCTCCCAGGCTGGTCAGCACGGACGCCTCCAACAGAAACTGCAGGATGATGTCGCGCCGCCGCGCGCCGATGGCCTTGCGTACACCAATCTCCTGCGTGCGCTCCGTCACCGACACCAACATGATATTCATCACTCCAATGCCGCCCACTAACAAGCCGATCGAACTCAGCACCGCCATCACCAGGAACGTGATCGCCGTAATCTGGCGGAAGTCGGCCACCATCTGGTCGGCGGTCGAAAGCGCGAAGTTATCGGGCTTAGCGTACGGCACCCGCCGGTCGATGCGCAGAATAGTCCGCACTTCATCCAACGCCTTGGGAAGCTGGCCGTCTTTGGCGGTAACCACGATGGCGTTCTCCCGCGCGTTCGGGTACATCTTCTGCATCATCCAGTATGGAATCAGAACGCGCGTGTCCTGGTCGCCGAAGAAAGACGCCGCCGGACGGACCATCGTGCCGATCACATCCAACTGGCGGCCATCCACGGTGATCGTCTTCCCGATCGGATTCACATTCGCATACAACCCCTTCTCAATGTCCGCGCCGATCACCGCCACAGGCGCTTTCCGCCGGCTCTCTTCTTCCGTGAAGAAGCGCCCCAAGTGCATGTCAACTTGCCCGCCCCTGGCATAGGCTTCCTCCACGCCCATGAGATTGATATCGTACATGTCGTTCGCTTTGTAGTGCGCGTTCAGGATCTCGTCGGGGCCGAAAAGCATGGGCGAGACATCTTGCACCGAAGGGCAGCGCTCGCCGATATCCACCGCATTCTGCCACGTGAGGTCCTTGCGTGTACGCTCCTCCGGGCTCAAGCGATGCGTCCGCGGTCCCACCGGAAACTTGAACACGATGATCGAATTGGGTCCGAAGCTGCGCAGAACCCCGGTGATGGACGTGTCGAAGCCGGTCATGATGGCGCCCACCCCGATGATCGTGCCCGTGCCGATGATGACTCCCAACACGGTCAGAAAGGCGCGCAGCTTGTGCGACCGGATGGTCTGTAGCGCCAGCACGAATCCGTTGACGAACGCCTGGGTGGTCATCATGGTTATTTCTCCACGCGCAGCGCTTCAATCGGATCCAGCCGGGCCGCCCGCCGCGCCGGATAGATTCCGAAGAAAAGCCCCACCATGCCCGAAAGCCCCACTCCCAGAAACACGGAAGACCAGGGCAATGCCATGGGCACTGCCGTCACATTGCGCACCAGCACGGCGAGCATCCAGGCGATCGCCACGCCGGCCAAGCCGCCGGTGGCCGCCAAGCACGAGGACTCCACCAGGAACTGGTTCAGAATGTCCCGCCGCCGTGCCCCCAGCGACTTGCGAATGCCGATCTCGTGCGTGCGCTCGGTCACCACGGCCAGCATGATGTTCATAATCACGATGCCGCCCACCAGCATGAACACCGAGACGATGCCCACCGCCATGGCTGCAATCGCGGCTGTAAGCCGCTCCCAAAGGGTGACAAAGGCCTCCGATGCGAAGATCGAGAAATTGTCGTCCTGGCCCGGCCGCAGGTGCCGGTACGCGCGCAACAGGGTGCGCGTCTCGTCCTGCGCTTCGGCCAGATGCTCCTGATCGATCGCCTTGGCCACCAGCCGGATACCGGTGTGCGCGCCGTAAGTCTTGAAGTAGCTCTCCACAGGAATCATCACAAAGTTGTCCTGCGAGTTGCCGAACACGCTCCCCAACTCCTTGGCCACTCCCACCACCTGGTACGGCGTGCCTTCCACCTGGATCGTCTTATCGATGGGGTCCACGCTCTCAAAGAAACGGGTCCGGATGTCGTTGCCGATGAAGACCACCGGTGCGTGACGCCGCGCCTCTTCCGGCGTAATCCCGCGCCCGAGCGCCACCTGCACATTGTTAATCGCCGGGATATTGTCGGTCACGCCCTCCACGTCCACATCCTCCATGGAGTCGCCCTTGTAGGCGACCCGCTTCCGCTTCGAGACCATCATGCCCACGCCTTTCAGCAGCGTGGCGTGGCTCTGGACGAATTCGTATTCATCGCGTTTGATCTCCGGGTTCCGCTTCATCATTTCGTAAAACTTCTTGGGGTCCCAAGGGCCGAACCACGCCATGCGGACGAT
>OCTA010000473.1_pt1 | contig 37080 bp, 36 predicted proteins | sample 1538991 | NCBI WGS metagenome assembly OCTA01 (sample SAMEA3539302, study PRJEB22396) | soil metagenome | biome: tundra; feature: field; material: soil | place: USA | collected 2010-05 | depth 0.15 m | reverse complement strand
CCAGTCATGACTTTGGCTACATCCATCCAGCAAAAAGAAGGCCCGACCCCCACAAACACTGGGGATCGGGCCTCAAACCCTCAAAAACTTCCGTCTAGCCACCACCTCCCGCGGTCAAACCGCCTTAGCGCGGCGCTGCTTCAGTAGCTTTGAACTCGGTGGCGACGATGCGCTGATCATGAACGGCTTCGGCCGCCCGGGAGCAGAGCCAGACGATCGGCGGACCCATGACCGCCGGGTCGAGCAGCCCGGCCCTGGTCTGCACCGGCGTGTCCTCCGGGATCATTCCCGTGGCAGTCGCGCCCCCGGGAAGCAGGATGTTGACCCGCACTGGTGTCCCCACCAGGTCGGCGGCCATCACTCGGGCCAGCGCCTCGACCCCGGCGCCCGCCGGTCCGTAGGGAACGAACCCGGGCCGGGTCATCGTCTGCTGGTTCATCGAGATCACCACGATCCGGCCCTTACCCGCCGCCAGCATGCGCGGGACCACGGCGCGGGCGGCCAGGAACGAGCCGGTGACCTTTGTCTCCACGACCTCTCGGAAGCCGTCGGGTGAGACCTGCCAGAACGGCTGGGGCTCGATGAGAAACCGCGGGTTGACCGTCCGCATTCCGATGCCGGCGTTGCTGACCAGCACCTCGATGCCGCCCAGCCGTTCGTGGGCCTGATCCACGCCGGCTTGCACCGAGGCCTCATCACGAACATCCAGTTTCAGACCCACCGCCGCGGGCCCGAGCTCGGCCGCCACGGCCTGCGCCCGGGCGCCGTCCCGGCCGGTGACGGCGACGGCGGCCCCGGCCTCGATCAGCGCCACGGCCATCGCCCGCCCCAGACCGCTGGTTGCACCGGTGATCAGGACTCGGGTGCCGCTGAGGTCCGCCATCACGCGAAGGCTAGTTCGGGTGAGACTACTTGGCGCCGCTCTCGATGTACTGCATGACGCTGGCCCCGAGGCCCAGGTCGAGCGTCACCGAGCCGCCGACCAGGACCAGCCGACATGCGTCATCGGTGATCGAGCCCTCCCAGCCATGGGGGTCCACGTCGCGGAATGCCACGCGAAGCACCTGGGCGACGCGATTGTCGCGAGTGTTCGGTCTCGGAGGCCCGTTGAGCTCCAGCTGCAACTCGCTGTCGAGCTCCTTCAGGCCCTTGTCGCGCAGGCGCTGGAGATTGAGATCGATCTCGGCCGCGACCGGGGCCAGGGCGAAGTCTTTCGGAACCTTCGGATGTAGGGCCATCTGCTCACCGTCGCTTCGTCATTAGTGTTTGCCCTGGCATTCAAACGCGCCGGGGGTGCACGGGCATCGGGAGCCAGCACTGAGCACAGGCGCGACGAGCTACGGATCCCGGGGCGAGAGAGCCGACGATGATCCGTGCTACGCGCACTCTGCGGCGCGGCGCGCCGCCGCGGCGGTCGTCTCAGAACTCGTCGAGCAGCCAGCCGGAGAAGTGCAGTACGCCCGAACTCATCCCCACGCGCGTCACGTGGAGTGAAAGACTGGCGTGATCAGGCTTTATTCCATTCAGGAGGTTGGCATGGCGGATAGCGTCTACCGGGTCACCGAGGTTGTCGGCGTAAGTAGCGAGTCCTGGGAGGCCGCGGCTCGCGTGGCGGTTGAGACCGCGGCCACGAGCGTACGCGAGCTGCGCGTGGCCGAGGTCGTGCGTCAGGACCTGACCATCCAGGACGGCGGTGTCCTGAACTTTCGGGTTCGGCTCGGGATCTCGTTCAAGTACGACCGCAACGAGTAGTGGCCGGCCCCGTAAGTGCGAGCGTACTTGCGGGGATGGCCACTGGTCGGCGCGGTCGATCCCAGCGCATGCCTGCTCCGGTCCGTTGAGGCCGGAGCAGGCTGCTCACGTGGCCAGGCCACCAAAACGGCGAGTCAGGCGTATTGCGCCACCGCAGCGCCCACCCGCAGCAGCAGCGCCTCGGAGAACGGCCGTCCGAAGATCTGCAGGCCGAACGGCATCGCAGCGTCGGTGCCGATCGGCACCGACATCGACGGACAGTCGAGCTGGCTGATCGGAGCCACGCACGAGAGCAGCGCAGGGCGCAGGGCAAGCAAACGGCCATTGACCGACACCTGCTCGGCGGTCAGCAGCGGGGCGGTGACGGGAGCGCTGGGGGCCAACAGGACATCGAGGCCAATGATCTGGTGGGAGACGTCCTCGATCAGCCGGCGCCGTGCCTGCTGCGCGGTCAGATATGTGGATGCCGACACCAGCGCCCCGGCCTCCAACCTCGTTCGCACCGCCGGCGCGTAGCGTCCGCGCTGTGCCTCAAACCAGCCGGCGTGCGCGTGATTGGCCTCTGCGCCCTGGACGATCCGCTGGATCGCGGCGGCCCCGTCCAGTGACGGCAGGCTCACCGGCACCACGTGTGCGCCGGCGTGCTCCAGGCCCTGGGCCGCGGCGCGCACACCGTCGGCGATCACGCCCGTCGCGAGCCCCAGCAGTTCCGACACCAGGCCGATCCGCAGACCGCGCACGTCCGCGGCGGGGGCCGGCGCCACGGGCGCGCCGGTGAGCACGTCGAGCAGGATTGCCGCGTCGGCGACCGTACGCGCCAGAGGCCCGACGGTGTCATAGGACCAAGCCAGCGGCACGACCCCGGTGCGGGGGACCAACCCTGCCGTCGGCCTGATTCCGACCAAGCCGCAGAACGAGGCAGGCACGCGCAGCGAGCCGCTCGTGTCGGTGCCCAGACCGGCGAGCGCCAGGCCGGCGGCGGTGGCCGCGGCGGGCCCTGAGCTGGAGCCACCGGCCATGCGCGCGGGGTCGAGCGGGTTGGCGCAGTCACCGCGATGGGGGTTGCACCCATCGATCCCGTAGGCGAACTCGTTGGTGTTGCCCTTGCCGAGCACGATCGCGCCGGCCGCCCGCAGCCGCCTTACCGCCTCGGCGTCACGCGCCGGCGTGCGCGACCATGCGGCCGAGCCGGCGGTGGTGGCCATCCCGTGGACATCGATCACGTCCTTGACGCAGACCGGGATGCCGTGCAGAGCCGGACGCTCAGAGCGGGCGTCAGCGGCGCGGGCCTGGCGCAGCGCGTCCTCGGCGTCGACGTGAAGATAGGAGTTCAACCTCCCGTCGTGCTCCTGCACGCGGGCGAGGACGAGTTCGGTCAGCTCCACCGCCGACAGCCGCCCAACGCGCAGCTGCTCGCGTGCCTCGGCGAGCGTCGGCAGCGCTGAGCCCAGGCTCGTCACGTCCACCGCTGCGGCCCCAGCGCCGGCTCAACGCCGTCCAGCGGCAGCGCCCGTAGTTGAGCGGCATACTCCAGCAGCTGCGCGAGCTCCGCGCGCATCGCGTCAAGCGCGCCCGGGGGCAGCTTCGAGTGATCGAGCCGGCTCAGCAGAGCGTCGGTGTCAACGGTCGGATTCGTCATCGTCATCATCTGCAGGGTGTTGACCAGCGCGGCGACCATCTGCCGGGCGGTGAACGACGTCGCGGGACTGTAATGCAGAGCCGCCGGCGCGACGAGAGGTCCTAGAGTTCTGGTGCATACGACCGAATCGAGGAGCTTGATCGAGCCCGAAGAAGACATCGCCGCCCGCCGATCGACAACGGCCGCCATCGGACAGGACCCGGTGATCGATCGTGGGGTGCTGGATGCTCTTTCGGCGGCCACTGGTTCGCTGACGCCGCAGGAGTGCATGGAGCGCGCCCGCGCGGCGCGTCGGCGGTCGACGTTTCGGGCCTGGACCGCAGAGCCGAGCCCGCAGCTGCTGTCAGCGGTCAGCGCCCAATCGTCACCTGTTGAGCCCCGTCGGACCGGCTGAGCTGAATCGACGGCGCGGTCTTCCGACCGGCGTCGTCGCCGGGCTCAGAACGTGTCCTTGCCCGGCTTGATCTGGGGCGGGGCGTTGGAAGTCACGCCCGGCGTCACGCCAAAGTACTCACCGCTGATCTTGTTGCCGTCAACCGTCAACTTGAGAAAGCCGTACTCCGAGTCGTCGCCGTACTCGAAGGTAACGCCTGGGGCGAGCTGCTCACCCGGGTTCGCGCCCGGCGCGAGCTTGTGCAGATTGTGGTAGCCCGAGTTGCCGATCACCACGTAGGGAATCGGCTGGGCCAGGTCTGACCGAGTGAAGCGCTGGTAGTCATGGACGTGGCCGGAGATCACGAGCTGCGGCAACCGCCCCGAAGCCTTGAATGCCGAGTCCAGGCCGGTGCCCATTCGCTGGGAGCCCCCGTGGTGGGCGTCGATGCTGTAGGGAGGGTGGTGCAGCGTGACGATCAGCGGCAGGTTTGGATCGGCGGCCTTCAGCTCGCCGCTCAGCCAGTCGACCTGGGACTGCTCCAGGTGTCCGCCCGACGGCACGTTGGAATAGATGCCGATGATCGTCACCGCGCCGCACTCGAGCGTCCAGTCGCAGTAGGGCTGGGTCTGGACATCGCGGCCGTACTCCTCGTTGCCGGGCGGAGGCGCGGCGGCGGCCGCGCAGAAGTTCGCCATCCAGGTATCGAGCGGCTTGCGGCTGGGGTCGTCCGTCGTGTCGCCGTCGTGGTTGCCCGGGATGCTCAGGAACGGCACCGCCAAGTGGGCGTAGGCCTCGTAGAACTGCGGGGTCCACTGCGCTGAGTCGGCATTGAAGTAGACGACGTCACCGACGCTGTACACGAAGGCCGGTGGCGGCTGCGCCTCCATCGCCAGCGTCACTGCGTTCTGCGGGGTGGGGTCGCTGATCCCGCCGTGGTCGCCGACCACGAAGAACGTCAGCGGCTTGCTGTCCGTGACCCCCAATTGCACGGCCTTGGCCCGCCCGCCCTGGCCGGCCGGCAGCGGCTGGATCCCTGGCGCCGGCGGCCATGACTTCTGAAGCTGTGCAGCAGCCGTCGTCGGCCCGATACCGAAGCCCCGCGCGGCCTGGCCGGCGGCGGCGCTCATCCGGTGGAGGCGGCCGGGCCGCTGTCGTTGTTGGACCACATCAGCTGGATCGGCACGGTTCCGGTGCCGTCGGCGAGCGCGACCTCGACAAAGACCTTGGTTATGTCGCTCGCTTCGTTGATCGGCAGGTCCCCGATCTCGCCCTGGCCGGTCTGCGAGTACCAGCCGAGTGAGGCTGCGCTCCCGGTGCGGTTGACGTCCTCTACGTCCGCGTCAGTGCGCGCCTCGTTGAGCTCGTGGTAGAAGGTCGCGACCACGTTCTTCCACGGCTGGTCGAATACCGCGATGCCGTTGCTACCCTCGGAATACACGCCGGCGGCGTAGTAAACGGTCGCGCCGCCGGCGCCATGGATCGACCCGTGGTAGCCGCCGAGGCCGTGCTTGGAGTCCGCGGCATCGTCGGGATCGAGCTTGATCGTGCCCGCCCGGCGGTGCTCGTGGGCCTCCTGCTGTCCGGCCGGCGGCGTGAACCCAGGTGAGAAGTCATCGGAGAGCACGACTCCGGGTGGGAGCAGGATGTTGATCACGGTGCTGGCGGGATCGGCGGCCCCGATCGCACCGCCGGCGTGCAGTTCGGCCGCCAACGACTCGATCGTGTCCTTGTAGGCGGTGGCGCCAAGGGTCGTGACATGCGTGATCGAGGGCAGCATCCGCGAGCTGATCGGCGCCGGGAAGTACTGCTGGATCACCGTCTCCAGGTTCGCGTCGCTCATCGCCTTGGAAAGCCCGGTATCGATGCTCGCCATGTCGGTGGCCGACCAGGCGCCGGCAGGCCCGACGTAGCGGTTGACGAACACGAGGTCGGAGATCGTCCGGCCCCCAGAATCGGCCAGGTTCCACGCCGGCTGAGGCTGAAAGCCCGCCGCCAGGTACGCGGAGCCCGGCTGCGCCGGAGCCGCGGGCCGCGGCGGTCGTACCCGGCGATGAGCCTCGGAATCAGGCGCGAGCACCACGTTCAGCGCACGCTGGGATGGTACGCCGCCAAGTCCAGTCACAAGCAATCTCCGATCGGTCCCGTGCGCTCGGCCGAAGCGCACCATACTCGCTGTTCCCCTGCCGCGAGTATCGACCCTGGTTGCTCGCCGTGTCAAAGGCGCGTCAACGCGCCCGTCACAATTCGATGGCGTGCCCGGAGATTCGACATCACAACCTTCCAGCTCACCCGAGACCCCCACCGGGGCCGCCCGCCCCGCGCCAGGCAGCATGCCTCCGGCGCGCTCGGCCGGCGGCATCTTCGGTCTACCCCTTTGGCTGCGGACCACGTTCTCGCTCGCGATCGTGGCCGTCCTGCTGGTAGCGCTCGTGCTGTACGTCTCACACCACAACACGAACTCTCCGCCGATCACCAATCTGGCCGCTGAGGTTCAGGCCAACCGGGAGGCCGAGATCCTCGTTTCCCAAGATCAAGCCCCGCACGTGGCGCGGCTGGCCTCGGGAGCTACCCCCGCGGAGGCGATCGAGCACGCGGTCCGCACGTTCATGACAAACCAGATCGCTCGCGGAGCGATCAGCGGGCCGCTGCAACGCGAAACGTGCGCTCAGGTCGGCACGCGAGCCCGGGTACGGCGAGCGTTCAGCTGCGCGGTGCAGACCGGCAGCGTTGGCTATCAGTTCCGCGGTGTGGTCGACACGCGCACGCGGCGGATCACCTATTGCAAGCGAGATCCGCCCCCCATTCCTTCCCAGAACGTCCCGCTCAACGGCCGCTGCCTGGCGTGAGGCCCGGAATGTGATGCGCCAGCGGCGGTCCGCTCGGCTCGGGCGCGGGCGGCGATCCGTACGCGCCCGCCGGGGCGAGCGCTTCCTGACGCACCGGGAGACGGGCCCGCAGCGCGTACACGCCTAGCCGCCCTGGCTCATGGATCCACCGCGGCGCGCCGATGAGAGGAGCGTATGTCCGCTCGATCGCTGCTCCGCCGGCTGGCGCCCACCGCGGCGTCCCTGGTGGCTGCCGCCATCCTGGCACCGGCCGGGGCCAGTGCTCAGGTCACGCTTGGCAACTGGGACAGCATCCAGCAGCGCCAGGTCGTCAGGGCAGGGCTGATGGGCGATCTGTCCGGGAATGACTTTGGCGGCGCCCAGGGGCTGCGCCGCGCCCAGGCCGACAGGACGATGGCCGCGTTGGCGGCGATGATCGGCGGCGACCTCTCGGCTTGGGGTCAGCAGCAGGCACAGCCAGATGTGCGCACCGGCGTAAGTGTCGTCACGGTGGCCGGTTTTGACCGGCTGCTGGTCGATCAGCTCGGCCTCGCGGATGTCGCTGCTCATATCCAGCAGGCCACCGGCGCGGTGGGCCTGGGTCCGCCGTCCGATTACGGCAGCGAGGTGGTCGCGCGGTTCTTGGGCCTGCGCTATGACCATCCGGCGGGCACCGACCAGCTCGAGCTGTTTCCCACCGACCAGATCACCCGCGCCGAGGCCGCCTGGTCGCTGGCCCAGGTGCTGGACAACGGCGGCTGGAGCATCGCCTCGGCGCGGCAGACGCTGAGCACCTACCGACTGCCGCAGATGACCCAGGACCAGCTCACCGCGCTGCGGATCGCCGTCTCGCGGATCGGCTACCCCTACGTCTACGCCGGCACCACCGATGACACCTCGGATGGGCTGGCCCACGGTGGCTTTGACTGCTCGGGGTTCGTATGGCGGGTGTACAAGATCTCCGGCCTGCCGTGGGGTCAGGAGATCCACGGCCGAACCGCCGCACAGATGGCGGGTGAGATTCCCCGTGCCCGGCGCCTGGATTACGACCAGCTTCGCCCCGGCGACATCCTCTTCTTCGGCAGCGCCCAGTTCGACAGCACCGCCACGGAGGCCAACGTGATCCACGCCGGCATCTACCTCGGCGACAACTGGGTGATCCACTCCTCCGGACAGGGCGTGTACGTGCTCCCGCTCAAGGGCAGCTGGCTGGGCGACCAGTTCGCCTGGGGCCGTCGGGTCCTGCCCTGACTCGGGGGCGCCCGGCGCCGTGCTACGCCAGGTCGAGCACCGTCTGGGGGTCGGGGATCACGTGGTCCTCGGCGCCCTCGTCGGGCACGATCGCGGTGCCGATGGCAAAGAACTCGATCACGTGGCTGCCCCAGCCGTGGCTCTGCTCATGGATGTCCACGCCGACGATGCCCTCGGCCTTGGCCTCCACGGCCTCTGCCTGCATGCGCTCCATGGCGAGCTCGCGCGCGTCGTAGAGCGCCTGGGTGAAGTTGGGCAACTCGACGTTGCGGCCGGTGTTGCCGAGCGATTGGCGCCAGCTCTGGTGCGCCACGTGGAACACGCATGAGCCCATCACCATGCCGACCGGCCGGTGCCCGGTCTGCAGCAGCGCCCAGAACTCCTGCCCTGAGAGGTCACTGGTGAACGGGCGCCCCGATGGTGCGCGGTGTAGCTTGCCCTCGCGATGCTTGACGGCGGTGCCGATGGCGAGAAACTCCGCCATGTTCTGCCCCCAGTCGTAGCGGCCGATGTTCAAGCGCACGCCGACCACACCGTCGGCGTCGAGCTGATCAGCCTCCTCTTCCATGCGGGTCATCGCGAGCTCGCGCGCCTGGTACATCGCCTGGGAAAGGACCTGCATCTCCTGGCTCTGCTTCCACTGCGCCTGCTGAAAGCCGATGTGATAGATGCTCGAGCCCATGACCAGACCGAGCGGCTGAAAGCCGGCGTGACGGACGAGCAGGAACTCGTTGACCGACAGGTCACTCGTGTAAAGGCCGCTCTTGTTCTGGGCCAGCCGTTCGCGACCCGAGTCGGGCACGCCTTCGGTGCTGCTGGGGTCATATGCCATGAGAGGATTCCTTTCGAGCGAGCGCTTCAGTTGAAGGAGTTGCGCCCAGGGATATGACGCTGCGCGGCTTGGCCATCGCCTGAGCCTCGGCGAGCTCGGGGTCGTCGCGGACCGCGGTGCCCATCACGTGGAAGGTCACCTCGAGGTCCTCGGACTCATAGATCCCCCGTTTGACCGAATGGGTACGAGAGTGTTCGGTGATCTGCACCCCGACGAGCCCGTCAGCTCCCAGGCCACGGGCCTGACCGGCGGCGGCGCCGACGGCCCGCTCCCGCGCCGCGTAGACGCCCTGGGTGAAATCACCAAGCTCCTGGCTGACCCAACCGGTACCCGCCCAGCCGGCGCCGGCCGTCTCGCAGCTTGCCAGTTCGTAGGTCAATGACACCGTTCGGGCATCCGACAATTCCGGTTTTACGATCCCAGTCTCGCCCATTATCCGCGATTGGTACCTGAGCCGCCGCGAGCTTTATCATCGCGTCGAGGCGCGTTTTAGCCTCAAACCCGCGTGCACTGTTGTACTGCCTACGCAGCATCTCTAGCAGCTTCCCGATTGTCTCTTGCAGTTTCTCGGACAACTCGCTGATGTCGATGTCTAGCTCGCCCTGCGTTGCTTCGACATACGCCTAGCGATGCGAGTCTCAGATGAGCCAGCGTCCTCGCAAGTCGTCATACCGCAGAAGGTCCCCGCACACGGCTGCCAGGCGCCCGGACGAGGACGGGGGCATCACCCGACTAGCAACCGAGTGCCTGCGGATTACGCGGCTAAGCAGTTCACCGTTGCCTACGTCTGTCCACGGCATGTACCGTCCAAGGTCGAGCAGTTCGGAAGGGTCTACCGGCCGCGCTTCCCCGGACTCCTGTCCGGCGGGGCCGGTGGTTCGTTCGTCCGTGCCACCAACTGTTGAGTCATCGGTTGCTATACTCATGGTAACCTTCAATCTGTGTTTGGTGGTTATTGAGCGTCGCGGGGGTCGAGTCCGCGGCGTTCGTCTTTGTAGGGTGGTTAGCTTCCGGCCGTTGCAGCAGGAGTCCCGGAAGATGTAACTCAAGCGCTTCACGGACGAGCGCGGCCCGGCTGTGGCCGGTGAGTTTGGCCGCGAGTGTCAGTGTCGCCCAGTGCTCGTCCGTCAGCGGGGTGCGAAGAATCCGCGTCATCCGCTTGCCATACATAGGTTTGCAGCCGCGCGTTTCGCGCTTTGTGAGTGCCATAACTTATCCTATCACCGCACCAACGGCTGCGGTTACATCTCTTGGCACCCCTCGCGGGCCACCCGGGGGAGTAAAGTTCGGCACCTACCGAACTTACTTTCAGTGACCCGGGTACCAGGTACACCACAGTGGCGCTTGGGTTACACCCCAGCGGTGCGGGTGGCGAAACCGACAAGGCACGCGACCTACTGGCGCAGGTAGAGCGCGAGCGCCGGGGCTCACAAGCTGAGACGCAATCAGCACAGGCTAAGGGTGCAGACCTGCAGCCACAGCCTCGGAATAGGGAGCACGACGCAGCCGCCAAGATCGCCAAGGCGACCGGCACATCCCGAGCGCGAACTGAGGATGGTGCCGACCGGCACTCTCCTCCCCAGCCGCTCTCACGAGCCCCGCAGCAGCAGCGAGCGCGTCTCGGCGCTCACCGGCTTGGGCGGGAGTAGTACAGCATCCCACTGCACTACTTTCAGTGACCCGTGTATACAGTACACTCAGTAGGGCCAAATAGTTACACCTCAGCGGTGCGGCCGGGAGGAGCTAGTTCGGCATCTACGGTACTAGCCTCGTGAGCGCCGCTTGCCACGAAGCTGCGCGGTGGCCCTGTATACTAAGGAGTGAAGACTTTAGCCTCACCCGCCGCTCTCCGCGAAGCCGCCCGGATTGTCGACGGCGCGGCGCGGCGCTTACTTGAACACGACCTCGACGCGGCCCGCGCCTCTGCCCGGACCAATGGTCACACGGTCAACCACCGCCGAGATCAGGGCTCGATGCTCAGCGAGTGTCAGCCGGTCCCAGTCCGCAGCCACCGTAATCGTCAGCACCGCAGATTGCCCGCTCAGACGCTCTAGCTCCGTACGGGCGGCGTCTCGCGTGCTGCGTAGTTCGGCCAGCCGATCAGTCGCGCTGGCATCGGTGAAATCCGCGAGCACGCGCACCGCCGCGTCTAGATTTGCCTGAGCAGCGTCCGCGGCTTCTGCGGCTCTCCGCGTGCCCTCTTCGACCGAGGCCCTACCCTCGACGTTTGCGTTTGCCAGCGCCTCGCGGAGCGCTTCGACAACGACGCCCTCGACAAGCTCGGCGCCAACTGTCACGCGAGCATCACAGTCTGCACGGACGTGCCCGCATCTGTAGAACGAGTAGGAGCGCCCGTTGTCCCGCGTCTGCGTTCCGACAACCATCCGCCCACCGCAACCGGAGCACCGGAGGACCTTGAGCCGAGCTAGCAACCGCTCCGACTGCGCGCGGCGACCTCGCGGGAGGGAAACCTTCTGCACAGCATCGAACACGTTCTCGTCAATGATCGCCGTGTGTGCGTGGAGGTTTCGGAGCACTAGGCTGCACGATCCTCGGTGTGGCTGGTCCAAGTGGCGTACATCTCGGCGTAGAGCCCGCGGCGGACCACCAGCTGATCGTGAGAGCCGACTTCGACGATCCGGCCGTGATCGACGACGACGATGCGGTCGGCCTTCATCGCGGTCGTCAGCCGATGCGCGATCAGAACGGCGGTGCGCGACTGGAGCAGAACGTCGAGGGCCGCCTCGATGTTCGTCTCCGACGCGAGGTCGAGATTGGACGTCGCCTCGTCGAGCACCAGCACGCGCGGGTGGGCCAGGAACGCGCGGGCGAGCGCGACCAGCTGACGTTCGCCTGAGGACAGCGACTGGCCCCGCTCGTGCACGACCGTGTCAAGCCCGTACGGCATCCGCTGCACGACGTCCGCGAGGCCGACCGCTGCCACGGCTTCCCAGACCTCCTCGTCGGTGGCGTCGGGGCAGGCGAAGGCGATGTTGAAACGGAGGCTCCCGGCGAACAGGAACGGCTCCTGACCGACCACGCCGAGCTGGCGGCGCAGCGAGTCGACCTTGACCTCCCGCAGATCGTGACCATCGATCAGGATCCGTCCCTCGGTCGGGTCGTAGAAGCGCGTTATCAGCTTGGCGATCGTGGACTTCCCCGCTCCCGTCTGCCCGACGAACGCGACCGACTCGCCGGCGCGGATGCACAGGTCGACGTCGCTGATCACGGGCACCGCGGGGTCATAGCCGAATGTCACGTGGTCAAAGATGATTTCGCCCTCGATCGCTGGCAGCTCGGTCGCCGCCGAGTCCTCCGGCGTGCTCGGTGCGATCGCGAACAGGGTGCGCAGCTTGACGATCGACGCCTGGCCCTGCTGGAAGGTGTTGTACTGCTGGACCAGCAGCTGGATCGGCGCGAAGAAGCGGTTCAGGTACAAGAAGAAGGCGACCAGAGCGCCAATGCTGAGCTGGTGGTGCACGACCATGTTGCCGCCGATCGCGAGCAGGGCAGCCTGACTCAGATAACCGAGCAGCTGCGTGCCCGGTCCGTAGATCGCGGTGATCTGGGCGGTGTAGTTGTTCGCGGCGCGGTAGTCGCCTACGACATTGCGGTGCGCGACGATGTTGACGCGCTGACGGTTGTGGGCGGTGACGGTGCGCACCCCGTGCAGGCTCTCCGAGAGATCGGCGAGCACGTTGGCAATTCCGTCCCTGACCCGGTCATAACCGCGCTCGGAGGCCGCGCGGAACCACAGCGACGCAAACGTGAGTGCCGGGACGACGAGCCCAAGCGTGATCAGGGTCAGCTCGACGTCAGTCGTGAACAGGATGATCGTGATCACCAGCATCGTCAGTCCCTGGACGGCGAACTGGGCCAATCCGTCCTGCAGCAGCTGCTGCAGGTTCTCGATGTCGCTGGTCATCCGGGTCATGATCACCCCCGCCTTCTCGCCGGTATAGAAGTCGAGGCCGAGACGCTGCAGGTGGATGAACACCTTGACCCGGAGGTCGTTCATCACGAGCGCGGCGAGCCGTCCGGTGACCCTCACCTGGGCGCGCTGGGCGAGCGCGGTGACCCCGATGGCGGCGAGAAAGATGCCGGCCACGACCAGGATCACCGTCATGCTGTGGTGTTGGGGCAGCATCCCGTCGTCGATTCCGCGCTCGATCAGCGCCGGCCCGGCCTGGCTGGTGATGCTGACGATCGTCACCAGCAGCGCCGCCGCGGCACCCAGCCGCCAGTGGCGGAAGATCAGCCCCTTCAGGCTGAGACGGGCTCCGTCGTCGTCGGTCGCTCGGTAGCTGAAACGGGCTGATGGCTCGCCGTGGTCGGGTTCCTGCCCGAGCAGGAGGTCGACGCCCTGCTGAAGCTCGGGTGGGATCCCGGCGAACGGGAGGCCGCCGCCGGGAGCGGCCGCCGACCGCGACCCGCCGGCACGGCCGAACGATCCGCCGCTCACACTGCCGCCGCCGAAGCCGCCGAAGCTCATCAGTCCAAGCCTCCAGACGATCGCCCTCTGGGCGATCTTCCAAGCCAATCGGCGCCAGCCGATTGGCCATCCTCGACCTGCGCCAGCACCTCGACGTAGAGCGGCGTGGTGGCCAGCAGTTGGGCGTGCGTGCCGTCGGCGACGATCCGGCCGCCGTCAAGCAGCACCACCCGATCGGCCAGTCCGATCGTCGACAGGCGGTGGGCGACGATCAGCGTCGTGCGTCCCTCCATCAGCACGCGCAGCCCCTGATGGATCTCCTGCTCGACCTGGACATCTACGGCACTGGTGGCGTCGTCGAGGACGAGGATCGGTGGGTTGACCAGCAGCGTGCGCGCGATCGCGACCCGCTGGCGCTGGCCGCCCGAGAGGGTATAGCCGCGCTCCCCGACCACGGTGTCGTACCCGTCAGCCAGCGCCAGGATGAACTCCTCGGCGTCCGCGGCCCGCGCGGCGGCCTGCACCTCGACGATACCAGCGTCGGGCCGCCCGTAGGCGATGTTGTCGCGAATCGAGGCCGAGAACAGGAACGGCTCGTCGAGCACGACGCCGACCTGCGCGCGCAGGCTCGCCATGGTGATCTCTCGCACGTCATGCCCGTCGAGCTTGATCGAACCGCCGGTGACGTCGTAGAAGCGCGCCAACAGCCGCGATACGGTGGTCTTCCCGCTGGCCGTCCGGCCGACCATCGCAACCGTCTCGCCCGGGGTCAGGTGGAGCGTGAGATCCGAAAGGACCGGTGGCCCGTCGGCGTAGGCGAAGTCGACCGACTCAAAGCTGACGTCTCCCTCGCACTCGATCAGGTCGACGGCGCCGGTCCGGTCGGTCACCGTCGGGGCCTGGTCCAGGATCTCGTAGATCCGCTTCGCCGAGGCGGCCGCGCGCTGGCCGAGCATGATCAGCATCCCGAGCAGCTGGAACGGCGCCTGAAGCATCACGATGTAGGCACTGAAGGCCAGGATCGCGCCCACCTGCAGATGGCCGTGGATTACCAGGTAGCCGCCGAACAGGAGGATCAACGCGAGCCCCAGTTGGGGCAGGTTCTGGACCGCCGGGGTGAAACGGGCGCGGATGTCGGCGTCCTTGATGTAGGACCACTTGAGCCGGTCGGCGGCCTGGGCCAGGGTGCGAAGCTCCCGGGGCTCGGCGACGAACGACTTGACCACTCGCACGCCGTTGATGTTCTCGTCGACGATCGTCGCGACCTCGGCGAGCCTGGCTGAGATCAGCCAGGACACCGGGAACATCGACTTGCGCATCCGTACGCTGAGCACGAAGACGAACGGGATCGTCGACATCGCTACGAACGCCAGCGGCACGTTGATCGACAACATGTAGCCGAAGGCCACCACCGCCACGGCGCACTGGACGATGATCGCGGGCGCAAACGTCAGATACATCTGGACCGAGCGGATGTCCGAGTTGGCCCGTGAGATCAGCTGACCCGACTGGACGCTGTCGTAGAAGCTGAACGACATCCGCGTCAGGTGCGAGTAGATGATGTTGCGCAGGTCGAACTCCATCGCGTAGGCCGTGCGCATCAGAAACAGCCTTGACGCGTAGGCAGCAATCCCGGTGGCCACCGCGAGCGCAAGCACGATCTTCACGTAGTGCGACAGAGGCACCGTGTGGTGCTCCAGCGAATTGGTCACCGCCTGGTTGAGGAGGTTCGGGATCTGGACCTGCAGCACCAGAGCCACGAACGAGAGGATCAGCGCCGTCAGCAGTGTCCGCTTGTGCGAGCGGACGATCGGAAGCGCCCGGCGCAGCCACGACTTGCTCTGTTCGGGATCGATCGTCGCCCGCGGCGGGCGATAGCGCGACTCGATCACCATCGCCGGGCGGAGGTCCGCGGAGCGGCCGGCCGAATTCCGGTCTTGGGCGGTTGACACACTCACCGCTGGGCCACCCACGCTCTGGCGCGAGCCCGGCGCGCGGTGCGGTAGGCGTCAAGCGCCTCCCGCCAGGCGCCTAATCCCTGGTATGCCGTCGCCGCGCGATCCGGACGATGCCCAGCGATCTCGCTCAGGCGACGCTCGACCTCGGCGTCGGCAAGCTCGAGCACCCGTCGGCCGCGATCGGTGAGGTCGTGCCCGACGCGACGACGATCCTCGGAGTCGTGATGTCGCGCCACCAGGCCCCTCGCGACGAGTCCGTCGACCACGCCGGTGACGCTGGGACGGCTCACCGCGAGCTTCTCGGCCAGCGCCGAGGCGGCCTCCTTACCCTCGCCCAGCAGGACCAGGACGCGGTACTGGGGTAGGGTCAGCTGGACCGTGGCGACCGCCAGCTCGAGCTGGCGGGCGAGCCGGGCGACGACCCGGCCCGGATGCTGAGATGGTTCGATGGACACATCATTAGGGTATCGAACTATTTTGGCCGCGCCTGGCGCACTTCACCCAAACCTGACATCGTCGGGCACGACAAGTCCCAGACGATCGGAGGGGGTCGACATGACGGTGACGCCGTTGCGCGAGCGAGCCGCCTGGAAGGCTCTGCAGCGCCACCATGCCGAGATCGCGGGGCGATCTCTCCGGGAGCTGTTCGCTGAGGACCCAGGGCGCGGGGAGCGCTTAGCCGCGCAGGCCGCGGGCATCTACCTCGACTACTCCAAGAATCGGATCGACCCCCAGACACTCCGGCTGCTGGCGCAGTTGGCGCAGGAGTCCGATCTGGCAGGCCGGCGGGACGCCATGTTCCGCGGGGAGCACATCAACGTATCCGAGGATCGAGCCGTCCTGCACGTCGCCCTGCGCATGCCGCCAGGGACCCCCCTCGTCGTCGACGGGGTCGACGTGGTCGGCGAGGTCCACGACGTGTTGGACCGCATGAGCGCGTTCGTCGAGCGCGTGCGCTCGGGTGAGTGGAAGGGGCACACCGGCAAGGCGATCAGCAATGTGATCAACATCGGCATCGGAGGCTCCGATCTGGGTCCGGTCATGGCGTATGAGGCGCTGCGCCATTACACCCGGCGGGACATGACCTTCCGCTTCGTCTCCAACGTGGACGCGACCGACCTCGTCGAGGCCACGCGGGACCTGGCGGCCGATCAGACGCTGTTCATCATCTCGTCCAAGACCTTCGGCACGCTGGAGACCCTGACCAACGCCACCTCCGCCCGGGATTGGGTCGTCGCGCAACTGGGAGATCAATCGGCAGTCGCCAAGCACTTCGTCGCGGTCTCGACCAATGCGCAGGCCGTGTCGGAGTTCGGGATCGATGCCGCCAACATGTTCGGGTTCTGGGACTGGGTCGGGGGCCGGTACTCGATGGACTCCGCGATCGGCATCTCGACCATGCTGGCCGTGGGGCCTGAGCAATTCCGTGAGCTGCTGGCGGGCTTTCACGAAATGGATGAGCACTTCCGGACCGCGCCGCTTGACCAGAACCTCCCCGTCCTGATGGGTCTGCTGGCGGTCTGGTACGGGGACTTCTTCGGGGCTCAGACAGCCGCGGTCCTGCCCTATGAGCAGTACCTCAAACGGTTTCCCGCATACCTGCAGCAGCTGACCATGGAGTCCAACGGCAAGCACGTCGACCTGGAAGGGAACGCCGTCGATTACCAGACCGGCGCGATCTACTGGGGGGAGCCGGGCACCAACGGGCAGCACAGCTTCTACCAGCTCATCCACCAGGGAACCAAGCTCATCCCCGTCGACCTGATCGGGTTCGGCAAGAGCCTGAACCCGCTGGGAGACCACCACGACATCCTCTCCTCCAACGTGTTCGCCCAGGCCCAGGCGCTGGCGTTCGGCAAGACCGCAGATGAGGTTCGGGCGCAAGGCACCCCCGACCACGTCGTCCCCCACCGCGTGATGGAGGGCAATCGCCCGACCAACGTCCTGCTGGCCGAGGTGCTGACTCCCCGCCTGCTCGGTTCCCTGGTCGCCCTCTACGAGCACAGCGTCTTCGTACAGGGCACGATCTGGAACATCGACTCGTTTGACCAGTGGGGGGTGGAACTGGGCAAGGTCCTGGCCAAGCAGATCATCCCCCAGCTGGAGAGCCCAACCGATCCGGAGCTGGCCCACGACTCGTCGACCAACGCTCTGATCCGCCGATACCGTGCGCTCAAGGGCATGGGTCCGAAAGCCGGGTAGGCGGGATTTCCGATAACTCGCGACACACAGGAGATTGACCATGGCAACCGACAGGCCAATGCAGCTCGGCATGATCGGGCTGGGACGGATGGGCGCCAACCTCGTCCGGCGTCTGATCCGGGACGGGCACCGGTGCGTCGTCTATGACGTGAGCGCGGACGCCGTCAAGGCGCTCGAGAGCGAGGGCGCGGTCGGCTCGTCCTCGCTGGAGGACTTCGTGAGCAAGCTCGACAAGCCACGGGCGCTGTGGATCATGGTACCCGCCGGGATCGTGCAGCCGACGCTGGACCAGCTCTCCCGTCTGCTCGACGCGGGCGACATCGTCATCGACGGCGGCAACTCCTACTACCGGGACGACATCACGCGGGCCAAGCAGCTTGCCGAGCAGGACATCCATTACGTGGACTGCGGCACGAGCGGCGGCGTCTGGGGGCTCGATCGCGGCTATTGCCTGATGATCGGGGGCGAGCGCGGCCCGGTGGAGCATCTCGACCCGATCTTCTTGACGATTGCCCCCGGCGAGTCAAGCGCTGAGCCGACCCCCGGACGCACCCGCGCGGACGGGACCGCACCGCATGGCTACCTCCACTGCGGGCCCAACGGTGCCGGGCACTTCGTCAAGATGGTCCACAACGGCGTCGAGTACGGGATGATGGCCGCGATCGCCGAGGGGCTGAGCATCATCCAGCATGCCGACGCCGGCAAGCAGGCGCCTGCCGAGTTCGATGCCGAGACCACACCGCTGCGCGACCCCGATGCGTACCAGTACGAGATCGACGTGGCCGAGGTGGCCGAACTGTGGCGACGAGGCTCGGTCGTGGGGTCGTGGCTGATGGACCTGACCGCGGACGCCTTTGCCCGCTCTCCCCGGCTCGAGGACTTCGCCGGTCGCGTCTCGGACTCCGGCGAAGGCCGCTGGACGGTGAACGCGGCGATTGACACCGGCGTCCCCGCCGCCGTCATCACCGCCGCCCTCTACGAGCGGTTCGAATCCCGGGGCGAGGGCGACTTCACCGCCAAGATCCTGTCGGCCATGCGCTCCGAGTTCGGAGGCCACGCCGAGAAGAAGGAGTAGAAGTCATCGAGCCGCTTGGCCGAACTTTTCGCAGCCGCCCGTGGCTGAAGTTGTGGGTGTCGGTAGCAGTCGCCCTGGCCTTCGCCGACGCTTCGGTGGTGGTACTGGCCCTGCCACAGATCGTGGCCCGGCTGCACACCTCGATCTCTCACGTGACGTGGGTGATCATGGCCTACAACCTCGCGTTGATCGCCGGGTCCCTGGCGATCCTGGCGATGTCGCGCCGGCTCACCGCCAAGCCTGTGCTGATCACCGGCCTGCTCGTCTTCGCCGTTGCCTCGCTGGCCTGTTCACAAGCCCAGTCGGTCGGCGTCCTGGTGGCGCTGCGCGTCGCGCAGGGCGTTGGCGGCGCGCTGCTGCTGGGCGCGTCCCTGCCGCAGTTTGCCGCCGCCACACGCGCCGGAGAGTCACCGCTGGCCGGGTGGGCTGTGGCGGCGGCGATCGGCGCGGCGATCGGCCCGGCCGCCGGAGGCGTGCTGACCGACGTCTTTGACTGGCGGGCGATCTTCCTCGCCCAGACCCCCGTGGCGGCGCTGGCCGCACTGGCGGTTTGGGCCGCCCACCCCCCTATCCTCCAGCCGTCCGCCGAGAGCAACGATCTGGACGCCGTGGCCGACCGCGCCGCGCCCTCCGGGGGTTCGGCGAGCCTGGACGCCAGAATCGCGAACCTGGCGCTGGCGCTGATCTCGGCCGGCTTGATCGGCGCACTGTTCCTCGTGACGGTGCTGCTGATCAACGTATGGGGGCTCAGCCCGTTGGGTGCAGCGGCGATTCTGAGCGTGATCCCACTGGCCACCGCCCTCACCGCGCGCCTCACCCGCGGGCGCTCACCGGTCGCCTTCGGAGCCCTCGGCGCGTTGACGTTGGCAGTGGGGCTGACGATGCTCGCGCTGATCTCACATCGCGAACTGGGCCTGGTCGCACTCGCGCTGGCGCTGTGCGGGACCGGTCTGGGCCTGGCCTTTCCGACACTCACCGAGGCGGCGCTGCGCAGCGGCGGCTCAACCGTCGCCCGAGCCGCCAGGACCATCGCGGCGCGCGACGCCGGCCTCCTCCTCGGCCTGCTGATCCTCACCCCGATCTTCGTCAACCAACTCAACGGCACTTCCAACCGGGCGATCCCGCCGATCACCCGGGCGGTGCTCGGAGCGCAGATACCGCTCGCCGCCAAGGTTGAGCTCGGCGCCGGACTGCTGGCCGCCAACGCCCACGCCCCGCCAAGCCAGCTCCCTGACATCGGACCCGCCTTCGCCCACGTCGCCGATCAGGCCAGTCCCGCCGAACGGGGCCAGCTGGCCCTCCTCAAGGTGGGCGTGGGATCCCTGATCCAGCGGGCGGCAACCCGCAGCTTTCGCCCCCCCCTGCTCTACTGCGCGCTGTTCGAGCTGCTCGTGATTCCGCTGCTCGGGCTCCGAGGGGTCGGCGGATTCGGCAAGCCTCGCTGATCATCGATCGGCCTGCGTCTGCGCTGCGAAGGCATGCACCCAGCGGTCGGTGAGGAGCTTCACGACGAACAGCAGCCCGAGCCCGAGCAGCAAGGTCGAGGCGATGTACCACGGCCACGACCCCATCAGGCTGAGCAGCGAGTTGTGCACGGGCTTGCGGCGCAGGTACATGTAGTTACCGCCGGTGAGCAGGTCACCGATTCCAGCGACGACGGCGACACCGAGCGTCGTCGCGTAGACGCGCCAGACCGCGCCGGGCCGCGGATACAGCCCGCGACCGAGCACCAGAAAGCACGCCGCCACCACCGCTCCGATGTGGTAGATGAAGTAGGTGAAGTAGTAGACGTTGGGAAAGCTCACGGACAGATCAGGCGTCAGCAGCGCCTGCAGCGAGGCGGTCAGCGACCAGAAGTAGGTGAGCTCGACCAGCACCATTCTTCGCGTGACCAGTGCGAGGATCGAGACCGCCGAAACGGCGTCTGTGAGCTGCAACGGGAGGCTGTAGCGCACCGTCCAGGTGCCGAGCACGACGTCTGCAACATATTCGCCCGCCCAACCCACGAAGATCACCAGCGCGAGTAACCGCGCCGCCCATTCGACCCAACGGCCGGGATGACGGCGTGGCGCCCACACCGCCAGGCCGGCGCTCAACACGAGCACTCCCAAGGCCGCCAGATGCGCATCGGAGAACTGCCGCATGGTTCACGCGCCCCACGCCGCGTGTCCGCATCATGCCAGGGTCGGCGGTCGGCGGTCGGCGGTCGGCGGTCGGGCGTCGGCGGTCTTCGTGTCGGATGCCGAACGGCTCGCCGCTTCACAGGGCCCAACCCGGTTGGCCCAGCAGAGGTGGCGATGTCATCGGTGAGCGGTTAGGCTGCGCCCCGCCGCATCGTCGACATCCGGATGATCAAACCCTGGAGGAGGGTCGATGGCGAATCTCGCTTCTGCACCACGCGAAAGAGTCGACGCTGAGGGGCTGGACCGGGGAGTTGGATTCCTCGGGCTCCTGTGGGCGTCCGAGGGATCGATCATCGGCTCGGGATGGCTGTTCGGCGCCCTTGCCGCGGCGACGATCGCGGGGCCCTCGGCGATCATCGGCTGGCTCGTCGCGTCGGTGATCGTGATCGTGCTGGCGCTGGTGCACGCCGAGCTCGGCGGACTCTTCCCCGTCAGCGGCGGGACCAGCCGCTTTCCCCACTACGCCTTCGGCAGCTTCGCCGGCGCCACGTTCGGGTGGGCGTCGTACCTCCAGGCAGCCAGCGTCGCGCCGATCGAGGTGCTCGCCGCGATCCAGTACCTGTCGACTGCGCACTGGGCGCGCCACTTCTATGTGGCCCACAAAGTAGGGCCGGGCACCCTCAGCGGGACCGGCATCCTCGCCGCGGTCATCCTGATGGTGATCTTCGTGGTCCTCAACCTGGTCGGGATCCGCTGGCTCGCCCGGGTCAACAACGGGCTCACCAGCTGGAAGGTGTTCATCCCGATCCTGACGATCATCATCCTTCTGGCGACCCACTTCCACGGCTCCAACTTCAGCCACGGCGGTGGCTTCTTCGTCAAGGGCGCCACGATCAAGAGCATCCTGATCGCGATCCCGGGAGGTGGCATCGTGTTCGCCCTGCTCGGGTTCGAACAGGCCGTCCAGCTCGGCGGCGAGGCGTCCAACCCGGAACGCGACCTGCCGCGCGCCGTGATCATCTCGATTTTGATCGGCGCCGCGGTCTACATCCTCCTGCAGGTGGTGTTCATCGGCGCGATCAACCCGAAGCTCCTTTCCTCGCAGCACCTCTGGACCAACCTCGGATCGACCAACACCAACCCCGCGGTGGTGTCGCTCAATGCGGGACCGTTCTACACCGTCACCAAGGTCGCCGGGCTGGCGTGGCTGGCGTTCATCCTGCGGATCGATGCGGTGATCTCGCCCGGCGGCACCGGACTGGTGTACCTGACCTCGTCCTCACGACTCAGCTTCGGCCTCAGCAAGAACGGCTTCATCCCGCAGGTGTTCGAGAGCACCAACCAGCGGACGCGCGTACCCGTGTTCGGAGTCATCTTCGCAACGGTGCTCGGCCTGCTGTTCCTGCTGCCGTTCCCGAGCTGGAGCGCACTCGTGAGCGTCGTCACGAGCGCGTCGGTGCTGATGTACGCGGCCGCTCCGCTGGCGCTGGCCGCTCTGCGCAAGCAGAAGCCGGATCTTCCCCGGGTGTACCGGCTGCCATGGGCCGGTGTGCTCGCGCCGGCGTCGTTCGTGTGCGCCACCTGGATCGTCTACTGGGCCGGGTGGGAGACCTACACCACGCTGATCGTGGCGATGCTGATCGGCTACGCGCTGATCGCCGCCTCCTATGCGTTCAACCTGAACCCGAAGCAGCCGAAGATGGACTGGGGCGCAGCTGTCTGGATCGTCCCTTACCTGGTCGGGATGCTGATCATCTCGTACTTCGGCACGTGCGGGCCGGGCGGCATCATCGGCGGCGTCGGCGTCTTCAAGCACGTGTTGGACCAGGGCGGCAACGACGACCTCGGCCTGTACGGTGGTCTGGCCGCGTCTGCGGCGCTCAGCCTCGTGATCTATTACGTGGCGATCGCAAGGCGGCTCCCCGACCACAAGGTCGACGAGTACGTGCGCGAGGTCTACCCCCCGCCCGTCACCGAGTAGTCGCCGTTGCCGGGCGCCGGTGCCCGCATTGCGGGTCCGTACGGTCCCTAGACCATTGATGCGTCACCGCCGTCCTACCGGGGTCCCGCCTCGATCGCCTGGCGCACCTCGGCCTCGCGGGGCTGGCGACCAAAGCCGGTCAGGATCCAGGTTGCGCCGGCACCCTGCCATGGATCGATATCGGCGCCGGGCGCGGTTTCGACCACAAGCTCAAATGGCCCGGGGCGGGCGGCGCGCAACCCACGGATCTCACCCGCGATCGCCGCGAGCCCGTCCGGCCCAGGGAGGTCGATCACAAACAGGCCATCCCAGCGCGCCGCGCGCCGCACCGGGCGCCGGTTCGGCCAGCGTGCCGCGACCCACACCGGGATCCGCGGCCGCTGCAGCGGAAGCGGCTCGAACTCACCACCCCAGAACGCGCTCAGCTGCTCGAGACCCCGGTCGAGCAGGCGCGCCCGCTCGCGCCCGTCGACAACCTCGCCGAACGGCTCGAGCTCGCCGTTGCGATCGCTGCCCAGCCCCACCCCGAGCGTCAGCCGGCCGCGACTGAGGTGGTCCAACGTCACCGTCTCCCGCGCCAGCTTGTGAACTCGTCGTCGCGAAAGTGGGGTGACCATCGGCCCGAGCCGCAGCGTTTGCGTGGCGCAGGCGATGGCCGCCAGCGCCACCCAAGGGTCTGCCACCGCGCGCACCGGCGAGCGGTAGGCAACGTGGTCCCAGAGAAAGAAGCCGTCCCAAGCCCGAGCTTCTGCCCTGTGAGCCAGCTCGCCCAGCAGGCGGGGATCTACCAGCTCATCGAACGGTGCCAGAAAGATCCCGCGCTTGACTCGCACCGCTTGACTCTATCCAGAGTGCATTCAGCTCCTCACACGCGTCAGGGTCTCACCGTGGCACGTTCGGGCGCGGAGACGCCTGCGGTGCTAGCCGTTATCCGCGGGCGACCCGACACGACGCTGACCAGCGCCCCGGTGTGTCGCTCGACCCGGCGAGGAAGACCCGCCTCCAGCCACCGCGATCTTGCCGTGGGGAGGGTTGAGATCAGGATCTCGTCATACACGGCCGGGTCCCATGCCTCGTGCACCGCCAGGAAGGGGTCCGGGTTCGCCAGTCGGCCCTCGACTTCCACGCCGTCCTCGCGTAGCTCGGTCAGCGCTCGCCGGAGTCTCTCCTCGGCCTCGCCGGTGTGGCGGTCAGACAGCAGCAGGGTGATGGTCGTCGGTAGTTGCCGGCAGCGGACCCGCAACTCGTCGCGTAGCTCGGCCGAACCGATGGTCCGGTTGGCTACGACCAGTACGTTTCGCTTCCATGACATCGGGGGGCCTCTCGTTTCGTTCGGAGTGAATCTTCTACGAAGAGAGTGCCAGCGTCATTCGCCAGACGGCCAGACTTAGCAGCGGGAGGTTGGACCGATGGCCGGTTCGCGCGAGGCGTGGCAAATCGTGGGCTCGCCGACGGCTAAGCTCAGCGTGTGAGCGAAGGCAGCGCCCGCGGGTTCGCGTCCGACAACTCGGCCGGGATTCATCCCGCCGTGCTCGAGGCGCTGTCGGCAGCCAATCGCGGTCATGCGTTCGGCTACGGCCATGACGATCGGACGCGTGCCACGCAGGAGCTGTTTGCCGAGCAGTTCGGCGACGACGCGCGGGCGTTCTTCGTCTTCAACGGCACCGCCGCCAACGTTCTGTCGCTGCGCGCGGCCTGCCGGGGATGGGAGGCGGTGATCTGCGCCGAGAGCTCACATCTCAACGTCGACGAATGCGGCGCCCCGGAGTCGATCGCGGGGGTCAAGCTCCTGACCGTGAGCACGGAGCAAGGCAAGCTGACGCCCGAGCTCGTCGACAGCCGGGTTCAGCGGCTCGGCGACGAGCACGCCGTGCAGCCCCGGGTGGTTTCGATCTCGCAATGCACCGAGCTCGGAACCGTCTACACACAAGCAGAGATTCGCGAGCTCGCCGCGCACGCGCACGCCCACGCCTTGCTCCTGCACATGGACGGAGCGCGCCTGAGCAACGCCGCGGCCGCGCTTGAGCTGCCGCTGCGGGCGCTGAGCACCGAGGTCGGGGTGGACATCCTGTCCTTCGGCGGAACCAAGAACGGCCTGCTCGGCGCCGAGGCGGTCGTGTTCTTGGCACCCGAGTTCGCCGAAGGGTTTGAGTACGTGCGTAAGCAATCGCTGCAGCTTGCTTCCAAGATGCGCTTCCTGGCCGCCCAGTTTCAGGCGCTGTTGACCGACGAGCTGTGGCTGCATAGCGCACGCCGGGCCAACGCCATGGCTGCGCGACTGGCCGGCTCGGTGCGCGACGTCCCGGAACTGAGCATCACGCAACCGGTGCAGACCAACGCCGTGTTCGCGACGCTGCCCGCCTCAGTTATTGCCGCGCTACAGAAACGCTTTGCCTTCTACGTCTGGAACGAGCGCCGAGCCGAAGTTCGCTGGATGTGCTCCTGGGACACCACCGAGGACGACGTGGATACCTTCGCCCGGGCGGTAAGGGAGGTCATTGCTTCGGGCGATGTGTGAGCGGCCGCCAACTGGGAATCCGTGTAGGTCAACGAAAGAACAGCGCCTCCCGCCACTTGACCAGCTTGATTACGTCCCGATGGATGTTGAGTATCGGTGCCGTCTCGTAAACGCTGTCCCAGTACCGGAGGTCTTCGGGCCACCCGCGGCCCGCTCGCGTTTCGTCGCTCGCCGCCTTCGTGGGGTCGAACCACAGCCAACCCCAAGGCAACCTGTCCCCCTCGCCCGTCTCGATCCAGCGGTCCGGTGGTGGAATCCGGGGCGCCTTCCAGCGGTGCAATGGTCGAATCCGGGCCGCTCTGGGAGGCGCCGTCCCAACCCCTCGGCCAGTCAGGAGCGCACGACCGGTCGTGACGGGCTCGGAGAGTCCTGAGGCCAACGGGTCGCTGTACGTCAGCTGCCTACCGAGCTTCACCCAGCCGTAGAGCAGGACGAAGGCTATGACTACGAGCGACGAGCCCGCCACCAGCCACACGACCTCGACCCCGAAGACGCCCGGGCTCTCGGAGCGCAACAGCCCCGTCGCGAGAACTGGGGCCGGCGCACGCGGGAGGACGAGGCTGATCGCACAGGCCACGGTCAGCACCCCGATCAGGGCAATCAGGACCCTGAGGGGCTGGGTTAGTTCCTGCGCGATGTCGCTCGCTGCCCTGATCGACAGCAGCGCCGCGACGAGCGTGGGCGCCAGTAACAAGATCGTGACCACGGCACCCACCTGCAAAACCAGCTGCGCAAGGTCAGTCAGGGCCGCGAAGACCATCCCGATCCCGGTCACCGCCGCGATCAAGCTGCCGGCCAGCCAAGCACCGCGGCGCCGCTGGGCGACGACCAGGGACATGAACATTCCCGCGAGCGGGGGTATCCCGGTCGACTGAGCCAGCATCGGAGGTGGCGTCGGCGCCAGCAGGCTCGCCCGGCCCATGCTCAGCGGGGCCGCGGTGACGCACTCGTCACGTCTGAACCCGCTGTCGCCGTCGACCAGCGTCGCCTGGACCATGCGCATCCTGATCACGGCCAGCTCCGGTGGCAGCGCCACTTCAACGAGATGAAGAGCGACATCACTACTGCTCGCCTGCTCCCACGCGACGTGCCAGGCGAAGCTCAGCACCCCACGCCGTCCGAGCTTGCGGAGCGGAAGCGATATCCGGTTCTGCGCCGCAGCTCTTTCCAAGGCAGACCTTGGAGCAAGCTGATCGAGATCGTCTCCGAACGGAGCTCGCCCGATCTTCACGCTCTCACTCTGAGCGTTCGCGCCGCCGAGGTCGTTTGCACCTAGCGCGTGCGTTCGCCGCTCCCAAGGAGGCTGCCATTCCTGAAGCTCCTCGTCGTATGAGAGCTCCAAGGTCTCCAGACTGCTGGGCACCCTTGCCGCGGTCGGAACGAACAGCACGTAATTGTTCTGCCAGTCGAACAGCAACCGGGCCAGCTCCGCCACATCGCCTGAATCCGCGCCTTGACGTTCGGCAGCCCGCAGACGAATCAGCAGCCTTCCGACTGCCGGGCAACCCCATTTCTCCGCCGCAAGCTCTGCGTAGCCATCGAACCTGCCGTCCTGCGGCAGCAGCGCGCACGACCTCGGACGGTGGTCCTGAATATGCGTGAAGAGGTCGAGGAGTTCCTCATCGACTGCGATCTGGAGCTTTCCCAATCGTCGCTTCACGACGTCCTCAACGTGCTTGTCGCTGACCGCCCGGGGCAAGTGAGCCAGTACGTTGCCGCTGCCATCCACGATTCGCGTCCCGGCTCGCATGGCATCTCGGCGAAGCAGGCCGACGGGAAACATCTGGGGGTCGGCTGGCAGAAGCTTCTTTAGGCCCTCTAGGTCCAGCGTGAACACGATCGTCCGGTGGACTGTGCTCAGATCCAGAAACTCCAGCCGGTCCACCCGGCGACTGACCCAGGACCGGCTGGCGAGAAGCGCGGTCAGCTCGTCCGCTGGTTTCCGGCTCTGGCTCGACATCTACCCGGTAGCGTCTTTCTGGTGGAGAAGATCGCGGGTCAAAGACTCAGGATGATGCGCGCCACGGCGGATGCGGCGCGACGGTTCCACTACGCACCCTATTCCGGTAAACCGGGCCCGATCGTCCTCGCCGCCGCCGAGCTTGTGTCGGGCACGATCGGCGGAGGGTCCAACATCGAGATCGTGAACTTGAGCCTGACCAAGCACGCGGAGGAGGTCGCGATTCTGTCCGCCCTGACCAACGACGCACAATCGCCCGGCCGCGGCCGGCTGTCGGCGGTCTACGTCGCCGGTCTGCAGCCATGCGGTAGCTGTCGACAGTTCGCCGCGGAGTTCGCCAGTGACGACGCGATTTGGATCCTCGAGGACATTTCCCAACAGGAACTGCGCAATACATCGCTGTCGAAGCTCTCGGACGACCGCGAGCCCCGGGTAGTGCCATTCGCCGACTACCTCCCATCTCCCTTCTCGAGCTTCGACCAAGCGGGTGCGTAAGGTCTGGTTCTACGCGTCGGCGGGGACGCGCTTGACTTCCGCGGCCGCCGAGGAATATGTTCGGCGCGGTGAGCGATCTTGCCGCTGTGCCTGGCCCGGTCACGGCGACCGGCACGGCGTCCCCCCATGTCGACGGTCAGGCGATCGCCATCACCGTGTTCAGCACGGTCAAACCGCTCGGCCGGCTGTGGCTCCCTCTGCTGTTCTGGTTTGCCACCCACTTTCCCAAGGCCAGTGGCACGCTGGCGCGTTTGTCGTTCATCCACTTCGCTCGCTGGACGCTTGTCCGGCAGATCCCCTTCAACGGGCCTCCCCAGCATCGCGAGAAGCTGAACTACCCGCATCCGTTCTTCGAGAGCAACTTCAACGGCGGTTGGGAGGAGTACATCGACGCTTTCTCCCACATCCTCACCCGCGGGATGAAGTTCTTCTGGGGGACTTCGTACGGGTTCCCTCAACCGTTGCCGACCTCGCCATTCAAGGACTACATCAAGCGCCACGAGATCGTGGCCAGCCATTTTTGGGGCGCGTAGCCCGAGGCAACTACCACGATCGTGTTGTCTGCGCTGGAGCTGGAGGGGAAGCTCACGGCGTTCAAGCAACGCGCCCGTGGCATGAGCCCTGAAGCTTTTGCGGCAGAGTGGCCGGCATTTCTCGCCGACGTGCAGGACTGTCTATGAGCAATGTCGCCGGCCAGGCCACGGCGTTCATGGCGATCACGCCGATCCACTCCGGCGAGGAAGCCACGCTGCGCCGCTACCTTGACGCGCTGCCCCAGCGCGGTAGCCCGCTCGAGCGCTTGAACGGCACCCACTTCGCGCGGTGGGTGATCCTCACCGACTGGGTCAATGACCCCGGGCAGGGACGCGAGGATCACCTCGATTCCGCTTATCTGATCTTCACGAGATCGAGGATGCCGCCAGCGGGCGAACCTGGTTGGGCGGTCTCGTCGACCGGGTCACCAACGACGAGGATTGGAGCGGTCCCAAGCCCGATTCTCACCTCAACGTCGCAGTGGCCTGCGCTGGACTTCGTGCGCTCGGCGTTCCCGAGGCGATTACCAGCACCTTCTCGGCGGAGTTCTGCGAGGGCATGGCCGCCCGCAACCGGTTGCTGGGCGACCTCGGCGCGAGCGATCCCAAGCAGTGGGACAGCGGCCTGGGCAGCGGCGCCGCCCACGTGTTGGTCATCATCAACGCGCGCACAACGGCCCACATCGAGGACGAGCTGAGGAGGCGATCGAGGGGATCTCGGAGGTCAAGCGGGCCGGTGGTGGAGTGCCGCTGAAGGGCGGCGACTGGCGGCCCCTGGCGGTAGGCGAGTTCATCCTCGGATACCCCGACGAGGACACACGCGTCGATCCTCTGGGCCGGCTCCCAAGCGCACCGGCAGACCCGCTCGGTCGGTCGGGGACCTACATGATCTACCGCAAGCTGCGCCAGGACGTGGCGCTGTTTAACGCCACGCTGCGCGAGGCCGCGATTCGCTTCGAGCACGGCGACGAGGAAATGCTTGCCGCCAAGATAGTCGGGCGCTGGCGCAACGGCACGCCGCTGGTCAACGCGCCGGACCGTCCCAATCCGGATTCAAGACCACAGCCAGGAAGAGCAACGACTTCCGCTATCTCGACCTCCACGCCGACGGTCGGCGGTGCCCGCTCGGCGCGCACATCAGGCGCTCCAACCCACGCGACGCACTCGGGTGGGCCGGCCTCGATGGAGCCGGCCTGCTCAGCTTCCGCCACCGCATCATCCGTCGCGGAACGCCCTGCGCCGTCGAGGTAGCCGGAGCTGTGCCGGGCCGAGGCGCCCGCGGCTAAAACCGCGGACGCCCCGTCAGCGTGCGTATCGCTTACGCGGCGTCGAGCGAGATGGCGCAGCTCGCTTGACCTCGCTTTTCCAGGTACTGCTGGTGGTAGTCCTCGGCTGGCCAGAAGCGCTCGGCCGGCACGATCTGGGTCACGATCTGGCGCGTTAGGACGTTCTGATGATCGTCGCGCGAGGCGAGCACCGCCGCGCGCTGGTCGTTTCCGTGGAAGAAGACCGCCGAGCGATACTGGCTGCCATGTCCCAACCTTGGCGGTCGCGTGTCGTGGGGTTGTGGGTCGACCAGAACGCCGCGAGCAGGTCGTCGTAGGAGATCCGGGTAGGGTCGTACTCGACCTCGACCGCTTCGGCGTGACCCGTGCGCCCGCGGCAGACCTGCTTGTAGGTTGGGTGGTCGGCGTCGCCGCCCGTGTACCCCACGGTTGTACGCGTGACGCCGGGCAGGGCCCGGAAGGCGGCCTCCACTCCCCAGAAGCATCCGGCGGCGAAGGTGGCTGTCTCTGTCTGCATCTCACTCCTCTCGATATTTCTGTCGTGAGGTGAGACCCCTCTGCACGCCGGACGATTCAAACCCAGGGCGTAGGGTTTGCGCTGCAGATGTTGCGCCTCGTCCATCGACTTCGCTTCCGGCGCGATCACCGCTGGGTCCCGGCCCACGCGTCGGCGTATCTGGACAGCGAGCTCGGCCCGGGCCAGCGTCGGCGCGTCGAGCGCCACACAGAAGATTGCCCTCAGTGTTGCGAGCTCCTGCGCAGCCTCCGCGTGCTGATCGGGGCGCTTGGGGCGACTAGCGGCGACCAGCCACAGGTCGTCGCCACGGCGGTTCTGGCGTCGATTCAGGGTCGGCTGCGCGACCTGCCCCAAGACAGCCCGTGACCGATCCCTCGGCGAGTCGCGAGCTGAGCGAGGACACCCTTGTCGAGCGGGCGGCCGGCGGGGACAGGGCGGCCTTCGAGGAGCTCGTGATGCGCCACGCCGACCGGCTGTTCGCGTCGCTGCGGCGCTTCGGACTTGACGATGCCGAAGCGCAGGAGGTCGCGCAGGAGACGTTCCTGCGGGCGTGGCGCTCGTTACCTCAGTTTGAGCGCCGGTCGCAGTTTTACACCTGGCTCTACCGGATCGGCTTCAACGAGGCACAACGGCGGCTGGCGAGGCGCTCGGCGGGCAGGATGACCCTCTCGACTGACGAGCGGCCACTCGAGGAGCTGGCGGATGAACGAATCGGGCCTGCCGAGCAAGCGGAGGTCGCCGAGCTGCTTGCCGCGCTTGAGCGCGCTCTGCGAGAGCTTCCGATCGACTTGCGCGCTCCGGTGGTGCTGCTCGACATCGAGGGATTCTCGACTTCCGAGGCCGCCTCGATGCTCGACCTGGGCGAACCGGCGTTCAAGAGCAGGCTGCACCGCGGCAGGATGGCGTTGCGTGGGCTGCTCACGCCGTGGATTGCGACGGGCGAAAGGTGATTACACCCGCGGAACCCTTTTCGACCGATCCGGGTCAAATCCAGCAGAACCTAGATAGGAGCGACATGGATACGCGAATCGAAAAGACCGATCAGCAATGGCGCCGGGAGCTGACTCCCGCCGAATACGAAGTGCTCAGGAAGAAGGGCACCGAGCGGCCATTCACTGGCGGCTACGTGCACACCAAGGACGACGGTGTCTATCGCTGCGCCGGCTGCGGCGCCGCGCTGTTCTCCTCGGACACCAAGTTTGACTCGGGTACCGGCTGGCCGAGCTTCACCGACCCGGCCGTGCGAGCAAACGTCGAGCTGCACGAGGACCGCAAGCTGTTCATGCGTCGCACCGAGGTTACGTGCGCGAGCTGCGGCGGCCATCTCGGCCACGTCTTCAACGACGGCCCCGCGGGCTGCGATCGCTACTGCATCAACTCGACCGCGCTCAAGCTCGACCGCAGCACCCCCACGTAGGGCTCCCACGAGGGGTAGGATCAGCTCCGTGGAAGCTCGCGCACCGTCTCCCGCGCCCGCGCTTCACCCGTCGGCGTCCTACAGCATCACGATGCGGGTGCGATTGCAGCAGCTGCCGGGGGCCTTCGCGCGTGTTGCCGGCGCAATCGGGGAGACCGGCGCGATTCTCGGCGCGATCGACATCGTGCGCGTCGACGGGGGCGAGGTGGTGCGCGACGTGACCGTTGCGTGCGTGGACGTGGCGCATAGCGAAGCCGTGGCTGAGGCGGTTGGATGCCTGGACGGCGTCACCGTCGAGCATGTCTCGGATCGAACCTTCCTGATGCACCTTGGCGGGAAGCTGGAGGTCAACGCGACGGTTCCCGTCAAGACTCGCGATGACCTCTCGATGGCCTATACGCCGGGTGTCGCTCGCGTGTGCACCGCCATCCACGAAGACACAGAGAAGGCTTGGTCGTTGACGATCAAGGGCAACACCGTGGCGGTGATCTCCGATGGGACCGCGGTGCTCGGCTTGGGCGACATCGGCCCGGAGGCGGCGATGCCGGTGATGGAAGGAAAGGCGCTGCTGTTCAAGGAGTTCGCCGGCGTTGATGCGTTCCCGCTCTGCCTAGCGACCAAGGACGCCGACAGCATCGTCGAATTCGTCAAGATGGTGTCGCCTTCGTTCGGAGCGATCAATCTGGAGGACATCTCGGCGCCACGCTGCTTCGAGATCGAGCGGCGGCTGCGCGCAGAGCTCGACATCCCGGTCTTCCACGACGACCAGCACGGAACGGCGATCGTCTTGCTGGCCGCGCTGATGAACGCGCTGCGGGTGGTCGACAAGCACGCCGAGGACGTCAAGGTCGTCGTCGTGGGTGCGGGCGCTGCCGGGGTGGCGTGTACCGAGATCATGCTGGCCCACGGCGTGCGCCACATCATCGTGTGCGACATCGATGGCGCGCTCTATGCTGGCCGGCCCGGGTTGGACCCGGTGCTGGAGGCACTCGCCGCGCGCACGAACCTCAACGGCGAACGGGGCATGGCGGATGACGTGCTCAGCGGTGCCGATGTCCTCGTAGGCCTATCGAGACCGCGCGCAGTGTCGAAGGCCGCCGTGCTCAGGATGGCAGCCAAGTCGGTGGTCTTTGCGATGGCCAACCCGGAACCCGAGGTGCGTGTCGAGGAGGTCGGCCACGAGGTCGCGATCATGGCCACCGGCCGTTCGGACTACCCGAACCAGATCAACAACGTGCTGGCCTTTCCCGGGGTCTTCCGCGGCGCGTTGAACGTGCGCGCCCGCACGATCAACGAAGCGATGAAGCTCGCCGCCGCAAGGGCGATCGCGGCGGTGGTTTCCGACGACGAGTTGCACGCCGATTACATCATCCCGAGCGTGTTCAACCGAGCAGTGGTCAACGCGGTGGCTCCGGCGGTCGCGCAGGCGGCGGAGGCCAGCGGCGTTGCGCGCCGCCCGGCTGGCGCCACAGCCGAGACGACCTGAGCTCCGCTCGCACGCGGCAGTCGGTCGGAGCAAGTCGGCGCGGGTTGGCTGCAGGAAGCGGCGCTCGCCGGGCTTTTCACCGGGCTCCCCCAGCCGCTCAAACGCCTCGGCGATCTCGGCCCGCCGCGCGTCGAAGATCGCCGCCCGGTCGGGGTCGACGCTCACTGTGCGAGCGCGGCATGCCGCCAAGTCGGCGATGCACAGGCCGACGTCGTAATCGACGGTGGTCACGCGATCCAGGCCGGCGAGTTCGGCGCTGGCGAGGACGTGTTGCGCCGCCGCGCGCACCTCGAACTCATCCTCGACCAGGCTCGTGAGCGCGAAGTAATCGCCTTGGGCCAGCGGCTCGGCTACGTACACGAGGCCGGTGGGACGCAGGACTCGACGCGCCTCGCACAGGGCTCGCGTCAGATCCGCCGGCGGCACGTGGTGAAGCGTGCGCATGAAGATCGCCACATCCACTGACGCGTCTGCGAGCGGCAGGTCCTGCGCACGGCCGACGAGGTAGCGGGCGCCGCTGCGGTTATCCCGCGCCAGCGCAGGCGCGAGCTGCTCCTCGGAGATCTCGACGCCGATCATCCGCGCGCCTAGAGCGCTGACATCGCGGACCAGCGCCCCGCCGCCGCAGCCGATGTCGACCACGTCCTTGCCGTCAGTTTCGACCAGGCGCGCCAGCATCGACAGATCGGTGGTCACTTCGCGGCGCAACGTGCGGGTAATCGTAATCGGGCTGGCTGTACAGCTCTGGCCGTGTCGCTGACGCCGGGGCTTCGCGCGGGTGGGTCTGTTCGCCGTCGGCGGTACCGCGGGAGGGCAGCGCGGCGAGCACGAGCAGCGCCGCGGCGCCCGCGACGAGCGCGCCGGCCCCCTGCGAGAGGTGACTGCCGCTCATGAACGCGGCGCGTGCCGCGTGGTCCAGGAGCGAGCCGCTGACCCCACCGACGGCGGAGGCGACGCCGAGCGCGCCGCCGAGCGACCCGGTGATCGTGTGCAGCACCGCCGGCGGTACGGAGTGGGAGGAGAGCGCGCTTGTGATGTGCTGCTGGTAGCGGGTGGAGAGCATGCTGCCCATCACCGCGACACCGAGCGCGCCCCCGACCTGGATCGCTAAGCCGTAGGTTCCTGAGCCGACCCCGGCTTCGGTGCGCGGGAGCGATCCGAGCACCGCGTCGGCGGCAGTGGGCATCAGTAATCCCGCTCCCGCGCCCACCAGCAGCATGCCTGGCACCAGGTCGCCGTAGCTGGCCGACGCGGTCGATGCCACGGCGGCCCACCCCAACCCGCCGGCGATCGCCGCCAGGCCGGCCGTCGCGGTGAGCTTGCTGCCGATGGCACGCACAACCGGCGTCGAGAGCGGGGCCGCGACGGCCACGAGACCGGCCATCGGAAGGAGTCGCACGCCGGCCTCAAGCGGCGAGAAGCCGAGGTCGAACTGCAGGACCTGGGTGACCACGAACAGCGCCCCGACCAGCGGAAACAGGCCAAGCAGTAGCGCCGTGATCGCCGCGGTGAAACGCTGGGAGCGAAAGAACTGCAGCTTCAGCATCGGATGGTCACTGCGAGCCTCCCAGCCCACGAATACCGCGAGCGTCGCGATCGCGCAAATCCCGGCCACGACCACGCGCGACGAGCCCCAGCCGTGAGTGGGAGCTTCGATGATCGCCCACAGCAGCAATCCGAGCCCGACGATCGAGAGCAACGCACCGGCCGGATCCGGCCTGCCGGCAGCGGGATTCCTTGATTCCGGCACCAGCCGCCACGCCGCCAGCGCGCCAATGATCAGTAACGGCACGTTGACGAAGAACACCGAGCCCCACCACAACCTCGACAACAGCAGGCCCCCAGCGAGCGGACCAATCGCAATCCCCACCCCCATCGTCCCACCCCACACCCCGATCGCCCGCGCTCGCTCCCGGGGATCCGGAAAGACATCATCGAGAATCGACAAGCCGGCGGGGATGGTCATAGCGGCTCCGACCCCCATCACCGCCCGCCACGCGATCAGCACGCCCACCGAGCCCGAGAACGCGGCCCCGAGCGAGCCGATCGCAAACAAGCAAAACCCGGTGAGAAACAGCCGCTTACGCCCGAGGCGGTCGCCCAGGCTGCCCGCGACCGGCAACAAGCCACCGAACGCCATCGCGTAAGCGTCGACGATCCACTGCAGCCCGCTGGAGGTGGCGTGCAGCTTGCGCACGAGCGTCGGCAGCGCCACGTTCAGAATCGTCATATCGATGTTCACGACCAGAACCGCGACACACAGCACGGACATCACCGTCCATCGACGCAAGTGCGGCGCGCTCGGTAACCCGGCCGCCTGGCGCACCGACGCGCGCGATCGCCCTGATCCGATCGATCGGCCCGCGTTCATGTCTCCGACATTCTCAGACATGCTCTCGCAGCGCATCGGGGCCTTTCACCCATCGGGGGTGCGCACAGTCCCGCGGCGTCGCGGCACGTGTCGCGTCCTTCCTGGCGGTGATCCAGGGCCTCCTGGCTGACATCTCGGGTGGCCGCTAGCTTGCCGTCAGCGCCGGGCTCGGCGTCGGGCACCATCTGGAGTCCGCGGCGCACCACCTGGTGATCGTCGGCGAGCACAATCCGCAACAGCTTCTGCGAGGGAGCTTTCTCGTCTCTGCTCGCCCGTTCCTGCGTGTCATCTCAATATCAGCCTACCCGCCGCGCGGCAGCCGGTCGATCAAGGAGCCCGGTTCCCGATCAGCCCTGACCGCGAGTCTAACCTGGCCACCGAGCCGCCGGGCGCGAACGGCACGTTAGCGACATCCTGGGAATACCCGAGCGCGCGCCGGCCAAACTGTCCAGCCTGCGGTATTGAGCCGCGTGGTAGGCTAGATTTCGCCGACCGGATAGGCGCTAGCGCATCGCGTGAAGCGTCGCTGATTCCATGCGGAGGCCTCGTCGTGACGGGCTCACCATCAGGCGATCGTCCCCCGGAGCCCACGAACCGGCCGATCCAGGGAGAGAGGGAGATCATCGTGCCGGCTTCGAAGACGCTTGAGGGTGATCAGCAGCTCGCTGATCGCGATCAGATCCTCGCGGATGCTGACAGGAAGGGATCTGAGAGCGACCAGTCCGCGGCCAGTAGAGAGCAGGCAGCCGCTGACAGCGATCAGGCGGCCAGTGATCGCGACCTTGTGCATGGCGGCGACCCTGATGTGCATGACTCTTCGCGCAAGGTTCGCAATCGCAGCGCCCAGCAGCGCCAGTACAGCGCTCACGGGCGCGTCGAGGCGGCCGATTCTCGTGATCAGGTTGCGCGCACTCGTGATCTGACAGCATTGGCGCGTGATCAGGCCGCCGAGCTGCGTGATCGCGAGCTGGGGACCCGCGATGATGTGGTGGGTGAGGGCGTGGAGGTCGTGGTGCGTGCAGAAGACCGTAGGAGTGCAGCTGCTGAGCGCGCATTCGCGGCTGAGGGTCGAGCCCGGGCAGCGGCGGATCGCGAGCAGGCGGCCCGTGACCGCGAGCAGGCGGCCCGTGACCGGTTGCAGGCTCAGGACGACCGCGACGCGCTGCTGCATCAGCTGGCGATGGCCAAGACCGATGGCTGACCGGGACGCGTTCGCGTGCGACGGGCTTGGAGGATCTTCATCACGAGGTCGATCGTGCGCACAGAACGATGGCGCCGCTCGTGATTGCCTATGTCGATGTCGTCGGCCTGAAGGCTGTCAACGATACTTACGGTCATACTGCTGGTGACGCGCTGTTGCAGCGAGCGGTGAAAGCGATCCGCGGTCATTTGCGCTCTTATGATCTGATCGTTCGGATCGGCGGCGATGAGTTTCTGGCGGTCATGTCTGGCGCGACGATGCCCGCCTGCGCTTTGGTGTCATCCAGACCACGCTCGCGGCCGACCCCGATCAGTGCGAGATCAAGGTCGGGTTCGCCGCGCTCGAGGCAGACGACAGCGCCACGGCGCTCATCCAACGCGCCGACGCCAATCTACCCACCAGCCGCCGGCGCATAGCCGGCGAAGTGTGAGTTGCAGTCCTGGAGGCTGCTCGAACCGGGCCTGAGGTCAGCCAGCCGTACGCTCCACCCGTGCCTGAACGAGCGAAACCGCAGCGCCCGGCGCCATCGCGCTGGACTTCCTTCGTCGCGGACCCACGTGAGCCAAGACAACGGATCCTCCACGAGCAGGGCAATCCCGATCATCGCGCCCGCGTAGAGCACAACCGGAGCACCGTCCTCGTGCACCTCAGCGACGAGGACGGACACGGATGGATCGTTCTTGCGGTGGATCGCGCGACCCGGCGCTGGGCGGTCGGGGTGGCGCGGCGACAACTCGACGCCGCCCAGGATGCGTTCGAGCGGCTCTACGCATTTGACGAGGAAGAAGCGGACTAAGTGGTCTGGCTCGGAAGTTCGCGCACGTATCGCGTCCTGGGGGGTCAGGCGGCG
>OCTA010000472.1_pt1 | contig 37089 bp, 32 predicted proteins | sample 1538991 | NCBI WGS metagenome assembly OCTA01 (sample SAMEA3539302, study PRJEB22396) | soil metagenome | biome: tundra; feature: field; material: soil | place: USA | collected 2010-05 | depth 0.15 m | reverse complement strand
TTAGCTGGAGTTGGTGTTTGCGAGTGCGGCGTTTAGCGAACCCTGCCGGTAGCCTTCGAGGTCCAACGTCACATAGAGGAATCCGAGCTGCTTGAAGATGGAAGCGAAGGCTGCCGCACACTCGACCGTCAAGGCTGTTGGCAGTTCGTCTTTGGCCACCTCGATCCGCGCCAACTCGCCATGAAAGCGCACCCGAAACTGCCGGAAGCCAAGGGCGCGAATCGCTTCCTCACCCTGTTCAATCGTGCGGATAGTTTGGACCGTAACGGAAGTCCCATACGGCACGCGCGAACTGAGGCAAGCGGCGGCCGGTCTATCCCACGTCGATAGCCCGGCGCGTCGCGATAGCTCACGGATCTCGGCTTTGGTCAAGCCAGCATCGACCAGCGGCGCCTTCACCTGGTGAATCTTGGCAGCCTTCTGACCGGGCCGGTAGTCGCCCAGATCGTCTTTGTTGACGCCGTAAACGATGTGGGAGTAGCCGCGCTCCGCCGAATAAGATTCGAGCCGCAGAAACAATTCGTCTTTGCAATGGAAGCAGCGGTCCTTATCGTTCTTTACGTAATCGGGGTTGTCGAACTCAAAGGTATCGATGAACTCATGCCGGAAGCCGCACTCGCGCGCAAAGGCCTGGGCGTCGCGCTTGTGAGACGACGGTATAGACGGAGAATCGGCCGTAACCGCGACCGCATCTTCACCTAAAGCCCGATGCGCAGCCCAAGCCAGATAAGCCGAATCGGTGCCGCCAGAGTAAGCGACGACGACACGCTTCAGATCGCGAAGAGCATCGACGAGGATCTGCTCTTTAGCGTCCAGTTCGAGCGGATCGAAGGCAGGCGGCCTAGCCTGAAGTGAGACGAGGTTAGCCACACCTCGAGTATAGCCAGCCTCGCCCGAGCACGCGCGGTTTCCTCGCTTATTGCAGCGGCAACTCCCCGTTCTTGATTTCTCCAACCACCTCGGCTTCGGGAATGACCGACGCCGCCGCCACCAGGTCGCCCTCATCCATGCGGACCAGGCGAACCCCCTGGGTGGAGCGGCCGGCTTGCCGAATCTCGCTCGACTCAATTCTAATCATTTTGCCGTCTTTCGTGATGATCATTAAGTCGGTCGTTTCCGCCACCGAAAGCACGGCCACAACCTTGCCGACCTTGGTTGTAGTCTTCATGTTGATCACGCCCTTGCGGCCGCGCGCCGTGAGCCGGTAATCCTCAAGCGGCGTGCGCTTTCCGTACCCATGCTCGGAGATGGAGAGGATCAGTCCGTTTTTATCGACTACTTCCAGTCCGATCAAATAATCCTTATCCTCAAGGTCCATCGCCCGAACCCCACGCGCCTGCCGTCCCATGGGTCGGACCTCGTCTTCGTTGAAGCGGATCGCCATGCCTTCACGCGAGCCCAGGAAAATGAAGTTATCTCCAGCGGTGATTGTCGCGCCCAATAGTTCGTCGCCCTCGTCCAAGGCGAGCGCAATAATTCCGCGCGAGAGCGGATTGTCGAATTCAGTCAATTCGCACTTTTTGATGACACCCTGGCGCGTCACCATCACGATGAACTTGCCCGGCACGAATTCCTTGACGGGCAGGAAGGCCTTCACGGCTTCGTCGGGCTGCAGACTGATGAGCCCCGAAACGTGTTTGCCCTTGCCGGTGGTGGCGGCATCCGGGATCTCGTAAATTTTAAGCCAGTAAACACGCCCCATGTTGGTGAATATGAGCATGTAGGCGTGGGTGGAGGCAATCACCAGATGCTCCACGACGTCTTCCGAGCGGGTGCCCATTCCGATGCGTCCCTTGCCGCCGCGGGTTTGCCGCTGGTAGGTATCGACGGAGGTGCGCTTGAGATAACCGCCGCGCGAAACAGTCACGGCGACGTCTTCCATCTTGACGAGATCTTCCAGGCTGATCTCGCCCATGTCAGCGATAATCTGCGTTCTACGCTCGTCGCCGAAGTCCTTCTGAACTTCTCTCAACTCCTTGACCAGCAGAGCCTTCAGGACGGTCTCGGAACCGAGGATCTCCAGGTACTCGCCGATCTGGCGCTGGATTTCGGCCAGCTCGTCGAGAATCTTCTGCCGCTCCATCCCGGTGAGGCGCTGCAGTTGTAATTCGATGATCGCCTGCGCCTGCCGTTCCGAAAACTCGAAGGGCGGACCGATTAGCGGTGCCTGCAGTGCCACGGATTCCGAAGGTGGATTCAGTTTGGCGCTTGAGTATTGGAGCAGCTTCTCGCGCGACCACGCGATCAAACCATCACGGGCTTCACGCGGCGACTTAGCGGCACGGATTACGGCGATTACTTCATCCAGATAGTCGAGGGCTTGCTGGAATCCGAGCAGGATGTGCTCGCGCTCGCGCGCCTTCCGCAGCAGGAAATTCGTGCGCCGGCGCACGACATCCACGCGGTGCTCAATGAAGCGTTTGATGACCTGGATGATGCCCAGTTCCCGCGGTTGCCCATTCACGATGGACAGCATGATGACGCCGAAGTTCACCTGCATCTGAGTTTGCTTGTACAGGTTGTTCAGGATGACTTCGGAATTCTCGCCGCGCTTCAGATCGAAGACGATGCGCATGCCGTCGCGGTCGCTTTCATCGCGCGCGTCGCTGATCCCTTCAATCTTCTTCTCGGAAACGAGAGCGGCCACGTGCTCGATCAGGCGGGCTTTGTTCACCTGGAACGGCAATTCGGTAACGACGATCGCTTCCCTGTCCTTGCCCAACTTCTCGGTGAAAGCTTTGGCGCGAACTTTCAGGCTGCCGCGGCCCCGCAGATAGTAATCGATAATGCCTTGCTGCCCCAGCAGGAATCCGCCTGTCGGAAAGTCCGGGCCCGGCGCGAGTTCGAGAATTCTCGAGATGGGCGTCAGCGGGTCGTTGATCAGTTCGATAGTCGCATCCACGATCTCTTTCAGATTGTGCGGTGGAATGTTCGTCGCCATGCCGACTGCGATGCCCGAGGAGCCGTTGACTAGCAGGTTCGGAACGCGTGTCGGCAGAACCTCGGGCTCCACTTCGCTGTCGTCGTAGTTCGGCTTAAAATCGACGGTGTCCTTGTCGATGTCTTCGAGAAGCGAACCGGCGATGCGCGAAAGGCGCGCCTCCGTGTACCGCATAGCCGCTGGCGGATCTCCATCCACCGAGCCGAAGTTTCCCTGCCCATCGACCAACAGATAACGCAGTGAAAACGGCTGCGCCATGCGGACAAGGGCGTCGTAAACCGGCACGTCGCCGTGCGGGTGAAACTTACCGAGGACATCGCCAACGATCCTGGCGCATTTACGAGTGGGCCGGTTGAAGTGCAGCCCCATCTCGTTCATCCCGTACAAAATTCGGCGATGCACGGGCTTCAGCCCATCCCGGATGTCGGGCAGGGCGCGCCCCACGATCACGCTCATGGCGTAATCGAGATACGAGCGCTTCATCTCGTCTTCGATGTTGATCGGAATCAGGTTCTTGTTTTCAGCGGGTGGAAACAGACCACCACCGCCGGGCGGGTCTTGATCGGCCAAACGGAACTCCTACAGGGTGTAAGATCTCTTGCAAGTAATTGCAAAGACGGTCACTTATTGACTGAATCTCTGCTCCTATTTTAGCATCCTCGCGCTCTTTACGGAACGCCCCGCAAACCGCCGGCGTCCAAAATGCGAAACATATTTCGCTCATTCCGTTACACTAAGTATGTCTTAGAAGTATGTCCCAGATCATGCTATCCATCGTCATTCCAATTCACAATGAGGAGCCTGCCCTGCTGCCCCTCTACGACCGGCTCACGACAGTTTTGGAAGCGCTGCAGCGCCCCTATGAAATCATTTTCATCGACGATGCATCGACGGATCGCAGCTTCGACTTGCTGGCGAACCTGGTCGAAACGGATTCGCGTCTCAAGGTGATCCGGCTGCGCCGCAACTTCGGCCAGACGCCCGCCCTTGCCGCGGGCTTCGACGAGGCGCAAGGTGAAATCGTCGTGTCGATGGACGGCGACCTGCAGCACGCGCCGGAAGACATCCCGCTGCTGCTCGAAAAGATCGATGAAGGGTACGACATCGCGAGCGGGTGGCGCAAGGAAAGGGTGGACAACGCGATCACTCGCCGAATGCCTTCACGCATAGCGAACTGGATGATGAAGCGCGCTTCGGGAGTGGATCTCCACGACTTTGGCACAACCTTTAAGGCCTACCGCGCGGAAATCCTGAAAGATATCAACCTGTACGGCGAGCTGCACCGCTTCATTCCGGCGCTTGCCAGCTTCTACGGCGCGCGGATCGCCGAGGTTCCCATCAAGAACATCGAGCGTCCCAGCGGCGCGTCGCACTATGGCCTGGGAAGAACGACGCGGGTGTTTTTCGACATCCTGACGATCAAGTTTTTGCTTACTTATCTGACCCGGCCCATGCACTTTTTTGGCAAGTGGGGGATGGGCGGGATCGGAGTCGGCAGCCTTATCCTCCTCACGCTGCTGTTCCAGAAGGTTCTAGGCAGAGATATTATTTCCGAGCACGGCCCCTTGCTAATTGCCGGAGCGCTGCTATGGTTCGCGGGGCTCATGCTCTTTAGCACCGGCCTGATCGGCGAGGTTTTGATGCGCACTTACTTCGAAAGCCAGGGACGGCGCATCTATGCCGTCCGCGAAATCCGCTGCCGCCGCGAACAGGTGCTCGATGGCGCCCGCTGAATCCTACGACGGGTTTATCTTCGATTACGGCGGCGTGCTGGTGCATCATCAAAGCGAATCCGACCACGCCCGGATGGCGGCCCTGGCGGGCATCAGCGCGGACACGTTCAGTGAACTCTACTGGTCGGACCGCCACGACTACGACAAAGGCATTCTTACTGGCGCGGAGTACTGGCAGCATTTGGCCACCCGCGCGGGCGCGCTTTTTACGCCCGCTGTCATCGAGCAGTTGACGGAAATCGACAGTGTCACCTGGATGAAATTCGATACCGTGATGTGGGACTGGATTGAAGAGCTCAGGGGCGAGAAAAAGCGCGTGGCGATTCTTTCGAATATGCCGCGCGATCTCGGCGAAACCATCAAAACGCGCACCGATAAGTTCGACCGCTTCGATCAGGTGACCCTGTCTTATGAAGTGCATTCGGTGAAGCCCGAGCCCGCGATCTACGAGCACTGCCTGGAAGGTATTGAGACCGCGCCCGAAAAGACGTTGTTCCTGGACGACCGCATAGCCAACGTGCAAGGCGCTGAATTGTTGGGAATCCGCGCCGTCCATTTCACATCGCGCGACGAAGTGCTTTTGCGCCTGCGGGCGTAGCGCCGGCGAACCTGGCGGGCCGCGCGTTACACTGGCGTCAGATCTACACTTGCCTAAACGGAGGCAAATTGCTGGTTCGCCTTACCTCGTGTTTACTAGTAGCCGCCGCGCTCCCGCTTTTTGCCGACCCTCCACGGCCTGTCGTTGACGCGGTTCCCGACGTCTTCACCCCCGTGCCGTTCGATCTGCAGCGTCTGGCGGGTCTACTGGCGGGCCGCTTGCGCGCCAATACGGAAGGCTACCTCGAACGCATCGACGAGAACGCGCTGCTCCAGCCACATCCCACCGGAGATGGCAACCGGATGGGTGGCAGCATCGGGCTGTTTCTGCAAGCCGCCGCCAATTCGTACGACTACACCGACGATGTCCAGCTAAAGGGCGTCATGGACCGGGTGGCGAGCAAGCTAATCGCATCGCAGGAGCAGGACGGCTACCTGGGTATTTACACCGGCTCGAAGGAATGGAGCGACCTCGACCTGCCGGGTCTGGCGAACGACCTGCTTGGGCTGCTTTCCTATTCGAGCGTGACGGGAGACGACGAAGCATTTGCCGCCGCGCGGAGATTGGCGGACTTCCTGGTGGCGAGCGCGGCCAGCCGCAAGGATCAGAAAACGGTCGCCGCCATCAGCCTGCTTAGACCATTGTTGGATTTGTACCGGCACACTGGGGACCGGCGTTATCTGCAACTGAGCGAGTCCATGGCGACACTGAAGGTTTTGCCAGCCGATGACCTCCAGGAAGCCCTTTTCTACGGCGGGGGACTGGCTGAACTGTATCGCTTGAACGGGAACGAATCTTATCTAAAACAGGCTGCCGCGAACTGGCATGAAGTGCGGGATTCGCACCTATCGATCACCGGAGCCCCGCTGTTTCGCTCCGCCGGCGCGGCTTCGGAAACAGCCGGGAGTATTTGCCAGACGGTTGCCTGGATGCAACTCACGTTCGATCTATTACGCATCACGGGTCAACCGCAATACGCCGACGAGTTGGAACGAACTTTGTACAACCAGATTCTGGCCGCGCAAGATCCAACGACGGGAAAAGTCTTCGAAGGCGCTCCGTTGGAGGGAACGAAGCGGCCGGCGGCAAGCTGCAATGCCTGCAACTTAGCCGAGCCGGTTGGAATTTCGCAAATTCCGCAAGCCGTTTGGGGCCGGTTCGGCAGCGGCATTGCCATTCTGACTTATTCGCCAGGCCGGGCTATCGTGCGGCTGCGCAAGCGCGGGACGGTGCAGGTCATCTCCGAAGGCGACTACCCCGAAACGGGGAATCTTTCGATACACGTCGAACCCAGCCACGATGTCCGTTTTCCCATGCGGCTCCGGGTGCCGCGCTGGACAAAGCGCTTCACCGCCGACGTTGGCGAAACACATGTGATGGGCACCCCGGGTGAGTTCCTGGTCGTCGATCGTGAATGGAAGAAGGGCGACACCATCAAGTTGACCATGGATATGCCCGCCGTGAAGCATGTGAGCGCGGGCTGGCCGGGCCAGATGGCTCTGCAAAGGGGGCCGCAGATTCTGGCGTTAGGGAAAAAGGTGAATCCGCAGTTAGACGATTTGAGCGGCGCGGCATGGAGTACAAGTTTGCCCGAGTCGCTGACGGCCATAGGATCTGACCGTAAGATGCCCTTCGACATGGCCGTGGAGCAAGCGTATGCGGTAATCGGCCAATACCAAGGCCGGCCGCATCCACTGATTCTGGTTCCCTTTGCGGATGCGGTAACTTACCGAACTTGGCTGAACGCGCCCGGAAGCGTGCTGTCCGCTCTGCACCAATAGCTTTCAAAGAGGCCGGACATGGCTTCCGCGAAGCCGTCGTGTTCGAAAACGACGGCGGTCCACGATGGCTTGGTGAGGACGGGATCGAGCAGCGCCACGAGACCGCATTTGGCGTCGAATAAGGCCAGTTTGAGGGGCAGCCTTTCGACAAACCCGATCTGGACGCCGCAGGCCCGAAACTCATTTAACAACTCGCCCTGTCCTTCGGCGAGCGGCCCCGCTTCAATAAGCAAGCGGCAGGCAATTGAGCGGCGGGCGGCTTCTTTCACCAATTGTTCATGCAGCGGATCGACTGCGAAGGGGGGCCGCAAAAACTCCGCGTACTCACGCGTGACGGCGCTCAACATGCGGCGATAGTGAACGGCGGTCTGAGTGGGATCGTTGACCAGGCTCAGGAAGTCCAGCGTGCCGGTGCCGCCCTGTCCCTCCATGTAAGCGCCGCGCAGATCTTCAATGAGTCCGCCGGCTAAGCGGGCCTGCTCGGTGAGCTCATTCTGAAGCACCTTACTGCGGCGCGCCAGATAACCTGGAATTGCCAGGCTGGGATCGACGGCGGAAAACAACTTGGTCTTTTCCTGAACGACTTGCGTAAAACCCTTTTCGACGAGGCTGTCCAAGACTTCGTAAATCTTCTGCCGCGGGACGTGGGCGCGCGCTGCGAGTTCCAGCGCCTTGAAGCGCGGATGCCCCATCAGCACCAAGTAGGAGCGGGCTTCGTACGCATTCAGACCTACTTGCTGAAGCTTACGCCAATTGAGCTGGTAGTCGATGGATGTTGCTTCGCCGCTCTTCACGCTGCGGGAAACATATCACAATCGCGCAACGCAAAATGCGGTTCGGGAGGGAGTGGTCAGAACGAGCGATCTCCCGTGACATCGGTTGCCGAAACCGATAGCTTTGCGCCTTTGTCGGAGAGGCTGTCGCGGATCCGGACATCCTTTCCGTTTCGCAGAACGACGGCGGGAGCGGACGGCGAGACGGGAGCCGGGCCGCCTTTGAAATCGGCGAAATCGAGGTTGCCAAAGTCTTCCGCTTCAATCGCGTTTGAGAAGTAACTGGGCAGACCGTCGCCCCAGCTGAGTTGGAAGCCGCGAATTCTTAGGCCATTGACGTAGCGGGCGTAAAGGGCGGGGATGTCGTGTTTGAAGATAGCTTCGCCGAAGTTTGTGGCAGTCCAGCGGAGGTCGAAGTTGCCGCCGACGGATTGTGAGTTGCGCGCCTGGGGAGCCCGGATGCGCAGCTTGACATTGTCGAGAGATATGTCGCGAATGGCGCTGTCCGGACTGCCGTAGATCATCATGCCGCCTTCGGCTTCACCGGTCATGTTGATGAATTGGACATCGCTTATCTCGCTCTGTCCCTGGCCTCCGCGCGAAGCGATATAGATCGGCTCGGCTTTTCCCCACCAATGCCCCGTGATGAGCTGCGTCTCGAAGACAATGTTCGAAAACAGAACGTGCGCGGTGTGTTCCTGGCCTCGGCTGAAGATGGCGAGTCCGCGATTGGCGTGAATCGAAAGATTGTCGAAGGTGACGTAGTGGCTGTCTTCCAATCGAACGGCGGCCGAGTAGGAGGTTAGCGAACAGTTCGCGACTTGAACATTTTCGCTGCCGACGATGGCGAAATCGTCGTCGCCGGCGAGGATGTCGCAATCCGAAATGTGGACGTTCTTGCAGCGCATACAATCCAGACCGTCGTTGTTCGGGAGCAGCAGATCGTTCATAATGTGCAGGCCGGTAATGACGGCATTCTCGGAGGATTGAAGATGGAGCGTCCAGTTCGGGGCGTTGCTTAGCGTGATATCGCGAAGCAATATGTTTTTGCAGTTGAAGAAGATAATCATGGTGCCGGCCCGTCCGGCTTCTTTGGTATCGACGGGACCGTACTGCCAGCCCAGTTTCGGATCGTCGAAGGCGTCGCCCTGGCGCGTGTAGACAGGATCGAAATCGCGCGTGTTGTGCGGCTTCGAAAGGTCGAAGAAAGAATCGCCGTTGCCGTCGATGACGCCGCGCCCAATGATTGACACGTTCCGCGCATTGCGGGCGACGATCAGCCCCACTTTGAGCCCCTCGCCCGAGCTATCGACGCCGTAGTTCCTGGCGAGACCGAAGTCGCCGGTCGCGCCGTAATCGGCTACGTTGCCGCTGCCCTGGATGATGGAGCCGGGATCGAGGTTCAGCGTCACATTGCTGAGCAGTTCGAAGGTTCCGGACAGGTACTTGCCTGGAGGAAAGAGCACGGTGCCGCCTCCCGCGGCATTGGCGGCATGAATGGCCTTGCCGATGGCGACGGTGTCGAGAGTGCGGCCGTCTCCTGCCGCTCCGTACTCCTTAACGTTAAATACAGTCTGGGCGCTGGCGGAAATTGTTGCCAGCAACAGGAAGCCGGTGAGAAGGCGCACGGTTTGCACTTTATCAAACGGATTGTCCGAGTGTTGAATCAAGATGTGGACTACACGCTGGAGGCGCGAACGTCGAATTGGCTCGCGCCCGGGCTTGGCCCAGCAGGCGGCCCGCGCGCTGTCTCTTCGGGGTGGACGCGTGGATCATCCCGAAACTTCCAGCGCAGGCCCATAGTCGAGTAGTGCGAATGGCGACTAATCAGAAGACTTGGCGGCGGAGTGGGCGCCGGCTTTGCGCGATTTGAAGACGTTGCATGACGCGGCGGCGGATTGTCGAGGCTGCGAACTTACTCACGGGCGGCGCAGCTTGTTTTTTGGAGAGGGCCCGCGGGATGCCAAAGGTCGTCATGGTCGGCGAGCAAGCTTGGCGGCATTGAGGTTCGGCGTGCCGGCCCCTGGCTGAACGCGGAGCTCGCGGCAATCGAACCGGAACTGGTGGTTTGCCTCGGCGTTACGGCGGCGCAGTCGCTGATGGGCCGCGACTTTCGCATTACCAGCGAGCGCGGTATTTTCTTTCCGCATCGCTGGGCCAGGCAACTGGTGGCCACCATCCACCCGTCGGCGGCCGGAACGGTTCGACGAAGAGTAGGCGCTTTTCCTGCGCGATCTGAAGCTGATTGCGGGGAAGGTCCGGGAGTTGGAGTTGGCAGGTTAGTTGAAGCTGGCTTTTCAGCGATTTTTTGAGCGTGGGTAGAATGACAGCGTAGTGGGTCACATTCGCTTCGTAATTCGCTTCACAAAGCTAATCCTGGCATATGGAGGCTTCTGCCTTCTCGCGTTCTCCCAGACCCTCCCGCCGGCGGCCCATCGTTATGCCGGTTCGACAGCGTGCAAAACGTGCCACCCGCAAATCTATGAAAGATGGGGAAAGACTCGCATGGCCAACGTGGTCCGCGACCCCAAAGAGCATCCTGACGCGATTTTGCCCGACCTGTCGAAGCCCGATCCTTTAGTTACGTTCACGAAAGACGACATTGCTTTCGTCTATGGGAGCAAATGGAAGCAGCGCTATTTCAAGAAGGTGGGCGACGATTACTTCGTTCTGCCCGCGCAATGGGACGTAACGAACCAGGTCTGGCGGCCCTACTTCGTCAAGAATGGGACCGACTGGTGGGCTGGTCTCTATCCCCCTGACAATATGAAACGCCCGACGGGTCCGCTTTGCGACGGCTGCCATTCAGTCAACTACGACATTGGCAAAAAGACGGTTGCGGAATGGAATGTAGGCTGCGAGAAGTGCCACGGTCCAGGCAGCGAGCATGTGGCCCATCCTTCCCGCTCCAACATCGTCAATCCTGCCCGTCTCGATACTATTCAGGCGAACGATACCTGTATTCAGTGCCACTCGCAAGGGCAGCCGCGGCAGAACCCGATCGAAGGCAAGTACTACGACTGGCCTGTCGGATTTCACGTGGGCGAGAAGCTGCAGGATCACTGGAGGCTAGAAGATCACAAGCTGGGTGAGACGACATTCACGAACTTTGCGGATGGCACGGCGCACAAAAACCGCATGCAAGGCAACGATTTCGTGCAAAGTCTTATGTACAAACGCGGCGTGAAGTGCTCCAGTTGCCACGATGTTCACGGTACCGACAATGAAGCCCTTTTGATAAAGCCAGCCAGCGTCATGTGTCTGGAATGTCACGGGCCGGGCTCACCCAATGGGCCGTACGTGAGCGCTAGCGAGGAGCATACTCATCATAAGGCTGGCAGCGCAGGCAGCGAGTGTGTTGCCTGTCATATGCCGAGAATCGAACAGACCATCGCCAATGTCAACGTGCGCAGCCACACGTTTCAATTTATTACCCCGGCGATGACGGATAAGTACAAGATCCCAAATCCTTGCACCGCTTGCCACAAAGACAAGTCCGTCGCTTGGGCGACCGAGGAACTAAAGGGCTGGTCGAATGTTTCGCCATGGCGAGTAGAACAATAAGCGCGAGCGTGGACACCATACTCGCGTTAGATTGCACGCAGATTACGCCAAATAGCACGCCGCGCCACTCAACCAACGCAACAACAACCTCTGCCTTCGCAGAAAGTGCAGTGGCGAACCGCGTGCGCTAAACAACGTGCGGTCGGCGAAAGTCAACCGTGCGCTGGCTGAAACCAAGAAGCGCAGCCAACGCTAGGGGTAAGCTATGCCGGCCCCTGCTGCTCTCGGGATTTTGCGTCAGATCTTGAAACCGCTCCGAGCGACGCGAAGCGCCAACGCCGGTTTTTGATGCCGCATGCCACTTAGTTGAGGGACAGGCCGCTCCCGCGGTCATTAAGCTTCTAAGGAGAAGTCCCATGCAATTCAAACACATTGCTTTTCCGATCATGTGCGGGGACACGGAAAACACCGCGAAGCGGGATTTGGAACGCCTGGCGCGTCGATTCGGCTCTCGCGTCTCGTTGCTTAAAGTATTCCAGAGCTACAACTCGTATGCCGATATCGAGCGGGCTTTCTCGGATGCAAGCGCCTACCTTTCCACCTCGCACAACGCCCGGAGGCTGCTCAATTTCTACGATGTAGACGTTCCCTCGGAACATGTGCAGAGGGTATTACTGGAAGGAGATCCGGCTTCGGAGATCACCCAGTGGGTGAACGACAACATGGTTGATTTAGTCGTGCTCGGCGCCGCTAACGGCGTTCACATCGGCGACTGTTTGATTGGGTCGGCAGCGACCCGTTTAATGCACGACTCCGCATGCAACATCTGGTTCGGCGGATTTGAGGGAGAGAGCAAACTCTACGCCTCGGACAGCCAGCCGGCGCGTATCGTCTGCGGCCTGGGATTGGATGAGGAAGCCGTCGCTTTGCTTAAGTTCGCCGACGAGTTAGGGCACGGCTTCGGCGCCGAAGTCGCGGTGGTTCACAGCATTGCAGCACCGTTGGACGTAATCGAAAAGGATATGGATCGTGAGGAGATCGAGCGGGAGCAGACCGTGGCCGGCACTCATTACCCGGTGCGCTTGTCCCATCAGGGTATAGCGAACGCCGTGACCCAGACAGCCGGGAGCGAGCACGCGGATCTGATCGTCATTGGGCGCGGCCACTCGCAAAACCATCTGGGCTCTCTGTGGACTCATGCTTACAGCACGATTCGCCACGCGCCGTGTCCAGTATTAAGTCACTGTTGCAAAGCGCGGGAGCAGCGGGCAGTGGCGGTCGAATCGAACGCACTGGCAGCGGCAGCGCGGTAGCGCCGGATTAAGCGCGGTTCGGAGCACGCCTGCTCGCCGGTTAATTGAGTCCGGCTTTCCAGCGCTCCAGCATGAGAAGCTGCTTTTGAACTTGTTCCCGCTCCGGCGAATCCGGCTCCAACTTCAGGTACATTTCGAGGTCGGCCTTGGCGGCGCGGTGATTGAATTGGCGCAGATGAATCAAGCCGCGATGCCGGTACTCTTCGGCGTAGCCGGGCATGGCCTCAATGAGAAGGTCCAGGACTTCGCGCGCTTTGTCGAAGCCTTGTCCGCGCAGGTAAATAACTTTCAGATTGGTCAACATCCGGACCAGGATATGGCGTTTGCTGACGGGAGAAAGCACGGCTGGATTCGCGCGCAGATCCACGCCCGCGGTTTCCTTGGAAAGAGTGGAGCAGTCTTCGAACGAAAGCAGGCGGCCCGCATGAAACGGGTCGATCCAGTAGCAGGAATTCCTGTCTTCGTACGCCACGATGAAATGGCCCGGAAGGCCGACGCCGTAAACGGGACGACCCAGCCGGCGAGCAACCTCGATGTAAATCAACGACAGCGTGATCGGGATGCCGCGGCGCCGGCTTAGCACCGAGTTGAGGCAACTGTTGCGGGGATCGTAGTAGTTTTCTTCGTTCCCGCGGAACTGCAGAGTGCCGAAAAGCAATTCGTTCATCGCGCGGATGAACTCAAGCGGCGGAGCGTTTGGAGGCAGCTGAGACTCGATCTGCCCGGCGATGTTGTCGAGGCGAAATAAACATGGCTCGAAGTCCAGGCCCGGGAACTCTATGCTGGCGAGTTCAAGAGCCGCGACGTCGAGCGGAACCTCCGAGCGTTCGTTCTTGAGGGCATCGCGCAACCGCAGCACGCGAGATAGCTTATCACCACCCAGGGCGGCATCCAGACCCCAAGACGCGCTAGGCTTGAACCGTGGATAACAACAATATCCCCGAAAGCCTGATCAGGGCCATCAAGCAAAAGCGCGCGATTCTTTTCGCGGGAGCCGGATTGTCTTCCAGCTTGGGACTTCCCTTGTTCGATGTCCTGACAAATCATCTCGCCAAGGAATTGGGCATTAAGGAAACTGCGAACATCGATTTTCCTCTGCTAGCCGAGTATTATTTTCTAAGAACGCCTGGACAGGACGAGTTGTTCCGATGGATGCGGGAGAAATGGCATCCGGAAAACATTCGCATCCAGGAGTCGCAAGCGCATAACGATATCCTGCGCTTGGATTTTCCAGTCATCTACACAACCAACTACGATTCATGGATTGAGCGCGCTTTCGAAGCGACAGGGAAGCCGTTCCGCAGAGTGATCAACGTGCGGGATCTTGCCAAGAGCAGGCCCGGAGAGACGGAGATCATTAAGTTCCATGGCGACTTCGACGCCCCAAACACGATTGTGCTGACGGAGTCGGATTTTCTAAAGCGCATGGGACTGGAGGAGCCGCTGGATATCCGTTTGCGCTCCGACAGCATGGCGCGGCCGATTCTGTTCGTCGGTTACAGCCTGAGCGATCCGAACATACGCTATTTGCTTTACCGCCTGAGGCAACTGTGGTCGCAGCACTTGGACGAGAGCACCAAGCCGCGTTCGTACATTCTGATGGTGGAGCGGGACGACGTGCAGGAAAGTCTCTTGCGCGGGAGAGGCGTGGAACCCATTGTGTTTGCGAACGACACGCCCAGCGCCGGGCTAACGAACTTCTTCAACGCGCTGTGCGAAGCGGTGGTGGATAAGTTTGCCGCTACGATCTGACCCAGTCGTGCTCCACCGCATAGCGGATCAACTCCGCCGTGCTTGACAGGTTCAAGTCTTCCATGAGATGTTTCTTGTGGAACTCCACCGTCTTCGCCGAAATATCGAGCAAGGCGGCGATCTCTTTGGCTGACTTCCCTTCGGCCACCAGTTGGAGAACCTCGCGCTGGCGGGGAGTCAAACTGCTGAAGAGCTTGGAAGGGTTTTTCTTGCCTTGCCAGGGAGCGTCCAGGTAACGTTCGGCGATCAGCGACGAGATGAAGAAGCGGCCGCTCTGGACTTCCCTGATGGCGGCCAAAAGTTCGGCGCTCGCCGCCTGCTTCAAAACGTATCCGTTCGCCCCCGCTTCGAAGGCCTCCCGGACGTAGTCCCGATTCAACTGCATCGTGACGAAGATTATCTTTATCTTTTGATTCGACCTTCTAATTTGCCGGGCCACTTCGATGCCATTGAGGAGCGGCATGGCGATATCCAGAAGGAGCACATCGGGCTTGAGTTCCTGCACGGCGGTCAGCGCGTCCCGCCCGTTGGTAACGGTCCCGGCAATCTCGCATTCGGTCTCGACCAGGCGCATCATACCTTCCAGGACAAGCTGATGATCATCGGCAATGACAAGACGAAGTTTCATTCGACAACTCCTTTTGCCTGTTTAGCAGGATAGCCATACGTTACAATCGAGTGGCAAGAAAACTGTTCCGGGAAATCCCTAGTTTAACTCAGCTTGCTTTCGCCTTAGAGTGTAAGAAGAATAATAAATGCCTAACCCCAAAGTGGGCGCGTCCGCGGATCCTTTTCGAAGGACCGCGCTGGTCGTGAATAGCAGCGTGGAAGAACGCGAGAGAGTATGTCGCTTCTTGTCCCGGTGGCACTATCGGGTGCTGGATGGCGGGAGTTTCGAAAAGGCGGTCGAGATCTGCCGGACCTACGGCGGCAAAATTCATGTTCTCGTAACTGATTTTGAACAGAGCGACGCGAGCGCCTACGATTTGGCCAAGTCCGCGACTGCGATCCGGCCCGAGTTGGTTGTTCTTTTTCTCCCGCCGAAGGCCGTTTCGAATATCGAAATCAAAGGCTTCGATCAGACTGCGGACACGTTGAACCCCCGGAGCCATGATCGGGCCACGATAGCTTTGGATATTGCCGGAGTTCTGGCGGGTGGCAACCGGCTTCCGATTTGTCCCAACTAGCGGAGTTGGCCTAAATAGAGGACTCATCAACCACCAACACGGAACCTCTCGCGACAGAAGAGCGTAGTCTGTTAGTGGAGTTTGAGAAATGCTTACGTTTCTGCTTTGGTGCCTGCTGTTTATCTTCTGCTGGCCGCTGGCGCTGCTGGCGCTGATCCTGTACCCCTTTGTCTGGCTGCTGCTGCTTCCATTCCGGTTGCTGGGCATTGCCGTGGGCGGAGCGCTTGAACTCGTCGGCGCCGTCATACGCCTGCCAGTACGCGTGATGCGGGGGATTGCATAGCGCGCCGGGAAGCGCGGTGCCACTCGAGCAACAACACCAGGGCGATGACCACGAGCGCCAACGTGAGTCCTCGCCACAGACCGAAGACGCCGTAACGGTAGTGGAAGCAGAGCAGGTAGCCGACCGGCAACCCGACGGCCCAGTATCCGCATAGGTTCACGAGCATGGGAATGCGCGTCTGGCCCAAACCTCGAAGAGCGCCGGTCGCGACCGCTTGGATGCCGTCGAACAATTGAAAATAGGCGGCTAGGACGAGCAGTCCCGTTCCTATCGTTAAGACAGCGGTGTCCGTGGTGTAGATCCGCAGAATTGGCAACGGAAACAGGATGAAGGCGGCGGCGGAACAGCTCATGAAGGCGCAAGACAGGGCGACGGCGATGAATCCGGCGCGGCGCGCGGCCTCGGGCTCGCCTCTCCCAATCGATTGACCGACAGCCACGGCGGCGGCGGACGCGGTTCCAAGCGGCACCATGAAGCTGAGGGCGGCGCAGTTCAGCGCAATCTGGTGAGCGGCCAGCGCAGCCTGTGCTAAACGCCCAGCGAGTATTCCGACCGAACCGAACGCCCCTATTTCGAGCAGGATTTGGGTGGCGGCGGGAAGGCCGATGCGCACCAGCAGGCGGAGGCGCAGCATGTCGGGCGGCCGCAAGAGCGTGCGAAGAGACCCGTGCAGTTTCCGCTCGTACCACCAGATGAAGAACAGCAGCGAGGCAGCCATGTAGACGCGCGCGAAGCAGGTGGAGAGCGCCGATCCGACGACGCCCCAGGCCGGAAATCCCCAATGTCCCGCGATCAGGAGCCAGTTGAAAAACCAATTCACCAAGTTGGCGCTGACTAGCGTGAACATGACGGGGCGGACGTGCCCGATGCCCTGGAGATAGCGCCGCAGCGCGCCGTAGACCAGCAGAGGAAGCGTACTCATGCCCAGTGTCAGCAAGAAAGAGCCGGAGAGGCGGCTGACTTCAGGGTCGATGCCGAGCGCCGGAAAAATCGAGTGCAGCAGCCAGAACAGGAACATCAGCGGCGGCGTGAGGAACAGGGCGAGATAGAGGCCCTGGGCCAGCGAGTGGTGGCAATCGTCGCGCCGGCCCGCGCCAAAGGATTGCGAGACCAGCGTGTCAAGCCCCAGCAGCAGGCCCATGCCGAAGATGGCGAATGTGTAAAAGACGTTACTGCCGATGCCGATGGCTCCGATGGCCGCAGGTCCCAGAGGTCCGATCATGATGGTGTCTACCGTGGTCATGGACATCCAGCCCAGTTCCGCAAGGGCGACGGGGATCGCCAGTTTCAGCACGCGACGGGTTTCGTGCCAGACGGGGGAGCGGCCGGGAAGCATTCACTTAGCTTCGCAAACCTCTGCGCGCAGTCCCGGAGGCGGCGAGTTCGGAGCATTCAGCGTTCTCGGAGCCGCCGTGGCAGTATGATTCTGTGCGTCTGTCCATTCTTCCCCTGCTTCTTTTCGCCGCCGCAAGCCTGTCGCCCGCCCAAAGCGGACAGCCAACGTATTACAGCGTTCCGCCTTCCGATGCGCCTGAACTTGCCGCCCGCGGGAGCTATTCCGTCGGGGTGCGAACGATTCAATTCGTGGCGCCTCGCAATCAACCCGACATTCTGCGGTTCGATAAGAACAGCGGGAAAGCGCCGTTATACGACCGCCCGCTAACGGTTGAGGTCTGGTATCCCGCTGTCATTCCAAGCGGACAACAAGAGCAGACCACCTACCGCATGCCCGCGCCTGGAAGCAAGTCGTCCGCCGATCCGGCGATATTTGAGATCCCCGACAAAGCTCTTCGCGACGCGCCTCCGGTGAAGGATGCCAGCTTCCCGCTGGTAATTGTTTCGCACGGCTATCCAGGGTCTCGTTACTTCCTGTCGTACCTGACGGCGAATCTTGCGTCGAAAGGCTTCGTGGTGGCGGCTATCGACCACACCGACTCCGTCTTCGGCGATGTCAAAGGATTTGAAAGCACGTTGTTAAATCGTTCGAGTGACCAGTTGATGACAATCGAAAGCCTGGAGAAGCTGAGTCAAAAACATGATCATTTTCTGCATGGACTGGCTGACACTTCGAAGGTTGCGATTGTCGGTTATTCAATGGGCGGCTACGGAGCGATCATCAGCGGTGGCGCCGGCATCAGCGGGTCGAGTGGCCTTTTGAAAGCAGTTCCGGGCGGGTATCTGCGCGACTGGACCGCCGGCGATCCGAAGTTTCAGGCGCTCGACCGCAGCCGCATCAAAGCCATCGTTGCGATCGCGCCCTGGGGTGAGCAGCCTCCCTATCAGGCTTGGGACGCCGACGGGCTGGCGGCGATCCGAATTCCGTCTTTGTTCATTGCGGGCGATCACGACGATGTGGCCGACTATGCGAATGGGATTAAGAAAGCGTTTGAGCTCGCGGTTCACTCGGAGCGCTGCCTATTGGTTTATGAAAACGCGCGCCACAATACTGGAGGAAATCCCGCTCCGGTGGGCGCTCCTCTCGATTATGGGCTGCTGCAATCCTTCGATGAACCCGTCTGGCGCAAAGACAGAATCGATTCGATTAACCAGCACTTCATTACAGCGTTCCTCGATCTTTATCTGAAAGGCGACCGCAGTAAAGCCGAGTTCCTGCACGTGGCGCCGGTTCGCTCGGACGATGGGCAGTGGCCGGCGCAGTCCATGGCTCGGGACAAAGGCGAATACAGCGCGGGCAAAGACGGTTCGGGCAATGAGTTTTGGAAGGGCTTCCAGCGGCGATGGAGTTTGGGTCTGGAGATGAGTTGCTCCGCGGCGAGGGATTAGCTGAACTCCCCGGTGTACCATCCGTAGCGAACGTGGAGGTTTAGGTTAGGATAGGTCGAGGTGAGGACCAAATGGGCTTCGAGACGCTTTACAGCAGCCAAGTATTTCGCATTGATATTGGCCCTCGCTCCAATCGCGGCCGCACAGCAGACGGCAGCGCCAACCGTGGTTACGCTCACGCAAGCAGTTGAGAGCTCGCTGCGGAACTATCCTTCGATCCGCATTTCGCAAGAACAGTTAACGGCCGCGGCGGCTGGCATTCAACTGGCCCGCACCGCCTATCTTCCCAAAATAGACGCGCTGGCGCAGCTGAACCGGGCGACTCGCAACAATATTTTCGGGCTTCTCTTGCCGCAGCCGCAGGGCGTGATTCCTTCGATGTCCGGCCCGGTGATCGGCACCAACAATCTCGGGTCTGTCTGGGGCAGCGCGGTCGGAGTGCTGGTCACGTGGGAGCCGTTTGATTTTGGCTTGCGTAATGCCGGAGTCGCCGTGTCGCAGGCGGCACGGGCACAGTCCGAGGCGGCTGTGAAACGAACGCAATTTGAAGTGGCCGTCGCGGCCGCGGACGCTTATCTGACGCTGTTGGCAGCCCAGGAAACCGTCCGGGCCGCGCAAGCGGGCGTGGATCGCGCCGGCGTTGTCGCCCGGACAATCACGGCACAAGTGAACGCTCGATTACGCCCGGGCGCGGACCAGTCGCGGGCCGAAGCCGAACTCGCCGCCGCTCGCACCCAACTGATCCAGGCGCAGGAAGCGGTCGAGGTTGCCAAGGCCAATCTTGCGCAGCTTGTGGGAATCGACCCATCGCAGTTGGCGGTGGTTACGGGCAATCTTGCTCAGTTGCCCCCCGAACAGCCCGCGCCTCCCGTGAACACGGCTGCCAACCCGGCGGCCGTTGAGCAGAATGCCATTGTCGAACAGGCCAGAGCCCAGTTGCGCGTCTTAGAAATGTCTTATTTTCCGAGATTCTATGTACAAGGCTCGGCCTACGCGCGGGGAAGCGGAGCCGAAACGAACGGGACACGGCTGGGCGGCTTGAACGGGCTCGGGCCGAATGTTCAAGACTACGCGCTCGGGTTTACGGTCACGTTCCCGATTATGGACTTGCCGGCTCTGCGGGCTCGCGAGGCAGCGCAAAACGCCGCCATCCGGTCTCAGGCGGCGCGATCGGAACAAATCGCAATTGATCTTCGCGCGCAATGGAACCGCGCCGCTGCCGCTCTCAATGGCGCGAAGGGCATCGCCGCCAACACGCCAGTGCAAGTGTCCGCCGCCCGCAATGCGGCGCAGCAAGCCAGCGCGCGTTATCAGGCTGGTTTGGGAAACATCGATGAGGTCGCCGAAGCGCAGCGGCTGTTGACGCAGGCTGAAATCGACGACGCGCTTGCCAGGCTCAACGTCTGGCGCGGTTTGCTTGGCATTGCGGCCGCGGCCGGCGATATTCAGCCCTTCGTCGCGGAGGCCACGCGGTGATCCACGGAAGAACAGCATGCGCCTGGTCTTAGCCGCCTTATCGCGCCCGTTCACTGTGGTTGTGGCGTTGATTGCCATTGCCTTGTGCGCGGCGCTCGCGCTGCGGCGTATGCCGGTGGATATCTTTCCGCAAGTGGGCGACCCCGCCATCTACGTCGCACAACCGTACGCCGGCATGGACCCGGCGCAAATGGAAGGCTACCTGACTTATTACTACGAGTATCACTTCCTTTACATCACGGGAATCGATCACGTCGAAAGCAAAAGCATTCAGGGCGCCGCGCTCATGAAACTGGTGTTTCACGAAGGCACGAATATGAGCCAGGCCATGGCTGAAACGGTCGGCTATGTGAATCGCGCCCGTGCCTTTATGCCACCCGGCGCGGTGCCCCCTTTCATCACGCGCTTCGATGCCGGCAGCGTAGCCGTTGGACAACTCGTCTTCAGCAGCGCCGTGCATACGCAAGGTGAATTGCAGGACTTCGCTTTGAATCGCGTGCGCCCGCTATTCGCAACGCTGCCGGGCGTCTCCGCGCCGCCGCCATTCGGCGGAAATCAACGCACGATCGTGATTACGCTGAATCCCGACAAGCTGAGGCAGTATAAGATCTCGGCGGACGAAGCGGTAGCGGCGGTCAGTAAAGCGACGCTTGTCATGCCTTCCGGCAATATGTGGACTGGCAAGCTGGAACGAATCGCCCGGACCAACGCGGCGCTCGGCGGCAATCTGGCCGAACTCATGAGCACCTCGATCCGCCCGTCGTCCGGCGTGTCGGTTTACCTCCGCGATATTGGCACGATCGAGAATGGGACCGACATCGTCACAGCCTACGCCCATGTGAATGGCAAAAGAACCGTTTACATTCCAGTAACTAAACGCGCCGATGCGTCTACCCTCGCGGTGATCGATTCGGTAAAGGCGGCGCTTCCCGATTTCAAGAAAGTCGTGCCGGACGACGTCGATATCCGGCTTGAATTCGACCAATCGCCCTTTGTCACGAATTCCATTCGAGGTCTGGTTATAGAAGGGCTGCTCGGCGCTGCGCTGACGGGCCTGATGGTTCTGATTTTCCTGCGGGATTGGCGCAGCGCGCTGATTGTCGTGATGAACATACCGTTCGCGCTGCTCGCCGCGGTGCTGCTGCTCTGGGCTACCGGACAAACTATCAACGTCATGACACTCGGCGGCCTGGCTCTCGCCGTTGGCGTGCTGGTGGACGAGGCCACGGTTGAGATCGAAAATATTCACACGCAAATGCTTCCGGGCGTATCCCGCGCACGGGCGGTTGTCGAAGCTTGCAGCCGCACCGCGATAGCCCGCCTGTTGTCCATGTTCTGCATTCTGGCGGTCTTCGTTCCTTCGTTCTTTATGGTCGGAGTGGGTCGGCAGCTTTTCGTTCCTCTGTCGCTGGCGGTCGCGTTTTCGATGATAGCCTCCTATCTCCTGTCTAGCAGCCTGGTTCCGGTATTCTCAACTTGGCTCATGAAAGAGGGACATCGGGGTGAAGAACGGGAAGGTTTCTTCGGCTGGCTGCGAGCTTCTTATGAGCGCTATCTTGGGACTGCCTTGCGCTTCCGCTGGCCCCTTGTTCTCGTTTACCTCGCCGTGTCGATTGGTCTTGTGTGGGTGCTGTTGCCGCGCATGGGAACGGAGATCTTTCCCGAAGCGAATGCGCCACTGCTGCGGATCAGGCTGCGCGCGCCCACCGGCATGCGGATAGAAGAAACGGAACGCGTGGTGCTGCGCGCGCTCAATGTCATTCGTCGCGAGATCGGCTCCGAAAATGTTGAGATCACCAGCGATTTCGTCGGAGTCGTCCCCTCAAGTTATCCCGTTGACCTGATCCATCTGTTTACCAGCGGTCCGCAGGAGGCCATTATCCAGATTGCGCTCAAACCGGGGACAGCACGCGGGGAGGCGCTGCGCGAGAAGCTGCGGAGCAGCCTCGCGAACGACCTGCCGGGAAACCAGGTGTCGTTTGAAGCGGCCGATATTGTGTCCCAGGTTATGAGCTTTGGTTCACCCACGCCGATTGAGGTTGCCGTGCAAGGCATCAGTCTGCAGGACGATTATTCCTACGCCCAGAAGGTGCGTGAACAAATGACGAAATTGACGTTTCTCCGCGACCTCCAATTCGCGCAGGCGGCCGACTTTCCGACATTGGATATCAACATCGATCGCGACCGAGCCGGCCAGTTTGGTTTGACGATGGCGGATGTCGTGCGGTCGGTGGTCCCGGCCACTTCGTCTTCGCGCTTCACGCAACCGAACTACTGGCGCGATCCGAACAGCGGAAACGCGTTCCAGATCCAGGTGCAATTGCCGCAGAACCGTATGCAGAGCGTGGAAGCCATCGGCGACGTGCCGGTGATGCAGGGAGGTCTCACCGAAACGCGGCTGGCCGACATCGCCAGTTTCAAATTGGGGAAGATGCCCGGCCTGATCGAACGCTATAACGGACAGCATGTGGTCAGTCTGACAGCGAACATCCATGAGTTGACGCTTGGCGAAGCCGCAAAGAAGCTGAAGCAGGCTCTTGCGGCGGCGGGCGCGCCCCCGAAAGGAGTAGCCGTAAAATTGCGCGGCGAGATCCCGGCCCTTGAACAGACGCTCTCCGGATTGCGGACCGGGCTGCTGCTGGCGGTGCTGGCCATCCTGCTTCTTCTCTCCGCGAACTTCCAGTCTTTCCGGCTCGCGCTGGCAATTGTGCTGACGATACCGGCCGTGCTCTGCGGCGTTCTGTTGATGCTGCTGATCACCGGCACCACATTGAACGTGCAGTCGTTCATGGGCGCAATTATGGCGATTGGGATCGCTGTCGCGAATTCAATTCTGCTGGTCACCTTCGCCGAACGGGCCCGGCATGAAAAAGGGAACTACTTGGAGGCAGCGCAGGAAGGCGCTTCCAGCCGATTGCGGGCAGTGCTGATGACGGCGGCCGCAATGATCTTCGGCATGGTTCCAATGGCCATCGGGTTTGGCGAGAGTGGTTCGCAAGCAGCCCCACTCGGCCGCGCTGTGATCGGCGGTCTCATCGTCTCCACCTTCACTACCCTGACCATTCTGCCTTCGATTTATGCCATTCTGCAGCGGAAGGCGTCCACCACTTCACCATCGCTCAATCCGATGGACAGCGGGAGCCGATACTATGACGCGCGTTAGCAGGTGCATCGAGACCTGCCTTCGCATCGCAGCGGTACTGGTTGCGACTGAGGTGGCATGGCCGCAGACGACAGACCTGGTGGCGGTCGTTTCTAAGCCGATCTCTCGCACCATTGAGTTGCCTGGCGAGTGTCAGCCTTTTCAGAGTGTTGCCATCCATGCGAACGTGCGCGGGTACGTGCAGCGGGTGCTGGTGGATCGAGGCAGCACCGTGAAGCGAGGTCAGTTGCTCGCGGAACTCACGGCCCCGGAAATGAAAGCGCAGATTGCCGAGGCTGAGTCGAAGGTCCAGGCCGCCGAAGCGGATCGAGTGCAAGCGGAAGCGCAGTTGGCCGCTGCCCAGAGCACGTCGGATCGTTTGAAGAAAGCCGCCGAAACGTCGGGAGCCATCGCCGGGAACGAACTGGTTCAAGCGCAGCAACAGGTGGAAGCGGCGGAGGCGCTGGTGCAATCGAAGCGCGGGGCAATCCGCTCGGCTGAAGCTTCGGTGCGAGCGCAGAAGGACCTGGAATCCTACCTCCGAATAACGGCCCCGTTCGCCGGCGTGATCACGGAACGGCTGGTGCATCCCGGCGCGTTGGTGGGGCCTGGCGACGATCGGGCGCTGCTGGTAGTTCAGGAGGTTGCGCGCTTGCGGCTGGTGGTGGCTCTGCCGGAAGAAGATGTGGGCGGCATTGTTCGAGGGGCGAAAGTCGAGTTCCACGTTCCCGCCTACCCGGAGCGCACATACACCGGCACCGTGGCGCGCGTCTCCCATGCGCTCGATCAGAAGACGCGCACCATGGCCGTTGAACTGGATGTGTTGAATCGCGACGGTTCGCTCTCACCCGGCATGTATCCGTCGGTAAAGTGGCCGGTTCGCCAATCCCACGCTGGGTTGTCCGTTCCGAAAACAAGCGTGGTCACCACCACCGAACGGACCTTCGTGATCCGTGATCGGAACGGCCGGGCGGAGTGGGTGGATGTTAAGAAGGGCCCGCCGGCCGACGACCAGATTGAAGTCTCGGGAAACTTGCAGGCTGGCGATCTGGTTGTGCGGCGGGCCACCGACGAAATCCGGGAAGGCGACCCGCTTAAGCCCAGGTAAATCCGCTCTTCACCAGCGGAAGCGATCGAATGCGCTGGCCCGTGACAGCGAAAATGGCATTGCAAACCGCCGGTATAAGCGGCGGCAGAGCAGGCTCGCCCAGCCCCGTTGGAGCATTTTCGGTCCTTACGAAATGAACCTCCACGGGCGGAGCGTTCCGTATGCGAAGCAGTTGATGCTGATTGAAATTGCCCTGCACGACCCGCCCATTCTCAAGCGTAATCTCCTGGAACATCATCTCGCTAAGGCCATCTACCACCGCGCCCTGCACTTGCGCTTCAGCGCCGCTTGGATTGATAATCTGACTGCCGACGTCGCCGCAAACCCAGACCTTGTTGACCGTAATGGCCTTGCCGGAAACAACCGCCACTTCGGCAACGTGGGCGAAGTATCCCTGAAAACTGTAGTGAAACGCCACCCCCAGCGCCGTGCCTTTGGGCAAAGTTCGCTTGCCCCAGCCGGACTTTTCAGCGACATTCCGCAGCACTGCCTGCATCCGCTCCGCATTGTAAGACGGCTGCTGCGCCCCGGCGCGCGTCGAGCTGGGCTCGTTCTCCACTTTGGGTTTGGCGGCGGCCTTCACCATGCGCTGTCCTGGTTCGGCAAGCAGGTCCAGACGGAACTGCACGGGGTCTTTGCCGGCGGCGTGCGCCAGTTCGTCGAGGAAGGATTGCATGACGAAACACTGCGAGTTGGCGCCCGGCGCACGCAGCGCACCGGTCTTCAGGCGCAGCGGCATCACGGACGAGTGCATGGCGTAATTCGGAACGAAACCCGAAGGAAATTCGGTGGGAGCGATGGCAGCGGACGGCGAGAAAGTTTCCCCGTCGCCGAAACTCACGAAGTGATTCCGCCAAGCTGCCAGAGCGCCCGCTTCATCCACCGCGCCCTTGAAAAAGTGGAATCCGCCGGGCCGGTAGTAGTCGTGCCGCATGTCGTCTTCCCGCGACCAGACAAGCTTGACGGGAACACCGACGGTCTTCGCGATAGAGCCGACTTCGCACATATAATCGTTCGTCAAGCCGCGGCCAAAAGATCCCCCCGCGCGCAACAGGTGGACGGTAATGTCAGTCTCGGGGATGCCAAGAATTTTCGAAACAAGCGCCCGGCCGCGGGCGGGCTGTTGGGTGGTTGACCAGAATTCGAGTTTGCCGTCTTTGAAGTGCGCGCTGCAGTTGCGGGGCTCAAGCGGCGCGTGGGAAATAAACGGATACGAATAGGCGGCTTCAATCACCTTCGCGCCGCTCTTGAAGGCTTGGTTCACGTCGCCTTCCGTCCTGAGCGTGCGCTGCGGCGCTTGCTGCGACAACTCTTGAGCGCGCTTTTCGAAACCGGCGCTGCTCTGGTCCGCTGCCGGCCCTTCGTCCCATTTGATCTGCAGCTTCTTGCGCGCGGATTGGGCCAGCCACCAAGTGTCGGCCACAATCGCGACGCCCGGTTCAAGGCCGGGATCGCCATTCGTCACGGGCCCCAGATCGACTGCATGGTCGATCACGAAAGCGTGCCTCACTCCGGGCAGTTTCTTGATCTCATCGAGGTTGGCGCTGACCACTTTGCCGCCGTAAACCGGGCACTTTTCGTAGGAGGCGAAAAGCATGCCCGGCATAGTGAAATCGATTCCGAAGATGGGCTTGCCGACAACAATATCGGGCACATCCACACCCGGCGTCCACTGCCCAATGATGTTGTACGAACTGGCTTCCTTCAGCTTCACCGCGTGCAGGTCCGGCACTGGAAGCGTTGCGGCAACGGCCACGAGTTCACCATAGCCGAACGACCGGTCCGTCGTGCGATGGTAGACGCGGCCCTGCTTGGCGTAGCATTCGTTTTCGGAAACGCCCCACTTTTTGGCGGCGGCGGCGATCAACATCTGGCGTCCAGCGGCGCCCACCTGCTGCATAGGAACGAAATTATTCGAGGCCGCGCGGCTGCCGCCTGTCGTTTGCAAACCGTACTTCGGGTCGAAATCGGCCTGCTCCACCTTCACGGTCTTCCAATCGATCTCCAGCTCTTCCGCAATCAGCATGGGCAGCATCGTCTTGATGCCCTGACCGATTTCCGGATTGCGTGAGACAAGCGTGACGGTTCCGTCCGCCGCAATACGGATGAAGGTATTGGGCTCGAGCGGAGCCTGCGGGCCGGGCTGCGCGAAAACCTTCGGTTCCAGATAAGTGCCCAACGCGATGCCGCCGCCCGCCAGAGCGGTCACCTGAAGAAAAGACCGGCGTGTGAGTGGCATGGCTTAAAGACCTCCCCGCTGCGTCCCATTGGCATGCACGTTTGCATGTATGGACGCCGCCTTATGGATCGCTTGCCGAATGCGGAGGTACGTGCCGCAGCGGCAGAGATTGCCGTTCAAAGCCTCATCGATGTCACTGTCGGCCGGGTTCGGCTTCTTTGCCAGCAGCGCCGCCGCGGACATGATCTGTCCGGCTTGGCAATAACCGCATTGTGGGACGTCGATCTCGCGCCATGCCTGCTGCAGCGCATGGGAGCCGTCCGGCGAAAGCCCTTCGATAGTCGTGATATTTGCGCTCACGGCCGCCGAGACCGGGGTCAGGCACGAGCGAACCGGCTGCCCGCCGAGATGCACGGTGCAAGCCCCGCACTGTCCGATGCCGCACCCGAACTTCGTTCCGTGGAGATTCAGGACATCCCTCAGCACCCAAAGGAGCGGGGTATCGGGAGGCGCATCCACGTTTGCCGTTTGCCCGTTCACATTCAGCTTGAAAGCCATAAATTTCTACTCCTAAAATACGCTGGATGAGTTCAGCGCGTCTGCGCCGTCATTCGAAAGAAAAAATTCGCCATGGGCACGGGGCATACGATAGAACTCCATTTGAAATTGTGATTGATTAGACGTAAACGCGCCTCACTTTGTAACTAACGACGGCACGGAATCTTGAAAGCCCATAGAAACAAGGCGCGCGGGGCAAGCCGGATAGTATAGAAATACTGGCAACTTGCCAAGTCCGCATCCGCTTGCCAGAGTTGTGTTGACAGAATAGGGCCGCTTGCACAGTCTCGGAGCACACAGAGCGGCTGAGGAGCACTGCGAAAGAACAAGGAAAACAGATGGAAAAGCTTGCGCAGAACATACAAGAGGCGTTCCTAAACAACGCCCGAAAAGACAAGACTTTCCTCACCATTTACTTGATGAGCGGCGTAAAGTTGTCGGGACGAATCAAGAGTTTCGACAAGTACTCGGTCATTCTTGAAACGAACAATCAGGAGCAGCTAATTTTCAAGCACGCTATTTCAACCGTGGTGGTGTCGAAGCCAATGCACGGCGGAGGACACGGGCCGATATCGGGAGGAGCGCCGGGACCGCCGCTGCCCCCGCTTGACCAGACGGAAAACAATCACTAGTGAACGCCCGGCCGCCAGAAGAAAGAACCCTTGTCGTCGGCGTGGAACTGACCGGACGGCAGCGGACGCGGGCTCCCGCCGAGAGCGTTGAAGCGGATGCCGAGGAATCGCTCGACGAGCTTTCCGTGCTCGCCGAAAGCGCTGGCGCGAAAGTAGTGGATCGAATCAGCCAGGCGCGCCCCGCGCTCGACGCAGCGACGCTGGTAGGCTCGGGCAAAGTGGAAGAGATCCGGGCGCGCGTGGAAGCCGATCTGATCGACACAGTCGTGTTCGACCACGAACTTACGCCCACGCAACTCAGAAATCTGGAGCGCCGGCTTCCCGTAAAAGTGCTGGACCGCACGCAACTGATCCTGGACATCTTCGCACGGCGCGCCCGCACGGCGGAAGGCCAGCTTCAGGTGGAACTGGCGCAATTGAATTACTTGCTGCCGCGGCTTGCCGGACGCGGAACCCAGATGTCCCGGCTGGGCGGCGGCATCGGAACGCGCGGGCCTGGCGAGACACAGCTTGAAACCGACCGGCGGCGCATCGGGAAACGCATATCGAAGTTGAAGTCGGAGATCGAGCGCGTCCGGGCGACGCGCGGGGTGCAGCGCTCGCAGCGGCAAGCCGTTCCTCTCTCAACCATCGGCTTGGTCGGTTATACGAATGCCGGCAAGTCCACGCTGTTCAACCGGCTGACCGGGGCGGGCGTGCTGGCCGATGCCAGAATGTTCGCCACCCTCGATCCAACGGTGCGGCAGATTCGCCTGCCTTCGCAGCGGCGCGTCCTGCTTAGCGATACGGTCGGATTCATTCGCAACCTGCCAACGACGCTGGTGGATGCCTTTCGCGCCACCCTCGAAGAAGTAACGGCGGCGGTGCTGTTGCTGCACGTGGTGGACGTGACGTCGCCCACTGCTTCGGAGCACACCGCCCACGTGATGAAGGTGCTGACGGAAATCGGCGCTGAGGGGACCAAGCAGATCCTCGTTCTGAACAAAAGCGATCGCTTGAACGAGAGCGACCGGGTAGAAGATCTGCCCACCATGACGCATCGTATTCTCGGCGAAACAGCCCGCCAAAGCGCCACGCAAGCCGTCTTGATCTCGGCGCATAAAGGGGACGGAATCGACCGGCTGCTTGCCTTGATCGACCAGGAACTCCAGCAAGATCCAGTGGGCCGGCAGCGATTCAGATTCCCGTTGGGCGAGGGCCGCGCGCTGAATCTGCTGCATGATCGGGCCGCCGTAATTTCCATGAAGTACGAGGAGGAATACTGCGAGGTGGTCGCGGACGCGCCGCAGTCGATTCGAGAGCGCCTCGCCGAATTTGCCGTCGATTAGAACAAATGCCGCGTCTTCATCCATCTCAGAACAAGACAGGCCGTCGTTGCGTATCCTAAGCTGTGACAATGCCCAAAACTCATCTGCCAATCGTTTTAGCCGCCGCCATTCCGGTTCTGTTCCTCGCCGCATGCGGAGAAGTTGTCCACCTGGAACCCATGCGCACGGAACCCATTGGAATCGACGTCGGCAAATCCGAGCGGGCCAATGTCGAGCTGGACATGGGCGCCGGCGAGCTGAACGTGAATGGCGGGTCGGCGAAACTGATCGACGGCGAGTTTGAATTCAATGTCTCTTCTATCCAGCCGATGGTCGAGTCGTCGGTAAACGGATCGCACGCGGTCATTACCGTTAGAGAACCCCATCATGGCGGAATCCACTCGGGGGGCGTGCGGAATAGATGGAGTCTGCGGCTGAACGATAGAGTGCTGTTTGATTTGTCGATCAATTGCGGAGCCGGGAAGGCGCAACTCGACCTCGGTTCGCTCGATTTGAGGACGCTCGAAGTTCATATGGGCGCGGGGCAAATGGATCTGGATCTCAGAGGCCATCCAACGCGCGACTATGACGTGAACATCGCCGGCGGCGTAGGCCAGGCGACAATTCATCTGCCTCCGGATGTCGGAGTGCGGGCCGAGGCGCATGGCGGATTGGGGAGCGTTGAGGTGACCGGTCTTGAGAAAGAGGGCGACCATTACGAGAACAAGCTGTACGATAAATCCAAAGTGAATATCCGGCTGAACGTGAACGGCGGAGTGGGCCAGATTCGCATTCTCGATTAGGTGTCTTCCATTGAAGTATGACCATTTGTGAACGGCTGGCAGCCTACTGTGTTCGCGGTTCCTGGGAAGCGGTGTCTCCGGAAGCGCGCGGCAAACTGAAGCAACATTTGCTGGACACCATCGGCTGCGCGCTCGGCGCGGTTACTTGCGGGCCTATTGCGGCGATTCGGGATGAACAACGGGCGATCGGCGGGAGTGGTCCCTGTTCGCTGATTGGCGGCGGCGCCACAACGCCCGAACGGGCCGCCTTTTATAACGGCGCGCTGGTTCGGTACCTGGACTTCACGGACACATTCCTGGCCATAGGAGAGACCGCGCATCCCGCCGATAATGTAGCGGGCCTACTGGCGGCGGCGGAACTGGCTGGGGCGAATGGGCGCGAGTTTCTGGCTGCGCTGGCAATCGCTTATCACGTCCAGTGCGCGCTCACTTCCAGCGGCGCGTCCATCATGCGAAAGGGATTCGACCATACGATCCAACTGTCGATATCGCTGGCAGTGGGAATGTCGCACATCCTGAAACTGACGGAACAGCAGACCGCTCATGCGATCGCTCTGTGCGCCGCCGGCGGACTTGGCGTCGGCGCCACTCGAACCGGTGAGCGCCTGTCCAACTGGAAGGGACTCGCCAGCGCCGGGATCGCTTTCAACTGTATCCACAATGTGAGACTGGCGCGGCAGGGTATAACCGGGCCCCTGAACGTGTTTGAAGGGCCGCTCGGGCTAGAGGAACTGGTTGGCAAACAGCTCTCGCTCGATTGGGACCGCGAGAGCTACGACGGCGTTCTTGCCTGTAGTCTGAAACGCTACAACGCCGACTTTCATGCCCAATCGGCCATCGAAGGGATGCTCGAAATGCGCGAGGCCCACCAACTTCAGGCGCCGGATGTAGCGCGCATACAGGTGGACATCTTCAAGGCCGGGTACGACCATCCGACAGCGGTGGCGGCCCGGGAAGATGCCAGCCACAGCCTGCAGTACCTGCTGGCGGTTGCGCTGCTCGACGGCGAAGTCGGGCCGGACCAGTTTGACGAGTCGCGCATTGCCGCTGCCGATGTGCAATCCCTGCTCGGCAAAGTGGTTGCGTGGTTGAACGTGGGATATACACGAGCGTATCCACAAAGCTTGAAGTGTCGGATTCGCATCGAGGTCGCCGACGGACGCATCTTAGAAATCGAAAAAGAATCGTTCGAAGGATTTTTTCGACAGCCCATGCCGGTGGGCGCCGTGATTGAAAAATTCAGGCGCCTGGCCATGCGTTCGACAGCGGATGCAGCGCTCCAGAATATTATTCGGGCTGTCGCGAAGATCGAAGAACAGCCGGTTTCAGAGTTGATGGCCAGTTTGCAAAATCTTGGCGCGGACGACCAGGCAAACGTCACGGAGAGCGAATAACGGTCGTTCCAGTGTGAACTTATTCCTACCCGGCAACATATTGGATACAGACCGCCAGTCCTGAAGCATCAACCCGGCGGTTAGGCTTTTCACGGAGTTCGTTGCCATGGCTGAAACTCACGGCGCGCCCCCTGCCGACCGGCTCCCCTGGTGGTTGATGGCGATGGTTGTTATCGGCGCTTCTCTCATGGCAATGGGCGGCGTTATCGCGCTAGTTCGCCCAGCGATGCTGGTGTCCGCAAGCGACGAGATAAATGGCGCGGTCCATGTCTACGCCGGTTACCTGGTGTCGCGCAACCTGGCGCTCGCGGTCATGCTTCTGTTCATGTTGGCCATCCGGGCCCGAGCGGCGCTAAGCAGCCTGATGGTACTCACCGCGTTGATCCAACTCCTGGATGTCGGAGTGGACTTTATGGAAGGACGCTGGACCCTCGTGCCGGGCGTCCTGGTTTTCGCCATGGCGTACTTCGTCGGCGCGGCCCGGCTTTCCGGCCGTCCCTGGTGGAGCACTGCCGCCTGGCGCAACTAGAAATCGGATATCGATGAAGACAGGAGCAATCAATGAAAGTATTTGTTGTTGGCCTGATCGCAGTCACGTCGTCCGCAAGCGTTATGGCGGCAGCCCATCGGGATGGATTGTTCGACAAGTCACTGAGCGTATCCGGCCCCGTGGATTTGGACGTTCTCACCGACTCCGGCGGGATCACGGTCACGCAAGGTTCGTCCGGGTCTCTGCGGATTCATGCGGTCCTGAAGGCGGAACATAACTGGCTGAGTTTCGGAAACATGGAAGCCAAGATCCGCGAACTGGAGAGTCATCCCCCTGTTGAGCAGAACGGCAACCGGGTTCGAATCGGTTATGCCGCTGCGTCAACGACCCCGATTTCCACATCGATGCGCGCAATGCCTACAAGGAAGCCGTAGCGGGATTTACGGATGTTTTCCGTAAACCGCATCCGGAGCGCATCTAATATACACATTGGGACTACTTTCGAAACGCCTTCGGGAACAATTGGGGCTGGCGGATCGACCATATTCTGGCGACCGAACCGCTGGCTTCACGCTGTCAGGTTGGCGAGGTCGATCTTGAGCCGAGCAAGGCGGAAGGGGCCTCGGATCACACGGTGGTTTGGGCCGAGTTCGATTGGCCGTAATTTGTGCTTTCGCCGGCTCGCTTCAAAAGGAATACACTAGACGTAACCAGGTAGTGCCGCCAAGAGTTGCAGCACAGAGGAGTGAATCATTATGGTACGTGCGTGGCAGAGAGCGGCGAGGGTAGCCGCGGGAGTGTTGGCAGCCGCCGTGTACGCGCTGCCCCAAACCTACACGATCTCGGCACGCCCGGGTGTCGTTAACTACATCGAAGGAAGCGCCTCCATCGACGACCGGCCCATTACCGAGAAGGTAGCCGGCAAGACGTTTCTAAACGCCAACGATACTTTGACCACGGGAAATGGCAAGGCCGAGGTTCTTCTTACGCCCGGCGTGTTTCTGCGGGTGGGCGCGGACAGCGAGATCCGGATGATTTCACCGTCTCTCACCAAAACTTCGGTTGAGGTGACCAAAGGCGAGATCTTTGTCGAGGCGAACGAGTTGGCAAAAGACAATGACATTGAGATTCTCGATCATAATGCGACGACTAAACTCCTGAAGCCCGGTTTGTACCGCTTTAGCGCCTCGGATACGCCGGTGGCGGGCGTGATCATAGGCAAGGCCGAAGTTTCGCTGGGTGAGCGGACGGTTAGTCTCGGCAAGGATCACCAGACGGTTCTCGATGCCGAACTCAAGCCAGAAAAGTTCGACGCGAAGAAGCAGGACGGCGCGGACGATCTTTATGCGTGGAGCAAGGTGCGGGACGAGTACGCAGCGGCGTCGAGTTATGCCAGCGCCAGAACCGCTCTGGCGAGCGGCTATTACGGCGGCGGCTACGGAAGCGGCTTGGCCGGGGCTGGACTTTACAGTTATGGTTACAACGGCTATGGTCCTGGCTGGGCTTGGAATCCGATGTGGAGCTCCTATGCCTGGCTGCCGGGCGAGGGCGCGTTTTTCAGTCCTTTCGGGTACGGGTTCTTTTCTCCTGGCGTGATCGGTTATGCGCCAGTGACCTACATTTCGGTTGCCGGGCGGCCTGTGCCAGTGGCGGTGAATGCCGCGCATCCTCCGGTAGTGACAACCGCGGTCGGTGCTCGTCCAACCAGCCATCCTCCTATTTATAGTGCCAGCGGGATGACTTATCGGGGTAATGGCCCGGTTGTTGGCAGCGGAGCCGTCGGGCATGTGTCGACGCGAAGCATCGCGGCGGCAGCCTCTAGCGGTCCGTCGTCAGGTGGTTCCTCGGGTTCTTCTTCGGGCGGCGCCGGCTATAGCGGCGCGGGCGCGGCACGTTCAAGCGGGTCGTCCGGTATGGGGCACGCAGTAAGCGGCGGTGGGCGCCGGTAATCGCACGACTCCGTGTATGGTTATGGATGCGGCCCAATCGCTACACTAAAGTGAATGGCCGCACCTGCTTATCGCTACGCCATCTGCAACGAGATCTTCGGACGCACGTCGTTTGACGAAGTCTGCAAGCAAGTTCAATCGCTGGGCTATCAAGGATTGGAACTCGCTCCGCACACGTTAGCGGAGGATGCCACCAGTCTAGGTCCGCCCGAACGTACTGGCTTGCGGAAGTATATGGAAGACGCGGGCTTGGAGTTTGTCGGCCTGCACTGGTTGCTGGCGTCGCCACCCGGCTTGCACGTGACCTCCGCCGACGAAGAGATCCGGCGTCGCAGTTGGGACTACGTCCATCGGGCGATCGATCTCTGCGCCGATCTCGCCGGTTGCAAGGAAAGCGGCAATGGACTGATGGTTTTCGGTTCGCCCAAGCAGCGCTCCACGCACGGAGCCATGCCGCCGCGCCAGGCAACCGATATCTTTACTCACGAACTCGCTCACTTGGCTCCGCATGCCGAGTCGCGTGGCGTCACTTTGCTGGTGGAAGCGATACCGGCTCACGATACGGATGTTGTTAACTCCCTGGGCGACGCGGTCGCCATTGTAAGGCAGATCGGCAGTCCAGCGGTGCAGACGATGTTCGACGTTCATAATGCCATCGACGAACGCGAACCGCACCCCGACCTCGTTCGCAAGTATTTTCCTCACATCCGCCACATCCACGTGAATGAACCCGATGGACAGGAACCTGGAATGGGCAATTACGATTTTCCGGCGCTACTCAACACACTCGCCGAATTGAACTATTCGGGCTGGGTTTCGGTAGAGTCTTTCGATTTCAGCCGTGCGCCGCGGGACATCGCGCAGCGCGCCATCAATCGTCTGAGCAACTCGGAAAGAGCCAAGACACAACAAGTATGAATCGTTACATCGTTACGGGAGGCGCCGGGTTCATCGGCTCCTCGGTCGTGCGGGCTTTGCTGGCGCAGGGCTGCCGGGTCCATGTCATCGACAATCTTGCCACCGGGAATCTCGATAACCTGGAAGAGTTCGCCGACCAGATTACCGTTCATGAGTTGGACATCCGCCGCTACGACCACATCGCGCCCGTGATTGCAGGCGCCCGCCGGGTCTTTCATCTGGCTGCTTTGCCTTCCGTCCCGAAATCGATTCTGGAACCAGTGCCTAGTCACGAAGTAAATATCGACGGCGCCTTTAACGTGTTCCGGGCCGCCGCCGAGGGCAAGGTTGGTCGTGTCATCTACGCCGCATCGTCGTCGGCTTACGGCAATACCGAAACGCTGCCGAAGGTGGAATCGATGCCGCCGAACCCGTTGTCTCCCTACGCCGCTCAAAAGCTGATGGGGGAGTATTACGCGACCGTTTTCTCGCGGTGTTTCGGACTGGATACCGTTTCGCTGCGCTTCTTTAACGTATTCGGCCCGCGCCAGGATCCCACCAGCGTCTACTCGGGCGTGCTGTCCGTTTTCCTCACTTGTCTGATCGAGGGCCGCAGTCCCACCATCTTCGGCGATGGCGAGCAGTCGCGCGATTTCACTTACGTGGAGGACGTTGCGGATCTGCTGCTGAAAGCTTCGGAAGCGAGCGGGATTTCGGGGCGCGTCTTCAACGCCGGCAACGGCAATCGCTACACGCTGAACGAGACCTGGCGTCTGCTGCAAAAAATAGCGAAGTTCGATCTAGCCGTAAACTATGGTCCGTCCAGAGCGGGCGACGTTCTGCATTCGCAGGCAGATGTTACCGCCGCCGTGCGGGAACTCGGTCACAGCCCGCGCTTCTCTTTTGAAGAAGGACTTCGCCTCACCCTCGATTGGTATCGTGCCGACCTGAAACGTAAGGGCCAATTGGTTGGCGCGGGCGCTAAACTGGATTCATAATCTCCGGGAGAAGTTCCGTCCCTGGCCGATGCCATTCCTCGAAAATCGATTCGAACGCAATTTCCTGACTACCTCGGTTGACTATGTTTTCAACTGGGCGCGTAAGTCCTCGTTGTGGCCGCTGAGTTTCGGTCTCGCCTGTTGCGCCATTGAAATGATTGCCTCCGCGACATCGCGCTTCGACATCGCGCGGTTCGGCGCGGAAGTCTTTCGTCCCAGCCCGCGTCAATCCGATTTAATGATTGTCGCGGGAACCGTGACGCTGAAGATGGCTCCGGTTCTGAAACGCATTTACGATCAGATGCCCGATCCGAAATGGGTGATCTCGATGGGGGCCTGCTCCAGCGTGGGCGGCCCGTTCAATACCTATGCGGTGCTGCAGGGTGTCGATAAGATCGTGCCCGTTGACGTGTATGTAACAGGCTGTCCGCCGCGGCCTGAGAATCTCTTCTACGCGCTGCTAAAGCTGCAAGAGAAGATCCAGGCAACGCCAAACCTGGTTCGCAAACCGACTTACGTTCAGTTGAACCGGGACATGCTGGAGGACTTCAAGAAGCGAATTATGGTGGCGCAAGTGGCGCAGCCCGCCGAAGAGTTGGTGAGGCTGTCGTAATGGAATCTTTCCGGCTTGGACCAGACGGGATATACCGCTGCGACGCGTTCCAGGAATTCATCTGGCAGGAGCACGGCTTCGGCACCCGGAACGCCGACCCCAAGGTGGACATCACTCTTCGCCAGATGCACTCAAGCCGCGTGGTGACGGCGGATCGTCTCCGCGACCGCGAAGAAGAAGGCGACGCTCTCATTACGGACCAGGTTGGCAAGAGTATTGGAGTGCGCACGGCCGATTGTGTGCCGATCCTGCTTCTTGACTTAAAGAAGCGGGCTGTTGCCGCCGTTCATGCCGGTTGGCGGGGCACGGTCTCTGAGGTAGTTAAATGCGCGCTCGCGGCGATGAACCGACAATTTGGAACTGAGTCCGAAGACGTGTACGCAGCCCTGGGGCCATGCATCCGGCCATGCTGCTACGAAGTGGGACCGGACGTGGCCGGGAATTTTTCGGCGTTGTTCCCGGAATGGGGTGTCGAGAACGCGAACATGAAGACGCGTCTCGATCTCGCGGAAGCGAATCGGCGTCAAATGAAAGCCGCGGGAGTGAATGGCGGCCATATTTTCGACTGCTGCCTGTGTACGAGCTGTCAAAGCGAACAGTTCTACTCCTATCGCCGCGAGCCTGAGAACGCGGGACGAATGATCTCATCAATAAGCCGCCTCGGATAAAGTCCGAAAGACGCTTGCTACGCGCGCGGCTCTGTAGATTCGGCACTTGCCGAGCCACAACGATAACTCAATGGGTAAGCCACTGTTCGACCAGTGAGACTCGAAGAGGTTTGACCGTTTCAGGAGTAGACTCCTCTCCAAGTGGCTTGATGAACCGCAAGGAGAGGATGTTATGTCAGAGCTATATCAGAGCCTATCCCATTCGAAATGGGACTGCAAGTATCAC
>OCTA010000471.1_pt1 | contig 37095 bp, 32 predicted proteins | sample 1538991 | NCBI WGS metagenome assembly OCTA01 (sample SAMEA3539302, study PRJEB22396) | soil metagenome | biome: tundra; feature: field; material: soil | place: USA | collected 2010-05 | depth 0.15 m | reverse complement strand
TTCGACGTGGGCGATGAACGTACGCAGCGTGGCCTTGCTCATGACTCGTTCCCTCTGTGACTACTCGGCTCGGTCTCGGTCAGTCTCTCGGTCTCGGTCGGTGTCAGTTCCAGGTCAGTCGCTCCGTCTAGGTAACCGGCTCCCGCATGGGGAGCTCGAGGGGAGCCAGCGGCTCCCCTCGACCTCAATCATCCGACGCCGTTTCGACGATGGGGCTCGGGCGGCGGATCATGTCGTGAAGGTCGGAGCCGGCCGCGACCATCGGGTACACGCTGTCTTCTTGTTCGACGCGGAAGTCGATGACCACGGTCCCCTGCGCGGCGCGCGCCTGGGCGACGACGTTCTCGATCTGCGAGCGCTCGGTGACGCGGAGCCCGAGCAGGCCGTGCGCCTCGGCGAGCTTCACGAAATCGGGGCCGCGTAGCGGCGTCGCCGCGTAGCGCCCGCCGTAGAAGAACTGCTGCCACTGGCGGACCATGCCGAGGAAGCCGTTGTTGATGACCGCGACGTTGACCTTGATGCCCTCTTGCGCGGCGGTCGACAGCTCGGCGGCCGTCATCTGGAAGCCGCCGTCGCCGACGACCACCCAGACCTCTTCTTGCGGACAGGCGAACTTGGCGCCGATCGCGGCCGGGAGGGCGAAGCCCATCGTGCCCAGGCCGCCCGAAGTGATGAGCTTCCGCGGGAAGTCGTGCTTGTAATATTGCGCTTCCCACATCTGGTGCTGCCCGACGTCGGTCACCACGAGGGCCTTGCCCTCGGTGATGCGCCAGAGGTCGTGCATCACGTGCGCGGCGTAGAGGTGGTTCGTGTGCGGCATCGTCTGGATGTCGCGGACCGCCGAGTCGCCCTTCATCGCGTTGATGCTCTGGACCCACTTGCTCCGATCGCGCCGGGCGATGACGGGGAAGAGCGCCCGCAGCGTCTCGGCCACGTCGCCGATGAGCGGCAGGTCGACGCGGACGTTCTTGTTGATCTCCGCCGGGTCGAGCTCGCAGTGGATCTTCTTCGCGTGCTTCGCGTACGTCGCGAGCTTGCCCGTGACGCGGTCGTCGAACCGCATGCCGAGCGCGATGATGAGGTCCGACTCCTGGATGGCCTGGTTGACCCACGCCTCGCCGTGCATCCCCATCATGCCGAGACAGAGCGGGTGCGTCGCCGGGAAGCCGCCGAGGCCGAGCAGCGTCGACGCGACCGGCATCCCGGTCTTCTCGATGAACTCGAGCAGCAGGTGGCTAGCGCCCGACGCGATGATGCCGTGACCGCAGAACACGATCGGCCGATCGGCCGCCTCGATCATCTCGGCGGCGCGCCTCACGTCTTCGGCGCTCGGTCGGTGATCGGGCCGGTAGCCGGGCAAGCGCACGGGGCTCCCGTCCCACACGAACGGGGTCGAGGCCTGCTGCGCGTCCTTGGTGATGTCGACGAGCACGGGCCCCGGGCGGCCGGAGCGAGCGACGTAGAACGCCTGCCGCAGCATCGGGGAGATGTCTTCGGCGCGCGTGACCAGGTAGTTGTGCTTCGTGATCGGCAGCGTGACGCCGGTGATGTCCGTCTCCTGGAAGGCGTCGCTGCCGATGTACGGCGACGCGACCTGGCCCGTGACGCAGACCATCGGGATCGAGTCGAGCATCGCCGTGGCGATCCCGGTCACGAGGTTCGTGGCGCCGGGTCCTGAGGTGGCGACGCAGACGCCGACCTTGCCCGAGGCGCGGGCGTAGCCGTCGGCCATGTGGGCGGCGCCCTGCTCGTGCCGGACGAGGACGTGGCGTACCGACGATCTGAGCATCGCGTCGTAGGCCGGCATGATCGCGCCGCCGGGGTAGCCGAAGACCACGTCGCAGCCCTCGCGGGCCAGCGTCTCCCAGAGAATTTCTGCGCCCGTGCGCTGTCCGTCGTCGCTCATGCGGCTCCTCGTTTGCGTCCACCGGCCAGCACCTTCGCGCGCAGCCGTTCGTAATAGGTGAGCGTCGCCTCGTCGGGCTCGTGGCTGGGGCTCGCAAGGACGCGATCCCACTCTGCCATCAGCGCCGCTGGACCGCCCATTTTCGCGCCGAGCTCCGAGAGGTCGGCCCCCACTTCGAGGTCGAGCGTCGTGGTCTCGACCTTGGGCGAGCCGAACGCGGCCCGGGCAAACGCGAGCGCCCGTTCGAGCGCGTGGCCCGTGGCGTCGCGATGCACGGCCACCCGACAGACGAGCTCGGCCTCGCGCACCCGGCACGGAGTCACGAGAGCCACGTCGAGCTGGCGGTCGGGATCGACCGCGCCGGAATAGAGCGCGCTGCCATGCGCGAAGACCACGAGCGCGCCCGCCGCGAGGTAGGGCGCGAGCCCGTAGGCCCAGACGGCCGGCTGCTCGGCCTCGGGCAGCTGCACGACGACGACGTCGGCCCGCATCGCCGCCTCGGCCGCCGGCACTGGACGGAACCCGTCGGCCACGGCGTGAACCCACGTCATGCCGCCGGAGCGAACGACGATGTCGACCTCCCAGCCGATCGCGCGGAGGCGCAACGCCTGCTCGCGGGCGTCGGGCCCGTATCCGATAACGGCCGCGTGCGTGACGCGACGGCTGCTATTTGGGTCGCTGGGCATCGGTGGATCAATCTCGGCGCATGAATCTCGGGAAGCACATGAAAAAAAAACCCCCGCTCCCTTCCGGGTACGGGGGCCGAAGTGAGGAGGCAGTCTCTCAGTTCGGCGGCCCGCACCCGAGCGCAATAAGAAGGATGCGCCCGAGCGGAAGTACGAGGCCGGATACCACGATCGGCGCTACGACGCTCCCCGTGCCCGCGCTGGGGCTCGAGAGGAGCAGAGCAGCCGATGTGTCACAGCCAACCATTGTGCGGGAAGCGTGAAGGGTATTGTGCGTAGCGTCAAGCCGAATGTTTCGGATCCGCGACAAAACCTACAGTCGCCCTCGCTTGCCGTCGCTTGCCCTCGCCCTGCCGCCGCGTCACGACCCCCTCGCGTTCCCGTGGAGCGCCCTGGATGCGCCGCCATGAAAACGTATCAATAACATAGATATACGAGCTGATTTGAAGCGGCGGGATGGCCGGAGCCACCTACCTTTGGTCGTGAAGAAAGACGGGGCGATAGGCGCACACTCGGGTCGTGCCCCGAGCTCCTTCGGAGGACGAGCCGGCCATTTTGCACATGCGCCTTCAGGGGTTGCATCGCCATCTCGCCGTCATTCTAGGTCTCCACGACCCCCGAGGCCACGTCGATCCGCGTTCGGAGGACAAGCACACTTGGATCGAGGGACACGCGCACTTGGATCGAGGGACATGCGCCTGGCGTGACGTGATACGCGGACTTGGTTCGAGGGACACGCGGGGATCATTCGATCGATCCCCGCTTGGGCGACATCGATGCGTGGTCTTGCATGGTCGGATGCGCGCACTTGTACCTAGGGACACGCGCGGATCGCTCCATCTCAGTGCGGACTTCGCTCGAGGGACAAGCGCACGGCGTCGATGGAAGTGCGGGGATCGATGGATCGATCCCCACACTTGCATGGATGCAAGCTCGCTCGGGACGGAGCGTAGTGCGGGGATCGATCGATCCAAGTGCACGGATCGATCGACCGATCCGCGCGCAACCATCGAACCGAGCGCGCAGGGCCACCGCCAAGGCGCCATAACCATTGGCCAAAGAGGATCCACGTGGCGGTTTCGTTGCGGCGGAGGTCACTGGGGACGCGGTCACTGCGCGAGCGCGTGGAGGCGTGCGAGACGTCGCGAGACTCACCGCGTCGCAGCCGTGAGGGTGGTGCGCGAGTTCATGTACGGGACCAGCGCCCTCGGCAACGTGACCGACCCGTCGGCGTTCTGGTGGTTCTCGAGGAGGGGGATGAGGATGCGCGGGCTGGCGATCGCCGTGTTGTTCAGCGTGAAGGGGTAGGCGAGCGACCCGTCGGCGGTGCGCACGCGGATGTTCGACCGGCGGGCCTGAAAGTCGCCGAGCGTCGAGCAGGAGTGGGTCTCGCTGAAGGCGTTGCGGCCGGGCATCCACGACTCGACCTCGTGCTTGCGGGTTTGCCCGAGGCCGATCTCGCCTGTGCACGCGAGCGCGACGCGGTACGGGATCTCGAGCTTCGCGAGGATCGCCTCGGCGTTGCCGAGGAGCTCGTAGTGGAGCTTCTCGGCGACGCCCTCGTCGGGCGCGCAGACGACCACCTGCTCGACCTTCATGAACTGGTGCACGCGGTAGAGGCCGCGCGTGTCCTTGCCGTGGGCGCCCGCCTCGCGGCGAAAGCACGGCGAGATGCCCGCGAACTTGAGCGGCAGGCGCCCTTCATCGAGGACGTCGTCGCAGTGCATGCTGACGAGCGGGACCTCGCTCGTGCCGATGAGAAAGACCTCGTCGGCGGGGATCGCGTACGCCTCTTCGCGACCCAGCGGAAAGAAGCCCGTGCCGGTCATCGCGCGCTCGCGCACCATCACGGGCGGCGACACGAGCTTGAGCCCCTTTGCGACGAGCGTGTCGACGGCGAGGCGGAGGACGGCCATCTCGAGCAGCGCGCCGTCGCCCACGAGGGCATAGGAGCGCTGGCCGGCGAAGCGGCGCGGACCGTCGAACTCGACCATGCCGAGCCACGTCATGAGCTCGAGGTGGTCCCTGGGCGCGAAGTCGAACTTGCGCGGCTCGCCGACGCGCCGGACTTCGACGTTGTCTTCTTCGCCCTTGCCGATCGGCACTTCGGGCCGCGGCAGGCTGGGCACGCGGAGCATGAGATCCTGGTACCGCTTCTGGATCTCGCCGAGCTTCGGCTCGAGCTGCTCGATCTCGGTGCGGATCGCCTTCGCCTCTTCGACGAGCCTCGGGCGCTCGTCTTTCGCCGCCTTCGGGATCGCGGCCGAGAGCTCGTTCTTGCGCGCGCGTTTGAGCTCGAGGGCGGTCGTGGCCTCGCGACGCTCGCGATCGGCATCGAGGAGCTCGTCGAGGTCGAGCGTGAACCCCTTGTTCTTGATGGCGGCGCGGACGGCGTCCGCGTTCTGGCGAATGAACTGGATGTCGAGCATGGCTGCGGCGCGGCGCAGACTAGCCCGGAAGCCAGGGCGCGTGCACGCGTCGGCTCGTCGCGCTCGTTGCGCGGTCCGCGCGGGGTGGGGCTGACTGGACTACGCGCGGAGGCTGCGACGGAACTCGCGGACCGCGCCGGTCTGATCGCGTCGGGTCGCGAGGACCGCGATGGCCGGGAGATCCAGGTCGGGCAGGATCTCGCTCCGCGCGATTCGCTCGTAGGCGTCGCCCCGGAGAGCGTGAACTTCGATCTGCTCGTCCTGCCAGATCCAGACCTCGCGGACGCCGAACGCGCGGTAGATCTCGAGCTTGTCGAGACCGCCGCTCGTCCACACGACCTCGATGGCAAAGTCGGGGAAGGGCTTGGGGCCGTCGATCTCGTAACACTCGTCGGGCTCGACGCCGCGCTCCTTGGGGCGGCTGTGGATCGTCATCGAGCCCAGGCCGTCCAGCCGCAGACCCCGCTCCTCGGCGTAGGCCTCGACGAGGCGTGCGATGATCGTCTTGATGGTCTCGTGGTCGCGCGACGGGCTCATGAGCTCGAGCTCCCCTTCCAGGAACGCGACGCGTACCCCCGCGCTGTCGCCGCGCATCGCCAGCAGCGCCTCGTACTGCTCCCAGGTCACCCCGTGCAGAATGACGCGCTGGTCGAAGGTGCCTTCTTGGGGAGGCGGTCGGTGGGGAAGCTCGTGCGCCTGCATCGAGGCGATTGTACCAGCGGCGGCCGAGGAACGCTCGGCGGCTCGTGGCGCGCCTGGCGCGCCGGGGGGTCGGTGTCAGTCGTCCAGCCAGCGCGCCGCTTCGAGAAGTGCGCGCCCCGCGGAGCAGAAACGATCGGCCACGCCGATCTCCTCGGCCGCCCCCTCCGTCGTGAAGACGAAGAACCGGTTGTAGTCGGCCTCCGTTCGAAACTGCTCGAGCCGGGCGAGCTCTTTCGCGTGCTCCGCGGCAAGCCGCCCGGGAACGACGAAGTGCATTCCGAGCATGGAGCTGACCCCGGCGTGGGTCTGGGGCTCGACGCCCTCGGTCAAGAGCAGGGCACGCGCGACATGCAACGCCGCGTAGTAGGCGCGGCTCACCGCGTCGTTGAAGAGCCCGAGCTTCAGGAGCTCGTGCGCCGCGCGGAGGGATTCGTCGCTCCGCACCATCTCGGCGCGAACATGAACGCGCGTGTTCTCCGGGCTCACGCGGCGACCCCTTCGGCCAGCACGTTGCGCGCGAACGCGGACTCGAGCGCGACGAGGCGGTCGAAGTCGGCTTCGGACATGACCATCGGCGAGACGTGAAGGCCCCGCGCCATCGAGACGTCGAAGCCGAGGTCGATGCCTTCGATCTTCTCGCTCCAGGTCAGCTCGCGAACGACGGCGAGCACGTCGACGTCGGAGGTCTCGCTCGCGTCGCCGCGCGCCTGCGACCCGTAGAGGCGCACCCAGAGAACGCGCTCTCCGAAGCGAGCGCGCAGGAGCGCCGCGAAGTCGCGTGCGGCGTCGAGAGCCAAGCGGGAGGCCACGAATCGAGGCTAACGCACCGTTTCGCGGGCGTCGACGCGGCTCGGTGAGGTGCCGGGTGGAGGTGACTACGAGGCGCTCCTCGCAAAGACCATCGAAGTCGTTCTCTTCGGAGCGACTTATCGGTGCGTCGATCTCGAGACGCTGATCCGTCTCAAACGTGCTGCGGGTCGTCCGAAAGACTTCGAAGCCATCGCCGAGCTCGAAACGCTCCTCGAAGAGCGCTCCAAGCCGTAAGAATGGCGTTCGATGACGAGTCCAACGGCTCGGGTTCGGAGCATGCCCCGTGGCGTCGGGCACCGTCCGACCACTCGCCGTGCACCACCGACAGAGCAACGTGCCCGTCGCTTGAACGACATGTCTCGAGCGAGCGACGGCGGAGAGACCCGGAAGCCACCGACTGGCAGCCTCCGGGTCCGCCGGGTCAGCGAGACATCAGTGATCGGCCGCCGCGTCGCCGGGGGCCGCGTCGGGGCTGTTGCCGCTGTCGGTCGGCGCCGCGTCGCCGCCCGCATCAGTCAGCGGTGGCTGACACGACTCACCCTTGCCACCGGCCGATGCGGCAAGCGCGGAAACGGGCAGACACACGTGTCCCGCGGTCACGCACTCGGTCGGGGTGTTGCAGACTTGCGAGTCAAATCCCATGATCGCCACGCACGGGCCAGCCTGGCACGCCGCCGAGAGCATCGCTCCGCTGAGTGTGGCGCAGCAGAGTTGTGTCCCGGTGCAGTCGGATTTTCCGGTGCAGGCCGGGGGACCACTATCCGGCGTTCCGCTGCTGCTTCCGCTGCCGCTGCTCGAACTGCTCGAACTGCTGCTGCTCGTGCTGCCGTCGTCGCCAGCGTCAGCCGTGGGGGTCGTGGTTGCCGGGGTACTGCTCGAGCTACACGCGACCGCCGCGATCGCGGCCAGGGAGCCCGAGAGGGCCACCAAGATCATCTTCTTATTCATATTCAGCGAGCCTCCTCAGAGTATTGAGGGATGGCAAATTGCCTCGGGTTCGACCCGAGTATTCGTCTCATGCCCGTCTCGATTGCGGAAATCGCAACGAAAGCTGAAACTTCCGATGTTTTGCCGTGACTTTCCTGTCGCGGTCCGGACCCGCTGAGCCCGCGAGTCTTGCGACGCGCGACCGGAGTTCGCGGCAACCAGCGCGCAGATCCACGCCCTAGCATTGGAGGAAGGCTGGCTCGCAGCCACGCTGAACAAGTGATCAAACGTCAGACGGGCACGCGTACGGGCGACTCAGATATTCAGATATAGGGACGGTCCCTATGCCAGTGGCCCGCCCGGCGCTTTTGCAGGCACCTCGGCCCGTACCCGATCGGCCCGGGTGCCGCGCTCGAGGATCTCGAGGCGCTTTCCGACCTCGGCGCGCATGGCGCCGAGCTCCGCCAGCATCTTCTCGATCCCGAGCTCGTTCTTCAGGTTCACGCGGAAGTCGACGTCGGCCGTGGCTCGGTCCTTCGCGGTCTGGCGATTCTGGCTCATGACGATGAGCGGCCCCTGGAGCGAGACCAGGATCGCGAGCACCAGGTTGTAGAGAATGTACGGGAACGGGTCGAAGCCGCTGGCGCGCCCGTCGTCGCCCTTCGCGTAGAGGCCGATGTGCACGGCCACGGCCGGAATGTTCGCGATGGTCCAGCAGGTCGTCAGGCCGATGATGATCAAGATGAACGCCCAGCTCCCGTTCAGCTCGGCCACCTTGTCGGCGAGGCGCTGGCTCCACGACAGGTTCTCTTCGAACTCTTTGTTCGCGTCGGTGCTCGCGCGCTGCGTGAGCATCGCGTTCGTCTCGCGCAGGCGCTGACCCATCTCGGTGAGGATCGTCATCGCGGCCTTCGCCGATCGCCCGAGGTGCTCGCCGAGCTCTTCGCGGGTGAGCTCGAGGAGCACGGTGTCGACCGTGGCCCGCACGCTCGCGCTCCGGGGCTTGTCGTCGAACAGCGAGAGCTCGCCGAAGTACTCGCCCGTTCGCAGGTCCTTGAGCACGACGGGCGGCGTCTCGATGTCGGGGCTGCGGAGATAGATCTGCACTGCGCCCGACTGCACGATGTACATCGACGAGCCGGTGTCGCCCTGGGAGAAGACGATGTCGCCCGAGCGGAACGGCTTCTCGGCGAGGCGCGCCGCGAGCGCCTCGCGGTCTTCGTCGGCGAGCCCCAGGAACAGCGGAATCTGCGCGAGGAGATCGGCGGGACGCATCGGCCGACAATGATCGCGCGGGGACGGCGTCGGGGGCAAGTCCCGCCCCGCGCCCCCCGCGCGCGCGCTCGAGATACGTTGCCCTGCATGTTCATCGGACACCTCGCAGTGGGCTTCGCGTCGAAGCGCCTCGCGCCGCGCGCGTCCCTCGGGCCGCTGATGGCGGCGCCGCTGCTGCTCGACCTCGTGTGGCCGATCTTCGTTCTCGCGGGGGTCGAGCGCATCCGCGTCGATCCTGGAAACACCGCGTTCACGCCGCTCGCGTTCGACTCGTACCCCTGGTCGCACAGCCTCGTGATGTCGTTGGGGTGGGCGGTGCTCTTCGCAGGCGCGTACTTCGCCGTGGCGCGCTACGCGGTCGGGGCGGCCGTCGTCGCCGCGGGCGTCGTGAGTCACTGGCTTCTCGACGCCGCTTCGCACCGACCCGACATGCCCCTCTACCCGGGAGCCGGGTCGCCGCTTGTCGGCCTCGGTCTCTGGAACTCGGTGCCCGGCACGATCGCCGTCGAAGGCGCGATGTTCGCCGCCGGCGTCGCGCTCTACATCACGATGACGCGACCCAGAGACGCCGTCGGTCGATGGGCGCTCGCCGCCCTCGTGGGCTTTGTCACCCTCGTGTACATGAGCAATTTGTCGGGCTCGCCTCCGCCGAACGCGGCGACGGTCGCGTGGGTGTCGCTCGGAACCTGGCTCTTGCCCATCTGGGCCGGGTGGGCCGACGCGCATCGTAGAGCGCAGCTCTAGGGCGCGAGCGCGCTCGTGCCGGACGCCCGGCGTCGCGAGGGCTGAGGCCGTGCCGATCGTCCCGCGCCGCCCTCGTTCCGTCCCGGGACGGCCGGGCGCGCCCTTTTCGCCGGGGTTCGCGCCGGGTCCTGCGCGGCACGCTCGTTGATGATGGGGCGGGTCATGCGCCTCGCTCCTTTCACGCTCGTCGGCGTCCTCGCAGCATCGCTCTCGGCGCCCGCCCGCGCGGCACCCACTCTCGAGCGGGCCCCCGGTCGGGGCCCAGACGGCAGGGCCGACGCCCAGCAAGACGACTACGAAGACCGCCTCGTCGAAGGCGACATCGACCAGGAAGACGTCGCCGCGTTCCACCTCGACGGCCCCGGCAACCGCGACGGACGGGCCCGGCGTGACGATGGCGCGGGCAGCGGCTCGGCGGACGGGCGCGGCGAGAGCTGGGTGAGCGTCGTCGGGTTCGAACGAACGCTCCTCAGCGGCAAGAACGACGTCGGGGCCATCATCGTCGTCGGCCTGGCGTTCGACCGCATCGCGGCCGGCTCGGGGCGTCGCCTCGCCGATCCGATGTTGCCCTCGCCGGCGCCCTCGCCCCCGGCGCACGACGGCGGCGCGGCCTCCCAGGAGGCGTCTCTCGCAGCCGCCCCGGCGCTCGCGCGCGAGTGCGTCGCCGCGGCGCTCCAGACCGCCGGGCTCGGCAATGACGACGAGCGCATCGACGCGCTCGTCTCCCGCGCCCGCGCGAGCGCGCTCCTGCCCGAGACGCGCCTGCGGGCGATGCGCCTCTGGGACGACGCGGCGCACGCAACGACCCTCGCGACTACCAACGACACGAACTACTACGACGCCATCGGCGCCAATCTGGTCCTCGAGCTTCGACTCACGTGGCGTCTCGATCGCTGGCTCTACGCGGGCGACGAGCCGACCTTGGAGCGGGTCCGCCTCGAGCGGCAAGAGGCCCGAACCCGAATCGCCACGCGGGCGCTCGAGACGCTCTTCGCCTGGCAACGGAGCACGGTCGCGGCCGAGGCGGCGGCGGTCGGCTCGCCCGAACGCCTCGAAGCTCGCCTCCGCGCCGCCGAGGCCGAGGCCACCCTCGACGTGCTCACCGGGGGCTGGTTCTCGAACCGCGCGGCGTCCGGCAAGCCCTGAGGCACGCGTGACGGGCGTTACGCATGCGTAACGAGGGCGTGCGAGGCGCCCACGCATCTTGACCTGCGCATCCCCCCCCGTTACTTACGAAGGCGGCCCCCCATGCTCAGCGAGACCCGTGACAAGCTGGCCGACCTCCAAAGGCGTCTTTTGGCGCTAAGGGGGCATCTTTGACCTCCCCAGGCTGAAGGTCGAAATCGGCAAGCTCGAGGGGCAGACCATGGCCCCGGGGTTCTGGGACGACCCCAAGAAGGCCCAGGCCGTCAACCGCAAGCGCTCGTTGCTCGAGCAGCAAGTCAGTAGCATCGAGAAGCTCTCGGCGGACGTCGACGACGCCAGCGTCTTGCTCGACCTCGGCGCCTCCGAGAACGACGAGGCGACGATCGCCGAGGTCGCCGCGCAAATGGCCAGCCTCGACGAGCGGGTGCGGGGCGCCGAGCTCGCCCGCATGCTCTCGGGTCCGGTCGACCACGCGGGCGCCATCGTCAGCATCCACCCGGGCACGGGCGGGAACGACGCGAAGGACTGGGCGCAGATGCTCCTTCGGATGTACCTGCGCTGGTGCGAGCGGCGGGGCTACAAGACCGAGATGATCGACTACCAGGAGGGCGACGAGGCCGGCATCGACGGCGCCAGCTTCGCCGTCAGCGGCGATCACGCCTTCGGCTACCTGAGGAGCGAGACCGGCGTGCACCGCCTGGTGCGCATCTCGCCCTTCGACGCCAACGCACGCCGGCAAACGGCGTTCGCCGCCATCGAGGTCACGCCCGACATCGAGGACGAGATCGACATCCAGGTCAAGGAAGAAGACATGGAGATCACGACGATGCGCGCCGGGGGCAAGGGCGGGCAGAACGTCAACAAGGTGGAGACCGCGGTCCGCCTCAAGCACCTGCCCACGGGCATCATGATCGTGTGCCGCGCCGAGCGCTCGCAGCACCAGAACCGGCGCCTCGCGCTGAAGATGCTCAAGGCAAAGCTCTACGACATCGAGACGCAGAAGCGCGAAGACCAGGCCGCCGCCCACGCGGCGAGCAAGACGCAGATCGCCTGGGGCAACCAGATCCGGAGCTACGTCCTTCAGCCCTACCGGCTCGTGAAGGACCTTCGCACGTCGCACCAGAACGGCAACGTCGACGCGGTGCTCGACGGCGAGCTCGACGACTTCATCGAGGCGTATTTGCTGGCAGCCGCCGGCGGCACCCTGAAGAAGGGCGGCGTCGCCGAAGACGCCGAGGCTTGAGAGGATCCCGATCGATGCCCGACGAGCGCCAGACCCTCTCCGCCGAGGACGCGATCATCGACGCCCGGCGGGCGAAGGCCGAGGTCATGCGCGCGCGGGGAGAGAACCCCTTCGCGAACGACACCGTGCCCAGGCTGGGCGGCCACACCGGCGACATCGCCCAGGTCCGGGCCACCGCCGCCGACGCCCAGGACGCGGCCGGCCGCTACGACGAGAGCCGCGTTCGCGCCCTCGTGGGCGACGAGGTCTTTCACGTGCGCGGCCGCGTCATCGCGCTGCGCTCCACGGGCGGTCTCTCGTTCATTCGCCTCCGGGATCGCACCGGCGAGATTCAGCTGCTGGTCAGCGAAGCGGCGCTCGGGGCCGACTACGCGCGGCTGGCGGAGTTCGACGTGGGCGACGTGCTCGAAGCCGAGGGCGAGCTCACCGCGAGCAAGCGCGGCGAGCTGTCGATCACGCCCCGGAGGGTGCGTCTGCTCACCAAGGCGCTGCGCCCCTTGCCCGAGAAGTGGCACGGCTTGACCGACGTCGAGATTCGCTACCGCCAGCGCTACGTCGACCTCATCGCCAACCCGCCGGTGGCCGACGTGTTCCGGGCGCGCAGCCACGTGGTCCGCGCGACGCGCGCGATCCTCGACGAGCAGGGCTTCCTCGAGGTGGAGACCCCGACGATGCACACCCTCATCGGCGGCGCGGCGGCCAAGCCGTTCCTCACGCACCACAACGCGCTCGACATGGATCTGTTCATGCGAATCGCGCCCGAGCTCTATCTGAAGAGGCTCGTGGTCGGCGGGCTCGAGCGCGTCTACGAGATCGGCCGCTGCTACCGGAACGAAGGAATCAGCACGCGGCACAACCCCGAGTTCACGATCCTCGAATTTTATCAGGCGTACGCCACCTACGACGACCTCATCGCCTTCATGGAGTCGATGCTGCAGGGCATCGACCACCGGCTCGCGCAGGCCATGCCCGCGGCCCACGCCACGTGGGCGGCGGCGCGCCCGTTCTCGCTCGACCACCCCTTCGCGCAGGTGTCGATGGACCGCGCGGTGGTCGCGGCGGCCGAGCGGACGGCGATCCCCGAGTGGCTCTCGGCGGTCGGAGACGGCGGCGGCGACGCTCTCGTCACGGTCTTGAAGGGCTCGCTCGGCGAGCGGATCAAGGAGTGGGCGAAGTCGTCGCCGCGGGCCAAGGGGCTCGACTGGAGCAACTTTCGCAAGGCGTTCGGCAAGTGCGACAGCGACGGCGAACGCCTCTTCGCTTGCTACGAGTACCTGGCGGAGCCGTTCCTCGTCGACGACTACCGCACGCCCGACGGAAAGCACTCGGTCCCAGTCTTCATCAAGGACTACCCGATCGAGGTGTCTCCCCTCGCCCGCCGCAACGACGCGCGACCCGAGCTGGCCGACCGCTTCGAGATCTTCCTCCAGGGCCGCGAGCTCGGGAACGGCTTCAGCGAGCTCAATGATCCCGACGACCAGGCCGGTCGCTTCCGCGCCCAGGTCGAGCGCAAGGCGCGCGGCGACGAAGAGGCCATGGACTACGACGCCGACTACATCCGCGCGCTCGAGCACGGGATGCCCCCCGCGGCGGGGTTCGGAATGGGAATCGATCGCCTGGTCATGGCGTTGACGAACGCGACGTCGATCCGCGACGTCATTCTCTTCCCCCTGCTGAGGCCCGAGGCAAGCCCCGGAAAAAGCACCCCGTGAAGCCCCTGGCCCTCCCCGCGGTCGCCGCGGGCCTGACCGCGGTCGTCGCCGCGATGGCGTTCCTCGCCTGGCGAGCGCGCGTCGACCTCCGGCGTCGCGAGGGCACGCGCGCGGCCCTCGAGACCGCGGGCGCCCTGCTCGGCGCAGTGTTCCTCGGCCTCGCTTACTGGACCGAGAGATTGCCGAACCTGCGGGGCGCGGCGTGGACGCTGCGCGACATGCTCGTGCGCGCCGGGACCATTCTGGCGGGCGTGCTCTTTCTCGTGGGCACGGTGGTGGCGCTCTTGCCCTGGGGGCTCGATCTCCTCGAGGGCCGGTCGTTCTCGTCGTACATCGCCGCGCGGCACGTTCGCGCGAAGAAGAGCGGCTTTCTCACGCTCATCAGCGGCCTGTCGATCTTCGCCGTCGCGCTCGGGTCGTTCTCGCTATCGGGCGCGATCAGCGTGATGGGAGGCTTCAGCTCCGACCTGAAACGGAAGATCCTCGGCAACAACGCGCACATCGTGGTCGACACGACCAGTCAGTCCTCGTGGAGCGACTACGCGCCGGTCCTCGAGCGCGTGCGGGCGCTGCCGGGCGTGCTCGCCGCCACGCCCGTGGTGCAGGGCGAGGTGATGGCGTCGAGCGCGTCGAACCTGGCCGGGGTCGTCGTTCACGGCATCGACCCGGCGACGATCGGCGACGTCATCGACCTTCGCAAGAACATCGAGGCGCCGGTCAAGGTCGACGACAAGCTCGCGTACCTCGAGAACCCCGAGCTCTTGCGTCACATCCCGCAAGACGAGGTCATCGGCATCGGCTCGGGCGGCGAGGAGTACCTGAAGGGCCCGGATCTCCCGCCGCTCGGCGACGATCTCGACCCCGCCGTTCGCGCGGTAGTCGAATCGCCGCCGCTCCGGCCCGGCCTCGTGGTGGGCCGCGAGCTCGCCAAGACGCTCCACATCTACGTCGGCGACGAGATCACGCTCGTCTCGCCGCTCGGCGATCTGGGTCCGATGGGCGTGATGCCCAAGACGCGCAAGTTTCGCATCGCCGGCATCTTCTACAGCGGGATGTACGAGTACGACGCGACGCACGTGTACACGACGCTCGCCGAGGCGGCCGACTACTTCGGCACGCCGAACCAGATCACGACCATCGAGGTCAAGGTCGACGACGCCGAGAGCGCCGATCGCCTCACGCCGGCCGTGGTGGCGGCGGTCGATCGGCCTTCGCTCGTGGTCCGCGACTGGCGCGAGATCAACAAGAACCTCTTCAGTGCGCTGAAGCTCGAGCGGATCGCGACGTTCCTCATCCTGTCGATCGAGATCATCGTCGCGAGCTTCTGCATCGTGAGCACGCTCCTGCTCATGATGGCGGAGAAGTCGAAAGAGATCGCCATCCTCAAGGCGCTCGGAGCCACCGACGGCGCCATCCTCCGCACGTTCATGACCGAGGGGATGATCATCGGCGGAATCGGGACGATGCTGGGCGTGTCGACCGGCCTCGCGCTGTGCACCGGGCTCTCGTGGTTCGGGCTTCGCCTCGACCCGGACGTCTATTACATCGACCGCCTGCCAATCAACGTGAGCGCCCTCGACTACGGCATCGTCACGCTCGCCGCGCTGACGATCTGCACCATCGCGACGATCTTCCCCGCCAAGCAAGCCTCGCAGCTCCGACCCGTCGACGGGCTCCGCTACGAGTAATCGTCACGCTCTCCCCGAGCGCCGAGGGCTCTACAGGACGACGCGGAGGAGATCGAGGCGCGAGTCGGCGCCCAGCTTCTGGAGGACGTTGGCCTGGTGGAACTTCACCGTGCGCGGGGCGATCTCGAGCATCGTGGCGATGTCTTCGACACCCCGGCCGCGGAGCAGGAGCGTCAGCACCTGGCGCTCGCGCTCCGAGAGCGCGCGATCGCCGGCGGTTCGCGTCGCCTTCGCGTCGACGAGCTCGGACAGCAGGCGCGCCGGCAGGTAGCGGACGGTGACGCGCACGGTCGCGGCGTCGACGGCGTCGGCCGTGACCACCCGGAACGCGTCATCGGCCTCGGGCAGGAGCACGTCGCTCGCGTGGCAGGCGCGCCCGGCGAGCACTTCGCCGACCCAGCGCATGGCGGGAGCGCAGCCGAGCAGGGTGAGAAGCTCCTCGATGGGCCGGCCCGCGTGAATCGATCCCTCGCGCCCGGGGTCGAGGAAACGCAGCGACCGGATGAGGCCCCCGCCGTGAGCGTCGCGCGAGACTTCGCTCCAGCAATCGCCGGCGGGCGCGGAGGTGGGCTCGACCTCGCGCACGCCCTCGGCGATCACGACGAGAGCCCGGCTACGCCCGCGCGTCTCGCGCGAGAGCGCCGCCTGCATCGTCACGCGGCGCCCTTCTCGCGTGACGAGCGGTACGTCGCCGGCCGTGGCTTCGCCCCGGAAGCCTGCGCCGAGCAGCTGTCGAACGCTCGCCGCGCCGCCCGGCGAAACGCACGACGCAAGCCAGCGCGTGGCCGAGAGCTCGTCGAGTCGCTTGCCGAGGAGCTTCTCCATCGAGGCGTTCAGAAACCGGACCCGGCCCGCGCCATCGACGACGAGCGCCGGGCGAAGCTCCTGCGTCAGGTGCGAGAGCTGCGAGACGATCGGTTTCCAATCCATGAACAGCTGTTCGGAGCGGGCTCTCGTCACGCGGCTCCGGGCACTCTCTGGCAAGAAGTGACGCAAAGCACACGCCGCCCGTCGCATCCAGCTGAGGCGCGCGCCCGGCTCGGCCGGAGCGCATACGATAGTGCGAGCGTCACGCCGAGCTAACTGGCCGGGAGGGCAGCTTGCTCAGGCTGGTCCGTCTGTACCGCTCGAAGCCGACACGGGGTCGGGCTCCACCGGCTCGTCGCCTGCGGCGCCCGCTTCGAGGAGCGACGCCATGTCTTTCGGGAGAGGAACGCTCGCGTCGAAGGCATCGACGCCGTCGCCGCCGGCGTAAGCGACCCGAGCGGCGTGCAGCGCGTGACGACCGAGGGCGCGAATGACCGGCCCACCATAGAGCTCGTCGCCCGCGAGCGGATGCCCGATCGCCGCGAAGTGGGCGCGGATCTGGTGCCGCAAGGCCTTGCCGACGGACACCTCGACCAGCGCCCACGTGCCCGCGCGCTGCTGCACCCGGAAGCGAGTGCAGGCCGGTCGGGGCTCGTAGCGCATGACGTCGCGCGGGTGGATGCACGCGTAGACGCGCCGCTGGTCCTTGGGATGATTCGTCAGCGGGAACTCGATCGTCCCCTCGTCGGCGAGGCCCTGCTCCGCGCACACGAGCAAGTAGCGCTTGTCGAGCCGGCCCGCCTTGAGCGCGGTCTTGAGCGTCTCGAACACGGCCGCGGATCGCGCGACGACCACCGCGCCGCTGGTCTCGGTGTCGAGGCGGTGAATGATGCCCGGCTCGCGCGCGGAGTGGCCGATGAAACCATCTGGCCCGCTGGGAACGAGCTCGGGGTAGCGACCTAGCACCGCGTTGACGAGCGTGCCGAGCTCGCCAGGCCGGAGCGGCGCCGTCGCCTGCCCGGCGGGCTTGTCGACCACCACCACCTGCGCGGTCTCGAGCACGACCTTGAGCGGCGCGTCGGGCGTGGCGCCCGCGGGAGTGTCGACGACCTGGGCGACGTCGATGCGAACCGCATCGCCCGCGGTCACCGTTCCGCCTTTGGGCATGCGGCGCCCGTTGACTCGAACGGCCCCGAGGTCGATCGCCCGCTTGACCCGGGCGCGGCTCAGATCGGGCAGCTCCTGGATGATGGCCTTGTCGAGGCGAGCCCCCTGGAGCGCCGCAGGCACGACGAACTCGCGAACACCGTTCGGAGAGGAGGCATGAGAGCCGTGCGCAGCGGACTCGGCTTCGTTCATCGTGGGTCGGTCAGGAAACGGTCCGGGAAAAAGTAGAGCGGCCCATTGTTATCACGCGCGCCCCTGTAACGCCGCCTCGCTCCTGGACGTTCGGGGTCCGAACCCTACATTCTCGCCATGGCGCCCCGCCCGCAGGCTCGTCACGCGGCTCACGCGGCCCACGCGCCGGACGACGCGAACGAGGATCGCCCCCACGTGGTGGTCATCGGCGGCGGCTTCGGCGGCTTGACGGCAACGCAAGCGCTGGCGAAGGCGCCGGTGCGCGTGACGTTGCTCGATCGCACCAACCATCACACGTTCCAGCCGCTCCTCTACCAGATCGCGACGGCGGGCCTCTCGCCGGCCGACATCGCTCAGCCGATACGAGCGATCGTGCACAAGCAGCACAACGTCAGCGTGCTGCTGGCCGAGGCCGTGAAGATTGACCTCGACGCCCGGGAGGTCCACCTCGACGACGGCGCGGCCCTCCGGTGGGACTTTCTCATCGTCGCGTGCGGGGCCGAGACGTCGTATTTCGGGCACGACGAGTGGCAAGAGGTCGCCCCCGGGTTGAAGTCGATCCCCGACGCGGTGGCGATCCGGACCCGCGTGCTCGTCGCCTTCGAGCTCGCCGAGCGCGAAGAGAACGCAGCGATGCGCGAAGAGCTCCTGAGCTTCGTCGTCATTGGCGGCGGACCGACGGGGGTCGAGATGGCCGGCGCCCTGGCCGAGCTGTCGAAGTTCGTGCTCGACCGCGACTTCCGGCGCATCGATCCGGCGGCGACCAAGGTACGCCTCCTCGAAGCGGGGCCCCGCATCTTGCCGACGTTCCCCGACGACCTCGCCGCCAGCGCGGTCACCCAGCTCCACGAGCTGGGCGTCGAGGTCCGGGCCGGCGCCCGGGTCACGTCGATCGAGCCCGGGCGCGTGCACCTCGGCGGCGAGGCCCTTCCGGCCTCGGTGGTCGTCTGGGCAGCCGGCGTGCGCGCGCAGCCGCTCACCGCGACCCTGGGCGTCCCCGTCGACAAGAGTGGGCGCGTGTTCATCGAGCCGGATCTGTCGGTACCGGGTCACCCGAACGCCTTCGTGATCGGAGACGCCGCGCACCTCGATGGCCCCGACGGCCAGCCGCTCCCGGGCGTCAGCCCGGTCGCAATGCAACAAGCGCGCTGGGCCGCGAAGATCATCCGCAAGACGCTCGCGGGCGAGGAGCGCCGCCCCTTCCACTACGTCGACAAGGGGTCGCTCGCGACGATCGGGCGCAGCCGCGCGATCGCGATGGTCGACCGGATGCATCTCAGCGGCCTGGTCGCGTGGCTGGTCTGGCTGCTCGTGCACATCTTCTATCTCATCGGCTTCAAGAACCGGATCGTCGTCATGATCACGTGGGCGTGGTCGTACCTGACCTACGGGCGGGGGGCCCGGTTGGTCGTCGGCGAGCCAACCGGGCACATGCGCGAGCTCCTCGGAATGGGCCCGTCGCAATCGATCCCAGCGGCCCCAGTCGGCGCCGGACCGACCGGTGCGGGCAGCGAACCGGGCCATGCCATGGCTCACGAAGCCAACGACGGAACGAGCCAAACAGACGGGAAACGGCGCGTCCAGGCCTAGGTTTTCGAGGTCGTTGGTCGGATCCGGGCAATCGATGGTCGAATCCGGGCAAAGGCCTTGCCCTCGACCAGGATTTCATCAATCATTTCAGAGTTGGGGCTCCGAGCACAAGGGTTGCTCAACGTCTCGCTTCGGCTGTCTTTCGTCACGTCGTCTTTCGGTCACGTCGTCACGTAAATGCACGGGACCCGGGGGGGAGATCCACGCCCGCGACATGCCGCCGCCGTTGAAGCAGACAGACAGGCATCCATGAAGATCCACGAGCTGGTCGATGACCTGTACGAGGGCTTCGTCGACCGGATCGGTGAGCCGCTATCGACGAGCGCGCGAGACCTTCCCAGGGTGCTCCGCCTCGTACCGGTCGCGCGGCCGTGGAGCCAGGTGTTCGCCCACGAGATCACGCTCGGCGCGCCGGCCCTCTTCGCGGAGCCGATGGCCGGGGTCCCGAGCGCGCTGACGCGCGACGCGGTGCTGGCGCACCTGCTCGCGGTGATCGACTCGTTCGGAACGGCCCGAATCGAAGACGAGCGCATCGACGCGTCGCCTCACGTCTTCGCCGTGCTCGGTCAAGCGCGTCGCGAGCGGGACCGCGCCATGATGCGCCTCTTCAGCCGGACTCCGCTCGCCGATACGGACTTCCGCGCCGCCGACGCGATGACGATCCGTGCGGTGCGGCGCGAGCGGTCGATGCTCCAGTCGACGTACCCGGTCGGCCTCGACCTCTACGAGCGCACGCTGCTCGACAAACGCTGCTCCGGCGTCCTCGCCAGCAGCGCCCTGGCACGCATTGCGGGCATGGGGACGCGGAGCTGCCGCGCCGTGCGCGCCACGCTCGAATCCATCTCGCTGAGTCTGCAGATCTACGACGACGTCGTCGACTGGGAGGCGGACCTGCACCGGGGCGGCGCCTGGGCGATGTGCCTGATGCGAGGGACGATGCCTCCCCCCTATTCGGGCAAGCACGCGACCCGCGGAGCGAGCGCCCGGAGCGAGCTACTCGGCTCCGGGATCCTCGAGGCGATGCTGTCGCGGGCCCACGTGCACATGCGGTCGGCGCGCCGCCGGGCGCGGGCTCTTCGCGCCGAGCGACTCGCCTCATGGGCGGAGGAGCAGGAAGCGCTCCTGGGCGCGCTCGTCGCCGCAGAAGCCGACAGCGCGGGCTACGCCGTGCGCGCGCACGCCAGGTCGGGCGGTCGCTCGACGTAGTCCCCAGTCCCCTTCGAAGCTCGGAAAAAAGCGTCAAAAAAGTCCGGTCGGATCAGGGCACGACTTGGTCGGATCCGGGCACCTCGACGCGCCCGAAGCAACGATTTCATCAAGGATTTCGTGCAGAGCTTGGTTAGCACGAACCGTGCTCCTGAACGGGCGTCCGAGGCTGCCGCGACGGCGTCCCCGGACGAGGAGGAGGATGAATCATGTCCGCGCAGGTTTCTTACGATCCGCACGCCCAGCTTCGCGCTCTCTACCAGGTGCTGCTCTCGAATCAGGACTGCTTCGACGAGTTCAAGCGCATGCTCGCGCTCTACGATTTCGATCCGAGTGGCGTCGACGCCGAACCCAGCGATGCCGCCGGGGTGCGGCTGAAGTTGAACGACCGGATCCGCGATTGGGTGGGCGAGAAGTTCGTCGGCCTGAGCGCAACGCAGATGTTGCAATGGCGCGCCATCGTCGTCGAAGAACGATTCAACGTGTCGCTGTCTCCCTGGAAAGAGTCGAACAACTACTGATGAACGTTCACGAGCTCGTCGACGAGCTTTTCGAAGTCTTCGCCGATCGGATCGGCGAGCCCCTGGGCGCCGGCGCGCGCGATCTCCCGCGAGCGCTGTCGCTGGCGCCGGTCTCCGTGCCCTGGAGCCGCGTATTTTCGCACGAAGTCACGCTTGGGGCTCCGGCTCTCTTCGCCGAGGCCATGCCCGCCGTGGACCCGGCGGTCCTCCGCAACGCCGTTCTGGCGCACCTCCTCGCGGTCGTCGACGCCTTCGGGACCGATCGGATCGAAGACGACCAGATCGTGGCGTCCCCGACCCTCTTCGCGGTCCTGGGTCAGGCCCGTCGCGAACGAGACCGAGCCATGGGCCGCGTCTTCGGCGGCGCGGTTCCCCCCGAGTTCGACTTTCGCGCCGCGGACGCGCTCACGATGTGCGCCATCCGGAGGGAGCGCGCGGTCTTGCTCTCGGGCCGCCCCGTCGACCTCGAGACCTACGAGCGCGCCGCGCTCGACAAGCAATGCGCCGGGATCGTCGCGAGCGTCGCGCTCGCCCGGGCGGCGGGCTGGAGCCCGGCCCGTTGCCGCACGGTACGGCTGATCCTCGAGTCGATCTCCCTCGGCCTGCAGCTTTCCGACGACGTGGTCGACTGGGAAGACGATCTGGGGCGCGGCGGGGCCTGGGCCGTGTCCGTGATGAAGGGGTCGCAGCCGCCAGCTTCGGGGGTGATGAAGATCGCGGGCGGGCCGGAATCGATCCGCACCCAGGTCCTGCAGTCGGGAGTGCTCGGGAGCATCCTCGTCCGGGCCTGGGTCCACATGCGGAGAGCGCGGCGGCGGGCGTCCGTGCTCGGCGCGCGAAAGCTCGCCGCATGGTCGGCCGGCCAGGAGAGGAAGCTCCGTTCCCTGGCCGCGGCCGAGATCCGGAACGCCGGATACGCGGTGCGCGCGAAAGCGCTCGCCGCCTGGGCTTGCGAGGTGCTCGCGTGATCGAGACGAGAGACCGGTCTCCGACCTGGGACTTCGGGTACGAGCCGCCAGCGGGAGATCACTCAGTCGACGAGACGCCAGGCACAGACGCCGTGGTCGCCACGCGGCGGCGGATCGACCGCGCCGCGTGGCTCGACGCCCTGGCCATCCTGGCGGACCGGATCGACGTCGAGCCTCTGGTCGAAGAAGCGCCCTTGTTCTGGACGCGAGTTCGGAGCGTCACCGCCGTCCCGTGCGAGCGGATCGCGGCGGCTCTTGCGCGAGCCGGCGTTGCCGTTCGTTACGTCACGTCGGCGTGCGCCTCGTCGATGGCGTTGCCCCCGGCGCTCGAATTCGGCAAAGGCTCGACCACGCGCCCCGAGGGGTGGAGAACGCGGGCGCCCCGACCCGTGGCGACGCCGGCGACGGCCTCGAGGGGCGACTGGTTTCTCGGCGAGGGCGGCGGCATTCACCTCGATCGCCGCGTCTGCGGCACCGGGTCCGGGATGCGGCTCGCGGTCATCGACAACGAGACGGCCGATCTCGACCGCGTCGAGCTCGAGAGCATGGTCACCGTCGGAGTCCGCGAGGCGCCCGCAACGAGCGGGCACGCCGCGCTGATGGTCGGCTGGGCGATGGGCGCCCTCCGGCCCGGCGGCCAGCGCTTCGTCGGCGTGGCGCCCGATGCGTCGGTACGGGTGTACTGCATCCCGAAGCCGGGCTTCGATGTCGTCTCGCTGCCGATGGCGATCGCCCGCGCCGTCTTCGATGGCGCCGACGTCGTCGTCTGCGCCACGTACCTCGGCGTCGGGGCCAACAGCCCGCTCCTCGACGATGCTCTCGACGTCGCCGCACACCTCGGCCGTCGCAGGCGGGGCACGGCGGTACTGCTGCCCACGGGCCGCGACGCGTCGAGCCCCGGCGACTCGGTACACGCCAGCCTGTCGCTCACCCTCGACGACCCGGCAAGCGATCCGCGCGTTCACTGCGTGGCCCCGGGAGGCCGCGAAGGCGGCTGGTTTCTCTGGCGCGGCCCGTCTGGCAAGGTACGCCCGTTCTCGAACCGGGGCCCGGCGGTGCGCTGGCTCGCCCCGGGCGACGACGTCGCGTACCCGTTTGCCTCGCGCGACCAGCTCTTTCACGCGGAGTCGAGCGGGGCCTCCGCGATCGCCGCGGGGGTGGTGCTGCTGGTCCTCGGCGCCAACCCCGGCCTCGCGCTGCCCGAGCTCCACGCCGTTCTCGCCCGGACCGTCGATCCGCCGGCAACGAACGCCGACGGCCTGCCGGTCGCCGATCCGGCCGATCTCCTGCCCCTCGGTCACGATCGCGACGGGCACAACGCCAGGACCGGTTACGGGCGACTCAACGCCGCAACGGCCTGCGCGAGCGCCGGCGACCCCGTGGCGATGGCCCTCGCCGCGATCGGGGAGAGCGACCTCGCCACGGCCTGGTGCGCGCGCCCAACGAAGCCCTACACGCCGCGAACGGGTAAGTGGATCGCGCGCTCCCTGCTCGCTCGGCCGGACCTCGACCACGCCCTTCGAACCGTCGCCCGGCACGTCCGCCTCCTCGCGGCCAAGCCCTCCCGCGCCCGGTCGCACGCCCCGGGCGGGCTCGCCCGGCAGCTCGGGACCCTGGCGCGGGAGCTGCTCTGGATGCGGCCCCCCCCGCTCGTCGCGCACGAGCTGACACGGATTGCCGCGTCCCTGGCCGACCCCCGCCCGGCGACCACCGCCGCCCTCGACGAGGGCGCCATGGCGGTTTTCAGGGACCCGGCACGCGAGCCCGCGCGCGAGGCGGTTCCCGGCGCCCGGCGCGCCGGGAACGACCGCATGCCCAACGGACCAGTTTCGGCGCTAGACGCTCGGTCGTAGTCTCGGGTCGGGGCTCGCCGCCGGCCCGACGCAATGCTTCAACCGCTGCAAAGGAGAATTCTCGTCGCCTGGGCCATCGCTTTGCTCGGGACCTGCGTCGGCGCAACGGGCTTTCAACAGGCGGTGCTCTGGTACCAGCACCCGTTCGCGGGGGTGCTCATCACGCCGCAGGGCATCGTGTCGAGCATCGGGCTGCCGACGTGGAGCGGCATCGCGCAGGGTCTCCGCTTTCCGGATCGGCCGCTGTCGATCGACGGGATCGATCTGACGGCGTCACGCGGCGCGCAGGGGGCCCGGCTCTGGGACCGCGCCGTCGACGAGGCCGCGAAGCGGGGCGACCCGAGCGTCGCCGTGCACGTCTCCACGGCGAGTGGAGAGCGCGACATCGACCTGCGAGTCGACCCCATCGATTCAGCGAGCTGGTGGCTCTACGGCGGCGTGATGATCTTCACCGGCGGCCTCTGGCTCCTGGCCGCGGTGATCGCCGCCGGCACGAGCTCCGGCGGGCTCGCCCGCACCTTCGCCAAGGCCGCGACGCTCGCGGCCCTCTATCTGTTCACGTTCTTCGACGCGCACTCGACGCGCACGATGGTGCCGCTGGCGTACGCCGCTTACGCCTACGTCCCGTTCGCGGTCATGGCGCTGGCTCTGCGCATACCCGACGACGTGCCCATCGTGGCTCGACACCCCTGGGTCCTCCGGATCTTCGACGTTTGCGGCCTCGCGCTGGCCGCGCTGACGCTCGTTCGCGACTGGATCGGCGCTTCCGCCGTCGTCGTCTTGACGGTCTGCACGACGCTTCTCGGCGGGTCGCTGATCGTGTTCGTCTTGGTGCTGGGGGTGCGGTTCATGCGGGCGACCGGGGCACGTCGAGATACGATGCGCGTTCTCTTTCGCGCGATGGCGACTCCCTTCGTGGTCGTGGGGCTCGGCGTCCTCGTGGCCCGACTGAGCTCGCGCGACGCCACGGCGGCCTTCTTCGCCATTCCTGCGATGGCGCTGGCGCCCATCGCCACGGGCGTCGCGTTCGCGCGCCACGATCTGTGGGGCAGCCGGGCGATCCTGTCGCGGGTGCTCACGCGCACCGTCGCGGGCGGGATCGCCGGCGTCCTCGCGGTCGGCGTGGGAGCGGCGTTCGCGGCCTCCATCGGGTTCCCCTTCCGGAGCGCCCTCGTCGGCGCATCGCTCGGCGCGCTCATCTCGGCGCCGCTCATCTACTTCACCACCCGCGCTGTCGAGCGCGTCTTCTTCCCCGCGGCGAGCGAGTACAAGCCGACCATCGAGCAGCTGAGCGAAGAGCTGACGTCGATCACCGACCCGAACGAGGTCGCGCTGGCCGTCGAGCGGACCGTACGACGGTGGCTCCCGTGCGAGCGGGTCGGCTTCGTGAAAGCGGCGGAAGGCGCTCCTCTCGCGCCGCGCTCGGCGCGGAGCCTCGCCACCGCCGAAGAGCAAGACGAGCTCAGTATCCCCGCTTCGTTCGGAGGCCGCACGCTCGGGTGGCTGTCGGTCGGGCGCAAGCGCGGCGGCGCGCTCTTCACCAGCGACGACGTCGATCTCCTCGGCACGATCGCCAACCAGGCCGGCCTCGCGCTGGCGCACGCGCACAGCTACGCGGAGCTCGAGCGACGCCGCCAGCAGCAGGCCGCCGCCTGGCAGACCGAGCGCCTCGCGCTGGTCGAAACGGTCGCCGCCGAGATCGCCCACGAGGTCCGCTACCCGATCAACTTCTTCCGGTCCGTATTCCGACGCGACGCCGCGAACATGACGCTCGACGCCGAGGAGATCGACATCGGATGCGAAGAGGTCGATCGGCTCGAGCGCCTCGTGGCCGGTCTGCGCCGGATGGTCGGCCACCGGATCGATCGCCGGATCATGTCGGTGGCCGACCTGGCCGCGCGCGCCGAGATGCTCCTGCGCGACGCCCTCGGGGGACGCGAGCTCGAAGTCCACGTGCCGGCGGACGCGGCGCTGCGATGCGACACGGATCAGGTCACGCAGGTCCTCGTGAACCTGGTCGCCAACGCCATCGACGCCAGTGGCCCGCGGGGGAGGGTCGGCGTCAGCTGGGGGGTCGACGAAGAGGGGGCCGAGCTCGTCGTCTGGGACGACGGAGCCGGCTTCGAGACCGATCCGTCGCACCTCTTCTCGGCCTGGTTCACCACCAAGCCGCGGGGCACCGGCCTCGGCCTTGCCATCACGCAACGTATCGTGCGCGCTCACGGATGGGGCATCGACGCCGTGCGGGTGGAGGGACGGACGCGATTCGTTGTAACCATCCCGACGTCAGACGTGGTGAGTAGCGAGGCGCCGGCCGAGCTCGACAGCAAGACGATGCCGCTCACCCCGCGCGCAGAGGAACATGAAGATTCTCATCGTTGACGACCAGCGCAGCGCGCGACGGGTCCTCCGGACCATGCTGGCCACGCTCGAAGACGTCGAAGTGGTCGAGGCGGGCGGCATGGAAGAAGCGTTCACGCTGATCCAGAGGGCGCCGCCCGATCTCTTGCTGCTCGACATCCGTCTGTCGCCGGACGCGCGCGATCGCGGCGGGCTCGATCTCTTGCGCAAGCTCCGCGCGACCGGCTCGTCGGTCCCGGCCGTGATGGTGACGTCGCTCGTCGAGCTCTCCGAGATTCGCGAGGCGATGCGAAACGGCGCCCAGGACTACGTCCTCAAAGACGAGCTCTGTCCCGAGATGCTTCTGCCGATCGTGCGCACCTTCCGCGAACGCCTGGCGCTCCGCGGAGAAGTGGCGCGGCTGCGCGAACGGGTCGATCGATCCTGGGGCCTCGCCGCGCTCGTCGGCGCGTCGCGCGGGATGGAGAGCGTTCGGCACATGATCCGGCGCGTCGCCGACGCGAGCGCGACGGTGCTCATTCGCGGCGAGACCGGCACCGGCAAGGAGCTCGTGGCGCGCGCCCTTCACGAGATGAGCGCGCGGCGGAACGAGCCTTTCGTGGCCGTCAACTGCTCGGCCCTCCCCGGTACGCTCATCGAGTCGCTCATCTTCGGGCACGAGCGGGGTGCGTTCACGGGCGCCGAGCGCCGCACCCGCGGGCAGCTCGAGCTCGCGGGGGCCGGCACGATGCTGCTCGACGAGATCGCCGAGATGCCGATCGACCTCCAGGCGAAGCTCCTTCGCGTCCTCGAGGACCGGCGGTTCCGGCCGCTCGGCGCCGAAGAAGAGCGACCGCTCATGGCTCGCATCCTCGCGTCGACCCACGTCGATCTGCAGCGACGGATCGTCGAAGGGCGCTTCCGCGAGGATCTCTTCTATCGCCTCAACGTGGTCACGCTGAACGTGCCGTCGCTCTCGGAGCGGGTCGAAGACATCCCCGAGCTCGTGGCGTCGTTCTCCGGCGACTTGCCGCGCAAGCTCCGCTTCACCGAGAACGCGATGGCGTGGCTCGAGCGCCGTCCGTGGCCGGGGAACGTGCGCGAGCTCCGCAACGTGATCGAGCGGGTCGCGCTCCTCGCGGAAGAAGACCTCATCGACGTGCCGACGCTCGAGGAGCTCGCCAACCCGCCCACCGCGGGCGACGCCCGCATGGAAATCGACCGCATGGCGCGCTCGCTCCTGGCGCTGCCGGAGCGGCTCGGTTCGAAGCTCGACGTGATCGAGCGAGCGATCTTGCACCACGCGATCGAGGCGTGCGGCGGCAACAAGAGCGCAGCGGCGCGGCTCATCGGCGTCGACCGCAAGGCCCTCGAGCGGCGCTGGGAGCGCCTGAGCGACGCCCCCGACGGCCCCGGCGAAGCGAGCGGCACGACCGACCACGGAAGCAATCCCGGCGGCCGAAGCGATCGTTGAGAGGGCTAGGCCGATTCGCGGGCGTGGACGACGACGGCCACGGCGCCGAGCAAGGCGGCCAGGGGGGCGACGGCGAGGGGAGCGACGCCGAAGCCGATCGCGAGCAAGGCGATGACCGGGGGCATCGAGCCGAGCACGATCGCGACCCGGACGCGCGCCCGGGCCGCGTGCGGGAGGGAGAGCGCCATGGCCGCGTCGCGGACGTCGTCGCTCGCCAGCGCGACGGCCCACTCGCCGGGCGTCGAGCCGGCCGCGCTCATCGCGATCGCGACATCGGCGGCGCCGAGCGCGCCGTCGTCGCTCAACGGGTGACCCACGACGGCAACGACGCTCCCGCCTTCGCCGAGGGCGCGCACCTCGGGGCCGCGATCGGCCGGGAGCACGGCGGGTCGCACGTGTTCGATGTCGAGCGCGCGCCCGATCGTCTCGCAGGTGTCGCGGGCCTCTCCGCTCATGAGAACGGGCTCGATGCGCGCGTCGAGCAGGCGTTGCACCGCGGCGCGCGCTCCGGCGCGGAGGCCGTCTTGCAGCGCGATCAGGCCCACGAGGCGATCGCCGAGGGCGACGAGGAGCACGCTCCGGCCCAGCGCCTCGAGCTCCGTCACGCGGCCGTCGGCCACGGCGACGCCGATTTTCTCGGCCAGCATGATGGCTCGCCCGCCGACCACGAGGCGCTCGCCCGTCGACGCGAGCGCGGTCACGCCGAGACCAGCGTGAACCGTCGCGTTGCGGACGTGATCGGGGCGCGCCGAGCGCGTGCGCGCGGCGCGCAAGATCGCAGCCGCGAACGGGTGCGTCGACGCGGTCTCGGCGCCAGCGGCGAGGGACAGGACGCGCGCGACGTCGTCGTCGTCACCTGCGTCGCGCCGCCCGGCTCCGATCGGCTCGACCGCAACGATCTCGGGCTCGCCGAGGAGAACCGTGCCGCGGGCGCTCAGGACGGCGATGTTCGCGGACCCGGCGCGCTCGAAGGCCCGCGGGTCCTTGTACGTGATGCCGCTCGCGAGCGCCTGCAGGTGCGCGCGCGCGAAGTGCAGGCCGGCGATCGAAACGAGCGCCTTCGCGCCGAACGCCATCGCCGCAGCTGACATCGCGGCGAGCACCTCGGCCGGCGTCGCGCTGGCCGCGAACGTCGCCAGCCCGACGAGCAGCGCGGCGCAAGGCACCCCGCGCTCGACCGTGTGCCGGAGGACGCGCGAGGTCGGGGCCGCGACCTCGATGCGGGCCGAGGCGACCGACAGGAGCTTCACCCACGCCCGCTCGCGGCCCGACCACGTGGTGGTCATGCGAAGGCGGCTCGAGAGCACGCGGGCCCCCGCCACCACGGGGTCGCCCTCGCGCTTGACCACTTCGACCTTCGCGTCGAGCCAGGGGATGACGCGCGCCTCGCCTGCGCTCACGATCGCGTCGACCCCGACGAGCTCTCCGGCCTCGACGACGACCTGCTCGCCCGGCCGCACGTCGGCGACGGGAAGGTCGATGGTGTCGTCGCCGTGGATGGCTCGGACGCGCGAGTCGAGGGCTCGCTCGATCCGCTCGCGCGCCGTCTGGACGTTCGCGCGAGCGCGGGTCACCGTGGTCTCGACGGCGATGGCCACGGCGCACGCCAGCCCGGCGAGCACGGCGATCGCGACCGCGTGCGGATCCGAGGTCGCCTGTGCCCAGCACGCCGCGACGACGGCTCCGCCCGCCGGCGCGAGGACCACGTAGGCGTGCGGATCCGATGGGTCGCGCCCCACCCGGTGGACGCGGAGCGCCAGCGCCGCCCAGGCGAAGACCACGAGGGGGACGCGGGCCACGTCGGCGACCGCACCGAGCAGGCCGATGGCCGGCGCGAACACGCCGGCGACGATGCCCATGCCGTCGATGAACGCCGTCGTGCGATCGGCCCCCCGATCGGCAGCGCCGCGGGAGGTCGACGGCGCGGGCGCTCGTCTCGCGGACGGGTCAGCCGGACGGACGGAGATCGGGCGCGACAGCTCGAACGCCTCGTGGACGTCGATCGACGGGAGCGTTGCCCGGGTTCCGCGCTGCTCGGTCGGCGAGGTCGTCGCGATCGAAGGAAGCGTCGGGCTGTGCCCGTTGCTCGCGGTCGACGGCGTGGCGCGGGCTCGGAGGTCGCTTCGCGGGGCCTCGCTCGGGGAAGCGGACGCGTATTCGACGTCGGGCGGGCTCGCCGTCGCCACGTCTTCCTCTTGAGGTTGGCCTCGCACGCTCAGGTAATGGCGCTTGCACAGCGCGTCACAGAAGTAGTGAAAGCCGCTGCTCTCGAGGACGGCCACGTGACCTGCTCGCAGGGGATCCACAGATTGTCCACAGCCTGGGCAAAACGTTGCCGATACCGGCCCTGATGTCGCGCCGCTCGACGAGGGCGGCTCCCGGGACGATTCGTCCGCGGGACGCGCCGGCAGCTCGACGCGAGGGTCGAAACTGGGGCCGGAACCCGTCTGTCGGACGTTCTGCATACGAGGTCGCCAATTGCCGCTGGCGTGCGCGCGCTGTCAAGCGCGCACGAAGGCTGCCTGAAGGCCCGTTCAGCCTGCGGCGTGGCCCCTGTGGCTAGCTCGCGCCGTCATTCTCAGGCCGTGGCCTTGAGCGCCGGAAGCGCCGAGAGCACGCCTCGCACGACGCGAACGCCCTCTTCGAGCTCGGCCATCGACACGACGAGCGGCGGCGAGAAGCGCAGCACGCTCTCGCCGGCGCCGATCAAGAGAACGCCGGCTTCTTGAATTCGCGGCAAGACCTCGCGCGCGACGAACCCCGGACGCATCACCAGGCCCCAGAGGAGCCCCTGCCCGCGCGCCGTCTCGCAGATCTCGGGCAGCTCCTGGACGAGCTGGCGGAGCATCGCTCCGAGCGCTTCGCCCTTGGTGCGGGAAGCCTCGAGCAGGCCTTCGTCGTCGAGGATGCGCAGCACCGCGAGCGCCGCGGCCGAGCCGAGCGCGTTGCCGCCGAACGTCGACCCGTGTGTTCCCGGAGGTAGCGCACCGGCGAGCTTCTCGGTCGTGAGCATCGCGCCGATCGGGAACCCCCCGCCGAGACCCTTGGCCAGCGACACGGCGTCAGGCCTGGCGCCCGAGCCCTCGCTGCCGAGGAACCGACCCAGCCGGCCGATGCCCGTCTGGATCTCGTCGGCGAAGAGGAGCGCGCCGTGGTGGTCGGCGATGGCGCGAAGACGCGCGAGAAACCCTGCGGGCGCAGGGAAGACGCCGCCCTCGCCCTGCACGGGCTCGACCATGATCGCGCAGACGTCGCGCCCCATGGCGCGCTCGACGGCGTCGGCGTCGCCGTAGGTGACGTGCGTGACCGGGCCCAGGGGCCCGAAGCCCTCGTGGTACTTGGGCGTGCCGGTCATCGCGAGCGCGCCGAGGGTTCGGCCGTGGAACGCGTTGTGGAACGCGACGACGCGCACGCGATCTTTCTGCCCGAGCCCGTAGAAGTGGTGACGAGCGAGCTTGAGGAGCGCCTCGTTGGCCTCTGCCCCCGAGTTGCAGAAGAAGGCGCGCGCGAAGCCACTGCGGCGACAGAGCTCGTCGGCCAGGCGAATGTTCGGCTCGTTGTAGAACCAGTTCGACACGTGCATCAGCGTCGCCGCCTGGTCGGCGATGGCCTTCACGAGCGTCGGATGCGCGTGCCCGGCCACGCACACCGCCACGCCCGCGCAGAGGTCGAGCATGCGACGACCCTCGACGTCGAACAGCTCGCAGCCGCGCCCGCGCGCGAGGACAAACGGCGCGGGTCGATAGTTCGGGTAGAGGCGCTCTTTCGCGAGGGCTACGAGGTCTGCATTCGAAGGCATCTCGCGGAGCAGACCTAGCACGAAACGACGGTGAAGGCTGCACGCTCGCGCTCACGCGGAGCGCTGCCTCCGGACGACGATCTCGACCTCGGTCGTGCCGCACGCGGGGCACCCGTCGGCGACGACCGTGCGCATCACGAGATCGCCCTTGGCGTTCGCCGCGAGCCGCGCGCGCGGCAAGAGATCGAACGGCTCACCCACGTGCCGGCGGCAGTGGATGCACTCGGCCTGGTATCCGTCGCCAATGTTGTTTCGCATGTCGCCCCCCCTGAGATGACGATTACGATCACGCACATCGTTTAGCACCGATTCGCCGCCGCGCTCTCATTTCACCGAAAGCCTGGGCCCGCTTGCGGCGCTCGTCGCGCTTGCGGCCGCTGGGCCGACGACCGGGCCTTGTGGAGACCTCGACCGACGCCTCGAGAGGATCGCGCCCGCGATCTCCGCGAAGCCCTCGCCCATCTCGTGCGCCGCCACGTAGCGCGGGGTGACGCTGAGCTTGCGAGCGCTCGAGCGCACGTTCGCGACGCCGAAGGTCGTCCGGAAGGCGGCGAAGCAGGCGGCGTCGTTTCCGCTGTCGCCGGCGAAGGCGAAGCGAGAGAGCGCCGCGCCGGGCTCTTCTCCGAACTCGCGCGCACAGAACCGCACGGCCCCGGTCGCCTTGTCGTCGAAGTCGTAGGTCGCGTGGAGATGCACGCTCGATTGCGTCGAGCGCGCCCCGGCCTCGGCGATCTCGTGGGCGATGAGACGCACCCGCTCGTCAGGCAAGGTCACGAGCTCGCCGACGTCCCAGGTGACGTCGCTCACGCGCACGGCCGCGTCGTCGGTGAGCTGCGCCTCGGGGACGACCTCGCGCACGCGGTTCACGAGGACCACGAGCCGGTCTCGGCGGGCGCGGCGCTCGGCCTCGCTGCAGGCGTCGATGCGAACGATCCCGCGCCCGCGGCGGAGGAGATGGACTGCGCCGTTCTCGGCCACGCAGCCGTCGATCGGCCACTGGCGAACGAGGAGCTCGCCCCACCCGCTCGGGCGCCCCGTGACCGCGACCAGCGCGAGCCCCGCTTCGCGGAGATTCCAGAGCGCGTCGTACGCGGCGCGCGTCAAGACGCCGTGGGACAGCAGCGTGTCGTCGAGGTCGAAGAGCAGACCACGGAGACGGCTCGCCTCTGCGGCGTCGAGGAGCGAGAGGGGTCTCACGAGCGGCGACCCCAGACCGCGCGTATGGCGATCATCGAGCGTCGACCCGGGCAATCAGCGCCTTCAGGTAGAGGCCCTCGCCGAACGCGGCGGGCACGGGGTGATCGGGCCCCTGGAACCAGCGCTCGAGGACGGTGGCTTGCACGTTCGCGCGCGTGGCGCCGGTGGCGAGCGCGCGCGTCAGCGCCGTCAGATCCACAGCGGCCGAGCACGAGCAGAGGACGATGAGCCCCCCGTGGCGGACCGCGCCGCACGCGTTCTCGGCGAGCTTGCCGTAGGCGAGGAGGGCGTGGTCGCGAGCACCGCGGGTCGGGGCGAGCCGCGGGGGGTCGGCGATCACCAGATCGAAGGCGCCGCGCGCATCGGCGAGCTCTTTGCGGGCGTCGGCCCTCACGAAGCGGATCCGTTCGCTCACGCCGTTCATCGCGGCGCACTCGGCGCCCACCTCGATGGCCATGGCGCTCTCGTCGACGGCCACGACCTCGCGCGCCCCGCCGCGCGCCGCGGCGATCGCGAACGCGCCCACGAACGCGTACGCGTCGAGGACCCGCTGGTCGCGTGCCAGCTGCTCGACGCGACCCCGGAGCGACCGCTGGTCGAAGTAGAAGCCGGTCTTCTGGCCGAGCTCGAGGGGGATACGAAAGCGCAGGCCGCGCTCGGTGAGATCGAGGGCCGTGACCGGCTCGCCGTGCACCACGCCCGACGCGGGCTCGAACTCTTCGAGCTTCGCGCTCTGGTGGCTCGTGCGATCGACGATCGCCCGCGACGCGAGCGCCGCCGACAGCGCCTCGAGGATCATCGCCTCGCGCCGCTTCATGCCGATGGTGCCGAACTGGACGGCCAGGACGTCGCCGTACCGGTCAACGACGAGACCCGGAACGCCGTCGCCCTCGGCGTGGATCACGCGATACCCGGTAGTGGCGTCGCTCCCTTCGCTCGGCAGACCGAGCGACGCGCGAAGGGCCTGGGCCTGCTCGATGCGCCGGCGAAAGAAGTCGGCGTCGATCGGCGTCGTGCTGTCGCGCACCAGCAGCCGCACCGGGATCGCGGATCCCGGGGAAAAAAAACCGCGCCCGAGGAGGTTCCCGCGCGGATCGATGACGCTCACTTCATCGCCCGGCGTCGTACCTCGGTCGACCGCGTCAATGGCCTGAGCGTACACCCACGGATGTCCGGCCCAGACGGGCTGGACGTGACCTGGTTTGAGCCGGACCGTCGGCATGGTCGCCGGTCATAGCGTGGACTCGCCCGCTGCGCGGGCCGGCGCCGACGATTACTGGGAGGGCGTGAACGATTGGCAACAGGAGCCTCTCGCGGGCGTGGCCGAGCTGGCGATGACCTCGTCGAGGCGGGGTAGGCGGGGTAGGCGGGGTAGGCGGGGTATCGAGCGGTGTGTTCGAGCGGTGTGTTCGAGGGGTCCGTCGTCGGCTCGTCTTCCGGGGTTTCTTCGTCCTCCGCGGTGCCCGTTGATTTCCGGCAACTCGCGGCCCAAGCTAGGTGGCACTTCGGTTGCACCCGAGAGGGCACGGAAGGAAGCACGCCCGTCATGAGGAAGTCGATCGTCTCCGCAGCCGCTCTGGCGCTCGTCGCCGCGTTGCCCGTCCCTGCGTTCGCGCAAGGCGGCGCGGCGGGTGCGGGCGCGTGTCCGCCGGGGAGCTGGTTTTGCGCCCAGGACTCGCAGGAGCAAGCGGCGCCCGCGGGGCAGCCGGTGAAGCCGCTCCAGCCGCTCCCGGATCCAGAAGACGCCAGCGCGCCAGCGCCTCCCCTACACAAGCCGCCGAAATACGAACCCGGCACCGAGGGCCCGCCGCCGGTCGTGGTCTATCAGCCGCCGCCCCCCGTGGTCGTCGTGCGCCCCGACGCGCCTGCTCCTTACGACTACGCGCCCCCGCAGCACGCGGGCTACCGACAGCGCCCCGAGTGGGGCTTCAATCTGCACCTCGAAGGGGCCGCCATCGGGCACGGCTCGAACGACGCGTCGATGGGCGGCGGTGGGCTCGGCCTGCGGCTCAAGCCCACGCGCTACTTCGGCATCGAGACCGACATCGATTTCGTCGGCGGCACCGACTACCAGGGCGACCACCGAGACGAGACGGCCGTGACCTTCAACGGGCTCTTCTTCTTGAACCCGAAGTCGCGCGCCCAGCTTTACCTCCTCGCGGGGTTCGGTCTGTCCGGCGCGCACGTCACCTCGGATTCGGGTTCGGTCGACCAGCACTACACCTACTTCGGCGGCCAGATCGGCGCCGGACTCGAGATCCGCCTGAGCCGCTCGTTCGCGCTTAACCTCGATCTCCGGGGCTTCGTCCGCGGACGCACCGACCGCATGGCGCAGTCGCAGCCCGAGTTCACCAGCGCCGACGGAAGGACCACGAACACCTCGGGCGGCGGTCTCATCACCGGCGGAATGACGATCTACTTTTGAGCCGGCGCCCGCGGGTGCTTCGCCGGGGGCATCGTGGGGGCCATCGCTGGCGCCTGCGCGTGGGCCGCGCCGGATGACGGGCAAGATGATCCGGGTGCGGCCCGGCGACGGCGCCACCGTCGCCGAGGTTCTCGCGCGCGCGGGGGCCGACGCCGACGCGATCGCTGACGGTCGCGTCTTCGTGGGACGCCGGCGCGTGCGCCAGGGCAACGAGCCGCTGGGAGAAGGCGACGTCGTCGACGTGGCCGCCCCTCGCCCGCTGCCGCGCGCGGTCCGGGTCGTGATGCACGAAGACGATCTCGTCGCCGTCGACAAGCCCGCCGGCATGCCCACCATCGCCGATCATGGCGGGGCATCTCACGCGCTCGTGCACGTCGCCGCGAAGACGCTCGGCATCGACGCCGCACGGCTGCACGCCACCTCGCGGCTCGACCGCGACGTGAGCGGCGTGGTGGTGTTCGCGCTCACGAAAGCGGCGGCCGAACGGCTGACGCGCGCGCGGAGCGCAGGCACTTACGATCGACGCTACGTGGCCCTCGCGACGAGGGACCCGCGGCCCGCGCGAGGGACGTGGGACGCTCCGATCGGTCGCGCGCGCGATCCGCGCCTGCGCATGGTCCGCGGGCGTGATCCCATCGCGGCGGCCACGCGGTACGCCGTGTGCGGCTCGTCGCCGAGCGGAGTCTCCCTGCTCGGCGTCGCGCCCGTCACCGGCCGCACCCACCAGATCCGCGTTCACGCGAGCCACGCGGGCGCGCCGCTCGTGGGCGATCGCGACTACGGCGGTCCGATGCGCGTCACGCTGTCGACGGGTCGCGTCCTCGAGCCGCGGCGCGTGGCCCTGCACGCGCGGCGCGTCATCGTGCCCAGCGCGACCGGCGCGCCCATCACGGTCGAGGCGCCGGTCCCGCCCGAGCTCGAAGCGCTGTGGACCGCGCTTGGCGGCGACGCCGGAGCGTGGGACCTTGCGGCCAGTTGCGCTCCGCTCGACTGACCGCCGGATGATCACGAACCTCTCGAGGATCGAGAAGACCCGGGTCGCGTTCGCGCTCGGCGCGCTGCTCGCCTACGCGGTCGGCGCGGCGGGCGCGGTATCGGCGCTCGCCACGGAGCCGGGTCACGCCGGCCACACGATCGACGTGAGCCGCGTGCTCGACGCGGGCGCGCCGCCCGGCGCGCCGCCCGAGATCGTGATCGCGCCGATCCCGGCCGACCCGACGCCCATGGTCGAGCGATCGCAATGGGTCTTCGATCTGCGCTGGGATCGCGGCGACGTGTGGCTCCTCGGCGTCCAGCCGCTCGAGCTTCCCGCGCCCCGCGAGACGCCGCGCGTGATGGGCCGATTCGCGCTGGAGCTCTTCGAGGGCGCCGCGCTCATCGAGCGGGTGCGCTTCGACTTTCCGCTCCTGGGGTCGTTCGTTCCGACCGACGGGGGCCACGCTTCGTCGTTCTCCCAGAGCCTGCGGACGCGTATCGGAGTGGTGTTCCCGGCCACGGCGCGGGGCACGCGCCTCGAGCTCTGGGACCGCGCCACGAATCGGCGCTGGTCGCTGCCGTGGCCGCCAGCGCAGCCTGCGCCCGCCTCGCCCGCCTCCAGGTGATGCTGGCCGAGGCTGAGGACCGGCTGAACTGGGCTGGGCCGGGCCGGCCGGCGGCCGGGCGACAGACGCGCGCGGCGCCTCGACTTTCCAAGACTTTTCCGCGGGCTGGCGCGTCTAATCGAGCGCGTGCCGCAGCGCCCCAAACTATGAGACGATTCGGCGGACCTATGCAATGCCCCTCCTGCCAGACCCAAGTTGACGCGTCGCAACGCTTTTGCCCGACCTGCGGCACCGTGCTGACGCCGGGCGAGGCGGGACCCGACCCGATGATCGGGCAGGTGCTCGGCGGCAAGTACACGGTCATTCGCCTCATCGGCGAGGGCGGCATGGGGGCGGTCTACGAGGGCGAGCAGAAGCTCGGGACCACCAAGCGCAAGGTCGCCGTGAAGACGCTCCACCCGCACCTCTCGCGCGACCCCAAGATCAAGGCGCGCTTCGAGCGCGAGGTGGGCACGATCGCGGAGCTCGAGCACCCGAACACCATACAGGTCTACGACTTCGGAACGACGCCCGAGGACATCCTCTACATCGTGATGGAGTTCTTGCAGGGCAAGAGCCTCGCCGACATTCTCGAGAAGGGCGGTGCGATGGCGCCCGAGCGCGTCGAGATCATCTTGCAGCAGGTCTGCGGGTCGCTCGAAGAGGCGCACGCGCGCGGCATCGTTCACCGCGATCTCAAGCCCGACA
>OCTA010000470.1_pt1 | contig 37098 bp, 38 predicted proteins | sample 1538991 | NCBI WGS metagenome assembly OCTA01 (sample SAMEA3539302, study PRJEB22396) | soil metagenome | biome: tundra; feature: field; material: soil | place: USA | collected 2010-05 | depth 0.15 m | reverse complement strand
CGCCGACCCGCGCGACACAGCCACGCCCGATGGCACTGTCCAAATGCTGAAGCGCGTGTTTGGCGGCGAACTGCTTTCGGCATCGTCGACCGCGCGCCTCGTCGAGATCCTGGAAGCTACCACGACCGGTGCGGGGCGCATCAAGGGATTGCTGCCCGCCGGCGTGGTTGTCGCGCACAAGACCGGCACTACCGGCACGGCGAACGGTTTGAACGGCTCGACGAACGATGTGGGCGTGATCGCGCTCCCGAATGGAGCGGGGCAACTCGCACTGGCGGTCTACGTAAAGGGCAGCGCGCGCGATCTCGCCGCAAGAGAAATGGTCATCGCCCGGATCGCGAAAGCGGCATTCGACTCCTGGTTGGGCTAGGCTCTGTCCTATCGGCGTTTATCCGCGTCTATTTATCGGCGGCTAGGTTGCCTTGCCGCTACTGGCGTGGCCGAACTGCTGCAGCGCGCGCAGTGAATAGCGGCAGTTTCTACCACGTCTTCCCCAGCAAGGAGGCTTTGCTGCTGGCCGTGCTGGACGACTACCTGGACGGTCTGGAGCCGGCCGTGCTGAGGCCCGCGTTTGCCCGCCGGCGCAACCCGGTGGCCAGGAGCTTCTCGCGATAGCCCTCCAGGATCGCGAAGATCCGCTCGATCGGGTGCCAGTATGGCTGTCCCCTCGGGCGAATGGCGCTGGAGATCGAGGCGGAGAACCTGCCCGTCCACAACCGCAGTTGGTCCTGCAAGCCATGGCCCCCGAGCGGTTTCCAGAGGTGCGTAAAACGGGCACCACCGTTGTTTTCGACTTCGCGCCGGAAGGGGAGCGCACGCGCGTAACACCGACCCAAACCGGATGGAGGCAAGGCAAGGAATGGGACGATGCTTACGAGTACCGCGCGTCGGGTAACGCCCAACTGCTGGAACATCTCTACGTGCGGTTCGCGGCCCGATCAAGTGGCAATAGCCAGATATATTGGTAGGCATGAACGCCGCCGTACTGCACACGCTCGGCAGGCCGCCCCGTCGATCGCCAGATGGCCAGCGGCGCGCACTACGCCAATCCGCGCGAACTTCCCGTGGTGCGGTGTGGATGGGGTAGGGGTTTTCGACGACGGCACGCGGGTGTGCTTTGGCGGACCCCGCCGGCCGTATGGCGCGATGGCGGAGCGGAAGTTGTGGCACGCGCGCGTTGTTGGCCGGTGCCGGAGGACCTCGAGGACGTCACTGCGGCCGCCTTTCCCAACCCGGCTTTATCGAGTTGGCTTCCGCTGACGTGGCGCGCGCAACTGGCCGCGGGCGAGACGGTCCTCATACTCGGCGCCACAGGTACCGCGGGCAAACTCGCGATCCGGATCGCCAAACTCCTGGGCGCGGGGCGCGTAGTCGCCGCGGGGCGCAACGAACCGGTGCTGCGCACGCTGCCCAGCTTAGGCGCGGATGCCCTGATCCACTTGGAGGGGTCCGATCACGAGGTTACGCAAGCGTTCGCGCGCGAGGCTGGGGACAAGGGTTACGACGTGATTGTCGACTACCTATGGGGCCATCCCACCGAGCTGCTGCTGGCCGCCCTGACGCGCGGGGAGTTTTCCTTGAAGGCCGCCGGGCCGCGCCTGATCCCGATTGGCGAAAGTGCTGGACCGGCCATTTCGCTTCCGGCCACGGCGTTGCGGAGCGCCGCGTTGGGGATTCTCGGCGGCGGCTTTCCGCCAATGAATATCCTGATGGATGCATACAATCAGGCGATGGCGCGCGCGGCCTCGGGCAAACTCCGCATCGATACGGAGCGCGTGGCGCTCGCCGATGTCGAGCATGCCTGGCAGCGTACGGCAAATGGCCGCCGGCTGGTGCTGATCCCGTAGCGCGGGCGAAAGATCATGGACAAACGAGCGGCACGCAACGAATACAAATCGAAGAAGACCCCGAAAGGCATCTTCGCGGTGCGCTGCAAGGCGACGAGCGAAGCGTGGGTTGGAGCTTCCACTCACCTGGACTCGCAGATGAACCGGATATGGTTCGAGTTGCGCGGCGGGCTGCATCCGAACAAGCCCATGCAGGCTCTGTGGAACGCGCATGGCGAAGCGGCCTTCGCCTACGAGATCCTCGAAACTCTGGACGACGACGTGCCTCCGCTGCTGCTTAGAGATTTAATCGAGGAACGGCGGAAACACTGGGAGCGAACTTTCGCCTCGTAGCGCCGGGCACTAGCTCCAGCGCCATGCGCAGATCCGTCACTCGCGTCTTCAGCGCGATGTGATCATCCCACGTCAACCCGATGATTTTCGGCAGTAGCGTTTTCACCTGGACGTAGACCTCTTCAGCCCGCGCATAAAAGACCGACTGTGAGGTAGCCGCCACGTTCGCCATGGCGATACCCCGGTCCAGTTCCGTGTTGACCATGGGCACACCCAGGATGGCCGGGACACTGATCTGCGCCGCAACCGCCAGGAGGAAGATGAAATGCAGGAGCCTCATACTCCCAGACTACATCAATCAATGCTCCAGATAATGGGTCTCCGGCATGGCGCGCAGGCGGGCGGCGGCGCTCTCGGCCGTAATGTCCCGCTGCGGCATGCCCAGCATCTCGAAGCCGACCATGAATTTCCGGATGGTCGCGGAGCGCAGCAACGGCGGATAGTAGTGCGCGTGGAAGTGCCACTCCGGATGCGCCGCGCCGTCCGTGGGACGCTGGTGAAAGCCCATGGTGTAAGGGAACGGCGCTGCAAACACGTTGTCATAGCGCGTGGTCAAACGCTTCAGAATGTCGGCCAGGCGGCGGCGCTCGGCTTCGTCGAACTCGTCCATGGCAGTCAGGTGGCGCTTGCCGACGATCATCGTCTCGAACGGCCACACCGCCCAGAATGGGACCAGCGCCGCGAAGGACTCGTTCTCCGAGACCAGGCGCTCGCCGGACTCCCGTTCGATCGCCAGGTAGTCGCACAGCAGGCACGAGCCGCGGCCCGCGCGCCAAGCCGCTTGCTCGCGCTGTTCGGCAGCGACTTCCGTGGGAATGCTGCTGCTGGCCCAGATCTGGCAATGCGGATGCGGATTGCTGGCGCCCATCATTTCGCCGCGGTTCTCGAAGATCTGCACGTGGCCGATGCCGGGCTGGCGGCCCAATTCGGCGTATTGCGCGGCCCAGACGTCCACCACCAGCGTCAGATCGGGCACGCTCATGCGCGAAACGGCCAGATCGTGCCGCGGTGAAAAGCAGCCCACGCGGCAGATGCCCGGCTCGCCCGCGGCGATCAGCAGGCCGTTGCGGTCCTCGGTCCCGGCGGGAGTGGCGGGAAGCATCGCGGCAAAATCGTTATCGAAGACAAACGTGCTGGTGTAAGGCGGATTGCGGGCGCCTCCCGCGCGCGAATTGCCGGGGCAAAGGTAACAGTTGGGATCGTACTCCGGCTGGGCGGCGGGCGCGGCTTTCTCAACCTGTCCCTGCCAGGGCCGTTCGGTGCGGTGGGGCGACACCAGCACCCACGATCCATTCAGCAGATTGAAGCGGCGGTGGGGGTGCTGCGTGAGATCGAGCATCGTTATGCAGGATAACAAGGGGCTGCATGATACGATAGTCAATTGTCAGGTCTCGGGCTCCGTGCGACAGGCGGCCGCAAACCCCGCCAGGTCCGGAAGGAAGCAACGGTAGTGGTTTAACCTGTGTGCCGCGGATCACCCGGGGCCTGGCATTCGCCCACCCATGTACCAGGTCATCGCCCGCAAGTACCGGCCCCAATCGTTCGCCGACGTGGTGAATCAGGAGCATGTCAAGACCACGCTGGAGAACGCCATCGCGCAGAACCGCATCGCGCACGGCTACATCTTTTCGGGGCAGCGCGGTACCGGCAAGACCACCGTGGCGCGCATCCTGGCGCGCTGCCTGAACTGCGTGAACGGCCCCACGAACCAGCCCTGCGGCGTGTGCTCGAGCTGCAAGGAAATCGCGGCCGGCGGGTCGGTGGACGTGATCGAGATCGACGCCGCTTCCAATCGCGGCATCAACGAAATGCGCGAGTTGCGCGAGAACGTGCGCTATCAGCCGGCGCGCGACCGCTACAAGGTCTTCATCATCGACGAAGCGCACCAGATCACCAACGAAGCCTTCAACGCGCTGCTGAAGACCATCGAAGAGCCGCCGGCCTGGGCCGTGTTCATGCTCTGCACCACCGAGGCGCACAAGATTCCGGCTACCATAGCGTCGCGCTGCCAGCACTTCAGCTTTCGCTCCGTGGAATTTGAAGCGCTCATCGCGCGCATGGCGTGGATCTGCGAACAAGAAGGAATCCATGCGGATGCGGAGGTGCTGTCGGTGCTGGCGCAGGCCGGCGAGGGCAGCGTGCGCGATTCGCTCTCGGCGCTCGATCAGGCCATCGCCTGCTGCGGCGACACGTTGCAGGCCGGGGAAGTGCGCGCGCTGCTGGGCGCCTTTTCGCTCGATGCGCTCGGGCACGTGAGCCAGGCGCTGGTGGATGGCGCGGCGGCGCGCATGCTTGAAGTGGTGAACGAACTGGAGCGCAACGGGCAAAATCTGCAGCACTTCAGCCGCGAGCTGGCCCGTTATTTCCGGAATCTCCTAGTGGCCAAAATCGCGGGCGGCGACACGCGCCTGATCGCGGCGTCGGCGGGCGAGCGGCAGAGGCTGGCGGAGATGGCCGCGCAGTTTTCCGAAGAAGATCTGACGCGCTACCTGCAGCTCTCGCTCGATCTCTTCCGCGACTTGCAGTTCTCGCTGCAACCGCGCTTTCACCTGGAGCTGGGCCTGTTGCGAATGGTGCAGGCGGGGCGGCTGGTTTCGATAGAGGAAGCCTTGGCTGCGATCGGTACTGAGCGAGCGAGCGGGCGAGGGGGCGAGCGGGCGAAACCAGCACCCGGCACCGCGGCGAAGCCAGCACCCAGAACCCAGAACCCAGAACCCTCCGCAGCCCCCAGCCCCCAGCCCCCAGCCCCTAGCCCCTCTTCCTGGCGCCAGAAGCTTCACGCCACCCTGATGGAACTGGGCATGGCTTTCACCGCCGATGCCATCGAGCATTCCGAGATTGTGGAGGCGAATGGGGAGTTGCGCTTCACCACGCCTCGGGAGTTCTCCATCGCCATGAAGGAGGCGGATATCAACCAGGCGGTGCGGCAGATCGTCGGCAAACCGCTTAAGATCAAAATTACGTTTGGAGACGTCGCCGCGCAAGATCAAGCCGCGCAGGATCATGCCGTGGCCGCGCCCGCTATGCGGGAAGACGATGTGTCGCGCCGCGCGCTCGCGAATCCGGAAGTGCAGAGCTTTCGGGATTTGTTCGGCGGAGAGGTCCGCACGGTTCGCAACCTAAAGGAGTAGCCACGTGAAATTACCAGGCAACATGCAAGCGATGATGAAGCAGGCGCAGCAGATGCAGGAGCGCATGCAGGAAGAGGTCGCCCTGATCCGCGTGGAGGCCTCGGCCGGCGGCGGCATGGTCACCGTCAAAATGGACGGCCACAAGAACGTGCTGGGCGTGAAGATCGACCCGGAAGTGGCGGGCGATGTGGAGATGCTGCAAGACATGGTGCTGGCCGCCTGCAACGAAGCCGCCAAAAAGGTCGATCAGGAGAGCCAGCAGAAGATGAGCGGGATGTTGGGTGGCATGGGACTGCCGCCCGGCCTATTCTAATCCATGCCGGATTTCGCGGAGCCGCTGGCGCGGCTGATCAACGAATTCAAACGCCTGCCGGGCATCGGCCAGAAGTCTGCGCAGCGGCTGGCGTTTCACGTCTTGCGCGCGTCGCGCGAGGACGCCGAACAGCTTGGGCAGGCCCTGCTGGACGTCAAGGACAAGCTAGGCCTGTGTCGCGTTTGCAATAACATCAGCGACGGCGAACTGTGCGTGTTTTGCCGCGATCCCAACCGCGACCAGAAGGTGCTGTGCGTGGTGGAGGAGGCGCCCAACATTCTGGCCATCGAGAGCACCCGGCAATTCAACGGTCTGTACCACGTGCTGCACGGGGCGCTGTCGCCGCTGAAGGGCGTGGGACCGGAGCAACTCAAGATCAAGAGCCTGGTGGAGCGCATCGGGGCGGGCCAGATCGAGGAGATTATCGCCGCTACCAACCCCACGGTGGAAGGCGAAGCTACGGCGGTCTATCTTTCGAAGCTGCTGAAGCCGCTGGGAGTAAAGGTGACGCGCATCGCCATGGGCATCCCGGTGGGCAGCGACATCGAGTTCGCCGATGAGGTCACGATCTGGAAGGCGATGGAGGGGCGGCGCGAGATGTGACAGAGTGGGGCGGACGCCCTCGTCCGCGCGCGACCCCCTGGTCGCGCTGCTGCGGGAACAGGCACAGTGGGACGAGACGCCAGCGAGCGAGTCAACCATGAACGCGCCTCCGAGGTCGGCACGCCCCACATTAACGATGAAGTTATGAAGACCTTGACTCAATTTCGAGAACAGGCGGAACTCTTGAGAGAATCCAGCGGCTCCACCAATATCGAGAAAACGCTGTTGAAAGCATTGAAGGTGTTGAAACTCTTCAATATTCCACACTACGTCTGTGGCGGGTTCGCTGTCCAGGAGCACGGTTATCCACGATTCACCATAGACGTGAATCTAATCGTACCCGATGTGCATCTCGCTCGTGAAAAGTTGGCGATAAACGGCTTCAAGGCGAACCCTGGTTCCAATATGACCGTCACGGATAGAGAGACAAAAGTTGAGGTCGACGTGCTTCCCGGCGGTGGTAAGGTGGGTCTAGGTCCAGTCAGCTTTCCGATGCCGAAGAAGGTGTCTGAGAAGCCGCAAATACTTGCATTGAACGACCTGATTGCTCTTGATTGCTCTCAAGTTGTCAAGCTACATGGGAAGCCCCATCGACCGTGCGCAAGACTATGCCGATGCCATCAAGTTGATCCAGGTCAATCATCCACCACGGGAACTTGATGTCGATGCAAGGATACGGGACTTGTATCACACGCTGTGGGACCAGATCCATCAGCCGCGTTTAACGTAAGGATTGCGGCGCCGCTGCCTTCCAGCGCACCGCGGCCTTCTCGATCCGCGCCACGGCCTCCATCAGATTCTCCAGGCAACCACAATACCCCAAGACACCGCAGGCCGGCCACCGCGAACGCGGCCAGCCCCCCAAGAAACAGGCACCATTCAAGCGTACGCGCAGCGCGGCCCAGTTCAGGCTGCTTGGGCAACAAGAAGAGATTAGTTCTGGGCCCAGATTTCCGTTTTGAGCAGTTATGAATAACCACTTGACGCCCTCCGACGCCTTTATTCATGCGGGTTTCAAGGTGACGAAGACGCTCTGGAGGTCAACACCCAATGGGTGAGAAACAAAACGGACCCTTTCAGCTCTCCTTCAACGCCTCAATCAAGGTCGATTCCAAGGATCACGAGTCACTTCGGACGACGCGGGAAGAACACGCAACTTCCGCCGGCGGGGCTCCTGCGCCACTCCGCCTACAGCCGCATCGCGGGCTATGAGGATGTCAACGATGCCGAGAGAGCCTCGCAAGATCCGACGCTCCGGCTGATTGCTTCCGAGAAAACTTGGGATCGTGGTGCGGCACTGACCTTCCGCTTGCAGACTTTTGAGACCGAGATGCTGGCCGGGGAGGAGAACTTCCGTAGCTTGGCCCGCATCAAGCGCGAACTCATCGGAAAGGCCAACGCCATCGATGCTCCACAGCGGATCGTGCTCGACATGGACAGCACCAAGATTCCGGTTTACCTGCTATCACCCGCTGCTGCTGTTCAATAGGGAAGGCGGCTGTCTGGCGGCAAAGCTCCGCCCGGCAACGTCCACAGTGCCGACGATTGGGAAGAACTGCTGCCGCCGGAGTTCCAGCGGCAACAGAAGCTGGGCAAACAAGTGAGTGCATGACAAGGGCAGACTGGCGTCTTTGAGGCGTACTGTAGGTACTGAAGCATCAAGGGGGAAAATAAACTTGCTCTCAACGGTTTTAAAAAGAGGCAGGCGGGTGTATACTCAACGCAGCCGGGATGCCAAAATCGGAATTTTGGGTAATGAGTTGATACGATTTTCCGGGGTTATATGCCTGGCGCTTTGAGGCTAAAATGGAAATCCCGTTTTAATCGAGGATGTAGGACGACTCGCGCATGATTCGGGGCTCCTGCCGAAAGGATAAACACGTTTATGAGGAAACTTGCGTTTTCCGCCACCCTGTCGATCTCAACGAGAAAGACGATGTTACAATCCATCTCTTTCTCTTTAGCAACCTCTTTAACAATGCTCAGCTTCGGCTCCTCGCCGGCAGCCTGGGCGCAAACCAACACCGCTTACGGGACCAATGCCCTGGGCCACAACACTACCGGAAGTGCAGATAGCGCGTTCGGCGGCAATGCCCTGGGGCAAAACACCACGGGATCCGGGAACACCGCGACTGGATGGGATGCGCTCTACTTCAACACCACGGGTTACAACAACACGGCGACTGGCATAGCTGCGCTCGAAGCCAACGGCACGGGCATAGGCAATACGGCGACTGGCGTGGGTGCGCTCGCAAACAACGGCAAGGGCAAAACGAACACGGCGTATGGGTGGAACGCGCTCTACTTCAACTCGGGTAACGATAACACGGCGATCGGCACCTTCGCGCTCCAAGACAACGGCTCAGGCGGCAACAATATCGGAATTGGCGTTGAAGCTGGCCTTTATCTCACGACGGGCAGCAACAACATAGAAATCGGCAATATAGGCAACGCGGGCGAAGCCAACACCATCCGGATCGGCACGGAGGGCACCCAGACCGCCACTTACATTGCAGGCATCTTCGACACCACGGTAACCGGAGGCTGCACAGTAGTGGTCGCAAGCACCGGTCAGCTCGGGTGCGTTACGTCATCGGCGCGTTACAAACGCGACGTCAGGGATATGGGCGACGCCAGCGATAAGCTGATGAAGCTGCGGCCGGTGACCTTCCTCTACAAGGCCGACGAAACGGGCGCCCAGCAATATGGACTGATCGCCGAGGAAGTCGAAAAGGTCTATCCGGAGCTGGTGATTCACGATGCCGACGGCAAAGCCGAAACGGTCGCCTATCATATGCTGCCAGCGATGCTGCTCAATGAAGTTCAGAAGCAAGCTCGCGCGAATCGGCAACTCGCCCGCCAGCTCGATCAAAAGGATGAACAGATCGCTACGCTGCAGCAGCAGGTAGTCGCGATGCAGAAAAAGAACGTCGAAATCGAGGCACTGGCCGCACGTCTCGACGTGCTCGAACGGCAGGCGCATGCGTCAGAGCCAGACCGCCTGGTCGCAGCGTCGCACTGAACGGAATTGCCGGATCATACCGCTGGAGAGATGTCCCCGACCGCACTTTTCCTCAGCGCACCATGGTGCCGAGGGCGGGCCGCGAGATTGCTGGCGAGTCTCCTTCACGCATCTCACACGGTTGAGGGCCTAGTCGAAAGCGAACATGCAGGTGAACAACTGCCCTGCCGTAATCAATTCGAGATTGATTTTGTCGCTTCTTGGGCCCAACGGGCGCTGCACGCCACGTTTCGAAGAACTAATTCACGCTGGGATCTCTTCCACGCCCTTCCCACCCCCGTTCAGGCGCTAGCGGGTCAAGAACTCTCAACTGTGGCTAAAGGATCCGGCCCACCCTTGTCTTCATTTCCACAGTTGGCGTGGAAGCTGCGACTATCACCTGGGTGTGGATCGGCATCCATGAAGAGTACAACCGGCTTGTGCGCGGAGAATAGGTTTTCAGGCGTCCTCCGTTGTCGTTCGTTTATTTACTGCCCCTTCGCTACTGTCACTGCCTCCCACCGCACTGCCACCTTCTCGATCCGCGCCACCGCCTCCATCAGATTCTCCAGCGAATTGGCGTAGCTAAACCGGATATACCCTTCGCCGTAATCCCCGAACGCCCCGCCGTTCAGCCCCGCCACGCCCGCTTCCTCCAGCAGAAAATCGGCCATCTCCTTCGATGGCATGCCCGTCTCCTCCACGTTGGCATAGGCGTAAAACGCACCGCCTGGGACAGTGCAACGGAAACCCGGAATCCGGTTCAGCCCCTCGCAAATGGCATCCCGCCGCCGCCGGAACTCGGCGACCATGGCGTCCACCGGTTCCTGCGGACCGCGCAGCGCCGCGATCCCCGCCCGCTGCGTGAAACTGGCCACGCACGAAACCGAGTTCACCATCAGTTTGGTGACCGCGCCCACCAGCCAGGTGGGCATCACGCCGTAGCCCATGCGCCATCCGGTCATCGCGTAGGTCTTCGAGAAGCCATCCAGAATAATGGTCTTCTCCAACATGCCCGGATAACGCGTGATGGAAACCGGCGCGTCTTCGTAGTAGATCCGCGAATAGATTTCGTCGGCCAGCACGATCAGATCGCGCTCCCGCACCATGTCGGCAATGGCGCGCATGTCGTCTTCCGGGATCACTCCGCCTGTGGGGTTCTGCGGCGAATTCAGCACCAGCATCTTGGTCCGGCCGCTGAGCTTGTCGCGCAGCAGGTTCAGGTCGAACGAGAATCCGCGGCTCTCCACCAGCGGCATGGGGACCGGCGTGGCGCCCAAGGTCCGGATCATCGACTCGTAGATGGGAAATCCGGGGTTCGGGTAGATCACCTCGTCGCCCGGCTCCAGCAGCGCCATCATCGGGAAGAAGATGATGGGCTTGCCGCCCGGCACGATGGACACGTGCTCCGGGCCCACGCGGATGCCGCGCCGCCGCGAAACGTCTTCCGCGATCGCTTCGCGCAGATCGGGAAAGCCCTGCGTCGGACCATAGTGCGTCCAACCCTCGTCGAGCGCGCGCTTGGCCGCCTCGACGATGTGCACCGGCGTCGGAAAGTCCGGCTCGCCGATCTCCAGGTGGATGATGTTGCGCCCTTTGGCCTCCAGCGCCCGCGCCCGCACCAACACGTCAAACGCGGATTCCACCCCGATTCGATTCATCCGTTCCGCCAGCTTCATGGGATCTTCCTGAAAAACGGCACGCCGTCGCGGATTTCCACGCGCGACACGCGGCCGTCAATCGAAACCCGCTCGCCCAAGATCCGCCCCGTCACACGCCCGCCCGAATCCAGCGCCACGATGGCCGTCTGGTAGGGCACGTCCGCGGCGAATGCGTCGGTCGCGGAGTAGATCACGGTCTCCGTATAGATCGTTCCAGTTACGTCGCTCATACGGTCCCCAGAATGGACACTACGCAGGTGGCGCCCGTGCCGCCCAGATTCTGCGCCAGTCCAAGCGAATGCCGCGGCACCTGACGCTCCCCCGCTTCGCAGCGCATTTGCAGCACCAAGTCGCAGATCTGCGCGACGCCGGTCGCGCCCACCGGGTGGCCTTTGGACTTCAGCCCGCCGCTGGTGTTGATCGGTTTGTCGCCCGTGCGCGCCGTGTGGCCTGCCAGCGTGAACGGGCCGCCTTCGCCGCGCGCCGCGAATCCCAGGTCTTCGATGGCGATGATCTCGGCAATAGTGAAGCAGTCGTGCAGTTCGGCGAACTGGATGTCGGCCGGCCCCACCCCAGCCATGTGATAAGCCTTCTCGGAGGCGCGGCGCACCGCCGGGAACGTGGTGATGTCGGGCTTCTGATCCAGTGCCACGAAGTCCGACGCCTGCGCGATGCCCAGCACCCGCACCGGCTTATCCGTGAACTCGCCGGCGCGCTCGGCCGGCCCGAGCAACACCGCAGCCGCGCCGTCGCTGATCAGCGAGCAATCGTAGAGGTTCAGCGGATCGGCGATGGGCTTGCCGGCCATGGCCTGCTCCATGGTGATGACCTTGCGCATGTGCGCATCGGGATTCAGCGCGCCGTTGGCGTGGTTCTTCACGGCCACGGCGGCCAGATGCTCGCGCGTGGTGCCGAACTGGTACATGTGGCGCCGCGCGATCATGGCAAACAGCGAAGCGAATGTGGAACCGGCCTTGATTTCGCCCGCGCAGTCGCCCGCGCCCGCCAGGATCTCAGTCACCCTGGGGGTGGGCTGGCAAGTCATCTTCTCCACCCCAACCACCAGCACGGCGTCGTACACACTGCTGGCGACGCCGGTATAGGCGTGGAAGAAGGCCGAGCCGCTCGAAGCGCAGGCCGCTTCCACGCGCGTGGCCGGCACTCCGTGAATGCCGAGGGCGGTGGAAACGTACGGCGCCAGGTGATTCTGGCCCGCAAACGAAGGACCGGCGAAGTTGCCGAGGAAAAACGCATCCACCTGCGACGGAGCGGTGTGCCCGTTGTTGAGGCACTTTTCACCGGCTTCCACCGCGAGCGAACGGAGGTCGCGGTCGGGAAACGCCCCAAATGGCGTCTTCCCGATGCCGATTACGGTTACAGGTCTCATGTCACCAGCCTATTGCGCTCGGCCGTTCTCCAGCTTGCGCACTCGCTGCTCAAGCGCATCCAACCGGCGGTCCCGATCGGCCCACAGACCATCGGCGCGTTCCGTCCACTCGATCACTCGGGCCATTGCCCGGCCGCCGCCTTGCAGCAGCCCTCCCTGGCGATCCTGGCGGGCTTCCATGCGATCCAGCCGTGCCTTGACGTCCTCAAACTGTTGCTGGACGTGCTCAAACTCCTGGTGCATCTCGCGTTTGAGCGAGTCAAACAACGTCTGGAAAAACTCCATCGTGTCACGGTCCATACGGCTATATTGTAGCGAGTCGCGAAGTATGAGCAGTAGTACTGCCCGCCCGCACCGCTCGCACCCCACTGGGCTAAAATTAGCTTAACGCCGGTAGGAAACGCCTACCAGCTTTGTTTCCACGTTTTAGAGGTTTCCACGTCATCTTAATAGGACCGTGGAAGCCGTAATATACGCCCTGATGAGCGAAGCAGTGGATCCCGGCCTGGAACTCCTGGAGGCGCAGAACAGGTTTGTTTCCGACAACTTACGCCGGATTTTCGTGCAAATCTACCGGATTGTGCGTAACGTGGCCGACGCCCAGGACCTCACGCAGGAGGCCTTCATCAAGGCGCTGCAGCGGCAGGATCAGCTTAAGGATGAGCAAAAAGCGGCGCATTGGCTTTCGCGCATTGCGACCAATACGGCCATCGATTTCCTGCGGCGCAACGGGCGGGTGTCCTATTGCGAACTGGACGCTGCCCCGGAAAGCCACGACGAGAGTCCGGAGGATATCTTGTTGCGCTCCGAGCAGCGCGACTATCTGGAAGACGGCTTGCGCCTGTTGACCGCGCGCGAGCGGGCGGCGCTGATGCTGCGCGATGTGGAGGGCTTGCCGGCCGAAGAAGTGGCGCGCCGGCTGGATTGTTCCAAGGCAACCGTGCGGTCGCACATCGCCAACGCGCGCACCAAGCTTCGCCGGTATATGGAAAAGAGGAAGCCATGACGCATCCGAATCAGTCCATTCTGGCTCTTTACGCCGGCCAGGACCTCGGTTGGTTCACCCGCCGGCGTACGGAGCGTCACCTGGCTCGTTGCCGCGAGTGCCGCGACGAGGTACAGGTGTTCGCATCGGCGCGCGACACCCTGGTCGCGCTGAATGAATTGCCGGCCATCTCCTGGAACCGGCTGGCCGCCGAGATGAAAGCCAATATCCGGCTGGGCCTGGCGGCCGGCGAATGCGTGCGCGGCGAGCGAACCGCGGGACCCCTCGCCCCGTTTGGGATTTTGTCCGGCGCGCGCACGCTGACGGCTTGCGCCAGCGTGATGGCGCTCGTGGCGGCGGGTTTGATCCTGCAGCGGCCAACGCCGCCCGCGCCGCCTGCGATTTCGGGCGATGGCGCGGTCTTGCGGGCTACCGCCACCGGTATCGAATTGAATCAGGGCGGGCAGACTTTGAGCATGCAGCATGTGCGCTCCAGCGACGTAACGTATTCGGCGGGAGCGCAAGGATCCATGCAGGCCGGTTACGTGGATTCCGACACGGGCAACGTAACGATTAATAACGTGTATGTCCAGTAAATTTGCGATTCTATTGGTGGCGGGCATCACTGCGCTGTGCGCGCAGGAAACGCCGCTCGACAACTCGGTGAAAATCAACCTTCCGCCGGATTCGCCGCTGACGCTGATCTCGGCGAACCTGGGTGAATCGCACGTCAGCCAGCGCGGCAGCGCAGTGGTGCTGGATCTGGATGTGACCCTCACGCTGCACAACGCCAGCCCCAACCGGGTGCGCGGCGTTAGCCTGATGGTCACCGCGCAGGAGGTGACGCCGGGCGGCAAGGCTTCCGTCTCGGTCCCCAGCCTGGACGTGCCTCCGAATCAGAATTTCCCGGTGCGCATCGACCTGCGCCTGTTGCGGCCGGCACAGATCGCCGGCGGTCCGTTGGTGCAGGTGAACCTGGATGGCGTGCTCTTCCAGGACTATACGTTCTACGGTCCGAACCGGCTGGATTCCCGCCGCACCATGACTGCCTGGGAAATGCAAGCCCAGCGCGACCGCAAGTATTTCAAGTCGATCCTGGCGGCGCACGGCATGGAAGGGTTGAAGCAGGCCATGCTGGAGAGCCTGAATCGCCAGGCCGAGCGCCCGCGGCTGGATGTGCAGGTTTCGCGCGGGCGCGCGGTGACCTCCGCGGCGGTGGGGGAGCACAACGCGCGCTTTGCGTTTCTGCGCTTCCCGGATGAGCCGGTGGAGCCCGTTGATGGGTGGGCCGAGATCGCGGGCAACGAGGCTCGCAACCCCCGGATTGACGTGCGCAACCTTTCCTCCCGGCAAGTGCGCTCCGTGGAGATCGATTGGATCGTGACCGACCGGCAGGGCAAACAATACATGGCCGGTTCGGTGCCCGCTTCCGGTCCCGAGTTCAACCTGAAGGCCGGCAGCACCAGCCGCGTACTTCAGGACGCGGCGCTGCGTTTCGCGCGTCTTTCGAACGATGGCGGGGCGCCGGTATCCATCGCGGGCATGACGGGTTTTGTCGGCCAGGTGGAATTTGCCGATGGCAAGGTTTGGATTCCCAACCGCGAATCGCTCGCCAACGCCCAGCTTCTGGGCATTCTGGAGCCGTCGCCGGAAGAGCAGCGCTTGACGGACCTGTATCGCAAGAAGGGGCCGAAGGCGCTAGCGGACGAGCTGAATAAGTTCTGAGTGGGGCAGGCCCTCGGCCTGCGGCGGCCTCCCGGGCCGCCCGTTGCGCTTTTCCTGAAATAGCTAAGGCTATGCTTCGACTGCAGGGTCGAGCACTGTCATACCTTCGTCCTCAGCCGCTCTCACGAGCTGGCGGTCCGAGCACACAAAGGTCGCGTGCCGTCCCAGTCTCGCACGCAGCATAATGCAGCCCGCCAGTTGCACTGCGTCATACGCCTTGAGAGCATGCCGGTCCAGGAGCGCAGCCGCCTCTTCAATCACCAGATCCGTTAGAGGTTGCACCAGGAAGAAGTTCGCCAGGTGCTCATCCATACTGTCGATCAGATTGTCCGCGATATCGTGCGCTACGTCGCCGGCCCGCTCCCGCTGTCTGACCGCGGACCGGAATTCCACTCGCGTCAGTCCGAGAAGGGCGAGCGCATGCCCGCCGGCAGGATCAGCGAGCCGGAGCATTTGTTCAGTGCCCGGCTCGCGAACGTATAGCTTTACTAACGCGCTGGTATCCAGGTAATAGACGCTCAAAGGCTATCTTCGCTCACGTAAAACCGTTTGGGAAAGAGGCTCACCGCGCATAGCAACCGGATTAAATCCGGAGCGGGGCCCCGGTTCCTGCTCCAGGATACTGTGCACCTCGGACAGCGGCCGATTGACTTTGATCGCTGTGACAGGAAACTGAGGATTCTTGGGGTTCGCGACCCTGCTGGTCAAAATCCAGTTGCGATCAATCGCATTCACCAGCACACGTTGGCGCTCATCCGGTATGGCGGCCCAGGGGTAGCCTTGCTGCGGAAGGTACGTATCGCGAAACCATTTCAGAGATACGAAACCAAGTTGCGGGTCTTTTTCGGCTCTCGCCAGAGCCATCACGATGTCCTGGACGGGGTCGCTGGCAGTTTCCGCAGGTTTCGTGGCGGTTTCCGCAGGCTTCGCCAAGGAGTCCTGAACATCCTCCACCGTCGACTCGGCGGCTTGATCTTCCTCCGGTGTTGAGGGCCGGTACATGATCGCGACCAAGCCGGAATCCGGTAACCAGCTTCTAGCTGGCGCGTTCTGTTTAACCTGCCGGCTATCCTTGGCATTGCCGCGGCGCAAAGACACTTGCACGCGGAAGCCCTTCCGTGGGGAGAGCCTTACAAGGGGCTTAAGCGCCGCCGGCAACTGGGCCGCAAGGGCCGGTAGATGGTCGAGGGCCGCTTCGATTTCAGACTGCTCTTCCAGAATCGTCTTTTCCGCTTTCATAAATATCTTCCTACTCTAGATTTAGATTTAACAACTTTATTTGGATCGGTGCGGAGCGTGACGCTCGTCTGGTCTACTTATATATACTATAACGTTGGCAGTGATGTCAAGAGGCAAGCGCACTCGATACCGCCGGGCGTGGTGCCGTCGCGCAACGGGCCGCAGGCGAACCGTGCCGAGCCTAGAAGTTCACAATACTGGCGAACGAATTGGCGTCCAGACTCGCGCCGCCCACCAGCACGCCGTCGATTTCCGGTTGCGCCATTAGCGTCCGAACGTTATCCGGCTTGACGCTGCCGCCGTACAGGATGCGCACGCCATCGGCGGCCGCCGCTCCATAGTGCCCGCGCACTTGCCCGCGCAGCGCGCGGTGCGCATCCGCCGCGATCTCGGGCGTGGCGGTCTTACCGGTGCCAATGGCCCACACCGGCTCATAAGCGATCGCGATGCGCGCGAACTGCTCGGGACTCAACAGGGCGATGCCGCCTTTAAACTGCAGTGCGAGCACGGCTTCGGTTTCGCCCGATTCCCGCTCTGCCAACCGCTCGCCCACGCATACGATGGGAGTCAGGCCGGCCTCCAGCGCCGCAATGGTGCGCTGCAGCACGGTCTCGTTGGTTTCTTCAAAATACTGGCGCCGCTCGCTGTGTCCAACCAGCACGTGCGTGCACCCGGACGCCTTGATCATCGGCCCGGAAACCTCGCCCGTGAAGGCGCCGTCCTTGGCCCAATACAAGTCCTGCGCGCCGATGCCGATGCGCGTACCCTGTGCGGCAGCAACGGCCGCGGCGATATCCGTGAACGGGGGACAGATCACGATCTCGCAGTGCTCCGCCTTCTCGACCAGAGGCCGGAACTTCTCAAAAAACGCGGTAGTTTCGGCGGGGTTCTTGTACATCTTCCAGTTCCCCGCCATGATTGGCTTTCTCATGTAATCTCCGGTAAGAAAGTGGTTCCGTTCGCGATTCTCGCTCCGAAGTTTTGGGCCACGGTCTGGCCGATATCCGAAAGCGACGACCGCAGCCCGAGGTTGACTCCGTGCTTGGCGCGCGGTCCGCTGACCAGCAGCGGAACATACTCGCGGCTGTGGTCGGTGGATGGCGTGGTAGGATCGCAACCGTGGTCGGCGGTCAGGATGGCCAGGTCGCCTTCCCGCTCCGCGGCGAAGAACTCCGGCAGCCAGGCGTCGAATTGCTCCAGCGCCGATGCGTATCCTTCCACATCGTTGCGGTGCCCGTATTGCTGATCGAAGTCCACCAGGTTGACGAAGATCAATCCTTCGTCGAACGACCGCATGGCCTCGAGCGTGTGGGCCATGCCGTCGGCGTTGTTCTTGGTTTTCGAGTAGTCGCGTATGCCGCGGCCCAGGAACACATCGAAGATCTTGCCGACACTGTGCACCGAGACGCCATGGTCGTCGAGCACGTCGAGAAGCATACCGCGCGGCGGCGGCACGGCGTAGTCCTTGCGATTGGGCGTCCGGGTGAACGAGCCGGGCGAGCCAACGAACGGCCGCGCGATCACGCGTCCCACTTCATAGGGTCCGCGCAAAAGCTCGCGGGCGGTTTCGCAGATCTTGTACAACTCCCACAGCGGTATCACTTCCTCATGCGCGGCCACCTGGAAGACGCTATCGGCCGAGGTGTAGACGATGGGCGACCCGGTGCGCATGTGCTCCGCGCCCAGTTCCTTGATAATCTCCGTTCCCGAGGCGGCTTTGTTGCCGAGCGTGCGGCGGGCGATGCGGCGCTCGAATTCGTCCATGATTTCGCGCGGGAACCCGTGCGGATAAAGCGGAAAAGGCTTCTCAAGCTGAATACCCGCCATCTCCCAATGGCCCGTGGTGGTGTCCTTGCCGGGCGAGCGAAGAGCGCAGCGCCCAAAACTTCCGGCAGGCTCGGCGGCAGGCGGCAGTCCTTCCAGCGGCTTGATGTTGCCGAGTCCCAGGCGGCACAGGTTGGGCAGGCGCAGCGGGCGGCGGTGCGCGATGTTGCCTAGCGTGTCGCTGCCGGCATCGCCGTACGCGGCGGCGTCGGGCATCTCGCCGATGCCGACGCTGTCGAGCACGATCCAGATGACGCGGCGGAACACGCTTTGAATGTAGCATCGTTGCTACACTGGTCTGAAATCAACGTGGAGGAGCATCATGACGTACTACGGACCGAAAGAACTGGCCGCGGCCTTCCGCACCGTTCGCAACAACACCATCAAGATTGCCGAAGAGATCCCCGAGGCGCATTACGCCTACCGCGTCACGCCCGAGTCCCGTTCCGTCGCCGAAACGCTGGTGCATATCGCGGTGGGCCCTCGCTTCCAGGAGCAAGTGCACATCGTCGAGCATCGCAGCACGCTGGAGGGCTTCGATTTCTTCGGCTACATGGCGAAGCCGGCCGCTGAAGAGAAGGTACCCAGATCCAAGAGCGAGATCCTGGAGCTTCTGCACACCGAAGGCGAGAAATTCGCGCGGACCCTCGAAGGTCTCCCGGAGGCTTTTCTCGCCGAGCGTGTCGAGTTCCCGCAGGGTGCGGCCGTTCCCAGCAAATCCCGCTTCGAGATGCTGCTCGGCCCTAAGGAGCACGAGATGCACCATCGCGCCCAGCTCATGGTTGTCGAGCGCCTGCTCGGCATCACGCCGCACCTCACCCGCCAGATGCAGGAGCGCGCCGCCGCCATGAAAGCCGCACAGGCCGGCGGCTGAAGTGGGGCCGGCGCCCTTGCCCGGGCGCGACCCCTGGTCGCGCTTCTTGGCTGCCTTGAGGCTAGGCAGATGTCGGACAATTCTGATAAAATGTCGGACAAGAAGATGAAAGACTATCGCATTACTGTGCGGTTCCCCGCGGAACTGCGCCAACGGTTGAGGTCTGCCGCTCGTCGCGCTGGAACGCGGGAGTCCGACTTGGTTCGCGTAGCCGTCGAGCGGCAACTGGCGGCCGAAGACGATGCGCTCACCGCATACGAACATGCGGAAAAGGCGGGGCTGATCGGAACAGTGAAGGGGGCAAGCCGGGACCTCAGCACCAATCCTGGACATTTCGATGGATTTGGTGGCTCTTGAATGGTCCCATCCTGGTAGATACCGGCCCGATTGTAGCCATACTGTCGGAATCCGACGAACACCATGCAGCGTGCGTCGAGCAACTGCGGCGCATCAGGAGTCCGCTCCTGACTTGTTGGCCCGTGATCACGGAAGCGGCCTGGCTTTTGCGGGCGTACCCCTTGGCGATCGAAAGGCTCCTGTCCTGTTTCAACGGCCGGCCCTTCGAGCTGGCTCCGCTGAACGAGGCGGATCTCCCGGGGATTGCCGCGATTCTCGCTAAGTATAAGGACTTGGGAATACAAATCGCCGATGCTTCGTTGGTGCATCTGGCAAACCGGGAAGGAATTGAGGTCATGTTCACCATGGACCGGCGTGACTTTGGTGTGCTCCGTCTGGCCCGCGGAAAAAAGCTCCGTCTGATTCCTTGACACACTGTTCCGCTGTTTCCCGAGTTCCAACCGCCGCAGCCATCTGTATCGACCCTGCGACCGGGTTACCTCATATCCACAACCATCGGGTGGAACATCGGGGCGCCGCTCTTCCCCGCCGTCCCTCTGGTAGGTAGTGTCTGAAAGTTGCGTTGACGCTCAGGGGGGCATCGGTGTTTCAGTCCTTTAACTCAGGAAACCGGAATCCGCAGAAGTGGCACTTTAGCGCTTCGTCGCGGACATTCTCCGCGCAGTCTGGGCATCTTTTGGTAGCGGAAACTCTGATGAGGGGCTTTTCACCGCGTTCCTTTTCGTGCCGGATGCCCTCAATGGCCCGCGCAAAGCAATATGGCAATGCGACGAATGCCACGGCGACGGCGGCGCCAGCCGCCTGTTGTGGCGCACCAACACTCTCCGCGAAAGCACTCAGCAGCATAAGTGTTCCTGCTGCGGCTCCGAGGATCGTCAACCACCAAAGCGCTTTCATTGGCTTGCTCCAAAGGTCCGCATGGCTGCATTGTAGCGCCGCGCATCAATCCGCCACGGCTGGTGATAGGCTGAGAACATGGCAACCATCGGAGATCCAGACTGGACAAAGCGCGGTGCCGTGGCTCAAATTGTGGGCGTTATCGCTATGCTCATTATCGGTGCCGCGACACTATTTCTCATGTGGTGGCTGGCGGCGCATCCCCCAACTGCTACGGTACCAACGGAGCGTCCTGTGCCAATAGCATCATGGATGCCACTGCTGATTGCCGTCAGTATGATCCTGACCGGCCTCCTGTTGTTCTTTGGAATGCGCAATGGCAAGCGAATCAATCAAGCAGTGGCCAAGGAAAAGAAAGAGCCGATCAGCCCACTCCACATCGTATCTGCCCGCTGGGGGATCGGCGGGGATGCCTATAAGGACGTGACTGAAATTGTCCGCTCCCATGCTAAACCCGATTCCGTCAGTGTGCCAGCTTCAGCCGGATTGTTCGGTGATCCATATCCGAACACGCCGAAGCAACTGCGAGTTGTCTATTCATTCGCAAGACAGTGGGAGGTTTCTATCAAGGAATCAGAAAATCTCACGTTGCCGGAGAAGTTAGGGGAGGAGGAGGGGAACCCCGCCCAATACCGAGAGAGGCTTGATGCCTTACTGGCCAAAGAAGGAGAGGTTGATAGAATTCTTGGAAGTGGAATCTCTGATACGGAGTATAGCCTTTTCGTTAAGGTTAAAGCGGCTTTCCTTGCGCTGCGGTTGTGCGATAAAGTTGCACTTTGTAGAATATGTAAAGCTGGTACGATATCTTCCATTGAATTGAAAATCAGTTTGACAGCCGACGGATTTGAGCGTCCCGAAAAAAGCATCGAAATACTACTCAGTAAAGATTTAGTAGAAGTTCCAGGCGCGGGCACCGGTATCGGCAGCGGAATGATACGAGCAAGAGATCCTAAATGGGTAGATGCCCTTTTAAGTGACAATCCAATCTCTCTATGCTAATAACTCTTTAAGCTCCCAGACATGATCGGTGATATTGGCTTCCATGGCGGGCGTGACGCGCAAGGTCTGATGAATGCGGCAAAAGTTGTACCAAGCGAAATGCAAACAGTACGCAGCCCACAAGTTCTCCCATTTCTTGCAATTCGCGGGTGGATGGTTTCGCCATGACTCCAGTTTGCGGCCTGTCCCGGCAAATTGCAAGCGGTCGCTGTTTTATGTTCAACGCAACTTTCAGACACTACCCGGTAGCAGGTGTGCTTTGGAAGTGCTAGGCTTAAGGCATGGCGCGATACGTGCTAATGTCCTTGGCGCTCGCCGCAGCGGCCTTTGCACAAGCGCAACAGCCGGTTGCTCCTAACCACGATAAAGAAGCTCCTGAATCTGCGGAGCACAAATATGCGCGGCAGAAGCGCGACCAAGCAACCACGCGGATTGCTGAGTTGGAGGCCGAATTCGAAGCAATCACAGCGGAGATAACTGAACTGGACCGTAGCAGACCCGGAGGCGCACCGGAGGCCCTGATGGACAAGATGCGTGCCATAGCGAAGGCCCATGATCAAATCGCGGAAGAACTTCCCACATTGGGGTCCAGACTCAAACGTGCTGACGATTGCGTTGCGGTTTACAAGAAGACCATCGACGAGAAAGTGTCTGACCTAACCAACAGGGAATCAGAACAAATCAAGGCGTGTAAGGCGATTGACTTGTATCCGCCCGAGAAATGATCGGGCGGTTTTCACCGGTTGTCTGGATCTGTTTCCATCCTGCGCTCAATAACCGTGAGATGTGCCCCAGATGCAAGTGTTATCGTTATACCGGAGATCGCGCCCGCAGCGGCGACCGCATCACGTTCTGATTCTGGAAGATCTGCTAGTCCCTGCAACTCGTAGCGTCTAATGAAACCGTAGTCCAATATTCCCTCAAAGCGCATCCTGGGAGGTTTGATTGTTCCTGGATACTGCGCAATTTTAAATCCAATCTCGGAGACGTCAGAAATGCAACCTCTAAAGAAAAGCGTAAACTCGCTAGATGAAAATGCCCCAGACACAGGGTCGATTCTTTCTGCCATTTGATGAGCATGCATACAGCCTCATCGCGCGATAGCATCATGTTTCTCTCCTTTGTGCAAACCGATGGAGTTTCGTTCGCAAAGGCAGCCGCCAAACTGTTGGGGTTGGACCTGACGGCGCTAACGGAAACGGAAAACTCCGATGCGATCCGACAACCGGCTTAGAGCGGAAGTATAATACCATTCAAAGATGCTGGTTTATTATGCCAGCAGTTCTTTCAAGTCCCAAACGTGGTCCGCGATCCCCGCTTCCATCGCCGGGGTGATGCGCGGCCTTCGCGCCGGGCTTTTTCGTTTTCAGAACACCCATTCTAGCGAGAAACGCGGGGATTCAGATTTAAGGCGGTGGTCAGGACGTGGCGAATTGGAGGCTGGAAAAACCGGAGACACGCAAAATAGCGCACTACCCGAAAAGGAGCTATCTAGAATGAAGAAAACGGTACAACAAAATACTGGGGCGCGTACCATAAGCGGTAGGCTGATGACGCTAGATGAACTGTACAAGTCTCTATGGCCAGCAAAGACTGCCAAGCGACCTACTGGCCGTTCTCGCGTCTGTGCTTGATGACAGCTTTCAACAGATCAATTGCCGCCTGTCCGACAAACTCAAGCTTGTGCGTTTCGCTGAAGCGGACACTACAGCGGTCGCTGGCCGTGACGATTATTTCTCGGATTTGGTCAATGTTGATGAGTTGCTTTCTCCCGTCTGGCTCGGGTCCGAATGCAAAGAATGAGGGCATGTTTAGAACTCCAATGTCAACGAGGATAACGCCAAAGTGCGCTCAGCCACAACTATTCGGTTTGCTTGCGTGGTCTGCCCCCGGCATGCGTCTTGCGGGCAGTCTGCCATCTTGCGGTAGTGCTCAACCCCGTGACGCTTCGATGTGGTGCTTCCGCCTTTATGTCCTAACACGACCGCAGGGGCCGTGCGCGTCTGCTTCATGATGTCATCCGTTAGCGCCAGGGCGGCACGCGTCAACTCCAGGCATCGCGGCGTGCGGTTCTGGGGCATCGGCTGGGGGCTGGTCGAAACGAGAAGGTCTATTTCGGTGAGGATGTTTTTGAGGGCTTGCAAGCTGGCTTTATCGACTGGCATACTTCCATGTTGAAGTAGCCCGAAACAAAAAGCAAGCGATGGCTGTTTTGGCTTCAACGCACCTCTCAGGCACTACCCTCTGGTACATCCGTCGAATTTCCCCTATAACTGGTATATGCCCCGCTACGCGGCGATCGACATCGGCAGCAACTCCATTCGCATGGCCGCGGCCGAAGTGCTGCCGGGGTCTGGCATGCGCGTGCTGGCTTCCGAGCGCGTGGTCACGCGGCTGGGGGAAAGCGTCTTTCGCAACGGCATCCTGGCGCAGGAGCCGCTGGAGCTGACCTGCACGGTGCTGGCGCGCATGGCCCAGCAGTATCAAAAGCTGGACGTCGTGGGAGTGCGCGCGGTAGCCACCAGCGCGGTGCGGGACGCGCGCAATCAGGCCGAGTTCATCGAACGGGCGTCCCTCGCCATCGGCGCTCCGGTCGAGATCGTCTCCGGACGCGAGGAGTCCCGGCTGATTCACCTGGGAGTGCAGGCCCGCTGGCCGCATCCGAAGCGCAGGCTGCTGATTGTGGATATCGGCGGAGGCAGCGCGGAACTGATCTCGGGCGAACACGGCACGCTGCGCGACTCGTTCTCGAAGCCGCTGGGCGCGGTGCGTCTGCGCGAGATTTTTCTGCGCAACGATCCGCCCCTGCCGGACGAGTTGCACCAGATGCAGGAGTATATCGAGGAGAAGCTGGCGGGCATCGGGAAGCGCTTCGGCAACACCCACTGGGACCGCGTGATCGCCACTTCGGCCACGGCTTCGGCGGTGGTCTGCGCGGTGAACCGCATCCCCCGCATGAAGCGCGACCAGGCCGACCGCATGCGCGCGTCCACCCGCGAGGTGCGCCGCCTCTACAAGAAGCTGAGCGTGCTGGATCTGGCGGAGCGCCGCAAGGCCGTGGGGATCGGACCCAAGCGCGCCGAAATCATCGTACCGGGCGTGAGCGTGTTGCTGCGCGTGCTCGAGGATTTCCGGCTGCCGTGCCTGTATTATTCGGCGGCCGGGGTGCGCGATGGCATCATCGCGGATCTGCACGCGCGGGGCGTGGGGCGCGAGTTGGCGCAGCTCAGCCGCGACCAGCGCAAAGAAGTGGAACAGACGAGCCGCCGCTATGGGGTGGCGCTGCCGCACGCCCGCACAGTGGCCGGGCTGGCGCATACGCTGTTCACCGACTTGCAGCCGCTGCACCAGTTGCCGCCGCATTTCGGCAAGCTGCTGGAGGCCGCCGCCTATCTGCACGATGCCGGTCACCTTGTGGCCGACTCCAACCACCACAAGCATTCGTATTACCTGGTGAGCAATTCCGATATGCCCGGCTTCACCAATCGCGAGCGCGAGATCGTCGCCAATTTGTGCCGCTATCACCGCAAGAGCATGCCCACACCGGTACACTCCAACTGGCAGGCGCTGAATGCCGACGACAAGCGCGTGGTGCTGCTGCTGATTCCTTTGTTGCGGCTGGCCGACAACCTGGATGTCAGCCACGAGGAGCGCATTCGATCGCTGAGCTGCCACATACGCGACGGGCAGGTAGTGCTGCAAGTCTCCTCAGGGGCCGATATCAGCCTGGAGCAGTGGGCGGCCGAGCGCGCGGGCGAGGCTTTCCGCCAGGTGTATAACCGGCTTGTGGTGACGGAGAAAAGGTGATGAGTGCCGGGTGCTGGGTGCTAAGTGCTGGCAAACCCTTCAAACCGTCTACGATGCGTAGGCCAGGACCCAGCACCCAGCACCCAGCACCGCGTCTTGGCCTTCTCCTGCTGATACTCGCCATGCCCGCGTGCCGGAGCGGCGAACCGCGCGCGCCGGCGATCGGCGAAGCTTACGCCGGCCCGGCCACGCTGGGCTTGCGCCGGGACATCCCGCTGCAGTCGCCGGTGGTGGCCACCGTCAAGCACGGCGAGCGGCTCGAAATCGTGCAGCGCCGCCGCCGCTTTCTGAAGGTCCGCACGCCGGGCGGCGCCGAAGGGTGGATCGAAGACCACCTGCTGCTGAGCTCCGAAGAAATTGCCGCGTTGAAGGAGGTCGAGCGGCGCGCCTTGACTCTGCCGTCGCAGGGGGCGGCCAGCACTTACGACCTGCTCAACGTACACACCGAGCCCAATCGCCTGTCGCCCAGCTTCCTGCAAGTCAAGGAGGGCGAAAAAGTGGATGTAGTAGCGCACGTCGGCGCGCCGCGAACGCCGCCCGAACGTAAGCGGCTGATTCCGCCCCGGCCCAAAACGCCGCCATCCGCGCGCAAGCACGCCGAGCAAAAATACCCGCTCCCGCCGCTGCCGCCCGCTCCTCCGCCGCCGCCGAACTGGAAGGAACTCTCCAAGACGCCACCCGAGGTGCAGCAGGCGATCGCCGACAGCCACGCCGCGAACGCGGCTCCCAAGGAAGACTGGAGCCTGGTGCGCAATGCCAAGGGCGAGAGCGGATGGGTGCTGAGCCGGAGGCTCTACATGGCCATTCCCGACGACGTGGCGCAGTATGCCGAAGGCCATCGCATCACCTCGTATTTCGCGCTCTCGGACGTACGGGACGGCGACGCGGTGAAACACAACTGGCTCTGGACTACCATCGCAAGCGGCGACCATCCTTACGATTTCGACAGCTTCCGCGTATTCACCTGGAGCCTGCGGCGCCACCGTTATGAGACGGCCTACATCCAGCGCAATGTGGAGGGTTATTTTCCCGTACTGGCGCGGCCGGCGGGTTTCTCGGTCTGCGTCGTGAATAACTCCGGCGCGCGCATGCGGCGCAATTACTCGTTCATCGTCACAACGGTGCGTTTCATCGGCGAGCAGCCCTGCGAGGCGCCCGGAGGCGTGCTGCCCGCCGCGGAAGCTGCGGGGCCCGGTCCGCATTCGCAAGCCCCCAGCGCCGCGGCCGAAAATCGCTCTCTTTATGCCCGCCTGAAGGCCTTGGCCAAGAAGTGGTTTAGCCGGTAGCGGGCCAGCAGCCGCCTTGCGGTGAACGTAACAATATGTTAAATATATCTTCAAGTCGGACAAAACTTGATCCAACTGAAACCCGCGCCGCTCTCGTCGTGAGCGACCCCGCGGGCCATGTCTTAATCTGCCAATAAGGAAGGCTTCCAGTGGAATCTGCGAACCGTAAACTCATCCGTCCCTCTCTGAACGAGATCAAGGAGCAGATCGCCCCGCCGCGCCGGCCGCAGAAAAAACCCGCGCCGCCCGACCAGACCAATGCCGAGAACTTCTACTATGTGAAACAGATGCAGACCAAGACCCCCATGGTCTTCGTGCTGAAGGACGGCGAGACTCTGCACGGCGTCATCGAGTGGTACGACAAATGTTGCTTGAAGGTCAACCGCACCGGAGAGCCCAACGTGCTGCTCTACAAGCCGAACATCAAGTACATGTATAAGGCGTAGTTGGGGCAGCCGCTTGCTTACGCGCGCGGCTCAGCATGTTACTGAGCCGCGACCGTAAGGGAGCGGGGTAGCTAGCGCGCGCGATTCCGCATCGCCAGCCGGTATTCGCGTCTTTCGCCGGCTTCACGGTAGCGCTGTTGCTCTTCTTCCGTTTCCGGAACAACCGGCGGAATGCCCGTGGGCTTCCCGTGCGCGTCCAGCGCCACGAACGTCAGGTAGGCCGAGCAGGTGTGCTGCTTCCGGCCGGTCATCAGGTCCTCCACCATCACCTTCACGCCGACTTCCATGGAAGTGTGAAAGACCCGGTTCACCTGGGAATGCAGCACCATCAATTGCCCGATGTGAATGGGATGCAAGAAATTCATGTGGTCGAACGAGGCGGTCACCACCGGCTTGCGCGCGTGGCGCATGGCGGCCATGGCGCCGGCCAGGTCCACCAGGTGCATGACCTTGCCGCCCAGCACGTTGCCGAGGCCGTTGGCGTCGGTGGGCAACGCCAGTTCCGCATACTCGGATATGGACTCGCGCACCGGCTTTCCCTTGCTGGAATCGGGGTTGGAATCGGGGCCGGAATCGGGCGCGCTCATGGGCGGCCGGAATCTCCTTTCCGGCGCAAATAGCTGCTGACGTATGCCTGCGCCTGGCGAGTGACGCAGGCATCCGGATGCGGGGCCCGAAAGCCGGCCTCCGCGCGCGAATACTCGAGCGGGCCGTGCGCGAACGGCAGATGATCTTTCTCCACTACCCAATAGATACGGATGAGGCCGTCGCGGTCGTGCGAAATGCCGAAGCGCACCGCGTCGGGTCCGTCGGCCGGAACTCGCGCGCACTTCTCCCTGGCGTAGCCGAAATTGCAAAGCTGCTGCAGGGTGCGGGGATCCGGCAGCCACTCGCCGGCTGGTGTAGCGCAGCAAATTCCCGACCACGGATCGCCCAGCGGCATCGGCGGCATCTTTTTCCCGGTGGCCTGTGGCATACGCTCGACCGGGAAGAAACAAGGACACGCCATTGGCAGGTATGGTAACACAGGGGTATGAGCAACCGGCTGGAAGTGCTGAAGAACATGGCGGCGCAGAATCCCAACGACAGTTTCGCGCGCTACGGTTTGGCGATGGAGTACGCCAATTCCGGCGACCTGGAGAATGCCATCCAGGAATACCAGGCGCTGCTAGCCGTGAATTCGAACTATTCGGCCGCTTATTTTCACGGGGGCCAGACGCTGGAGAAGTTGGGCCGCCGCGAAGACGCCCGCGCGCTCTACCGGCAAGGGATTGAGGCGACCACCCGCATCGGGGATCTGCACACCCGCAGCGAGATTCAGGCTGCGCTGGATCTGCTGGGGTGACGTCGCCTTACGCCCCGCTATCATAAAAAGATACGACTTTCTGAATCACGCCGCCGATCCGGCTATGGAATGCGGGATATTAATTCCTGTTAACATTTCTAAGACGATGTAACCAAAAGCCCTGTTTATCCGTTATCGTGTGGCTTCGGAAGTGCTGACATCTCCGGCCGGCTTTAGATTAGAGGAAGTGCCAGGCCGGTAATGCTCCAGGGGTCCATTGGACCCGAAAGGAACCCATATGCGGTTTTCTCAATGCCTGATCTTCGTTGCCTTGGCCCTGTTTGCGACCTGCCTGTTGGGCCAGGTTGCCACCACCAGTTCGCTGGATGGCACAGTTGTCGACCCGCAAGGCGCGGCGGTGGCCGGCGCCCAGGTCGTCGTGACCAATGTCAACAACGGCCAAACTTTCAAAGCCACCACCAACGATAGCGGCTATTGGATTCTGCCATCGATGTCCAACGGAGTTTTCAAGGTCGGCGTGACCATGCAGGGCTTCCGGACGGAGACGGTTGAGAACGTCAAGATAGACGCAGGTGTGCCCACTACAGCCAACGTCAAGCTCGAATTGGGTTCGGTGTCCGAAACCGTGGAGGTGACGGGCGGCGCCGAGCTGGTACAGACCGCCAACGCCACCGTGAATACCACGCTCGAGGGGCGGTTCGTGGCCGAACTGCCGGAAATCACCCGCGGCGGCCTGGACCTGCTGGTGGCCTCGCCCGGCGTCCAGACCGCCGGCGCGAACCGCAATTCCAGCGTCAACGGGCTGCCCAACAGCGCGCTCAACGTCACTCTCGACGGGTTGAATACACAGGACCAGCTCTTGAAGAGCAGCAACGGCTTCTTCGTGTACATCCCCATCACGCAGGACTCGATTGAAGAAGTTACCCTGACCACCTCCGCCGCCGGAGCCGAATCCACCGGCGAGGGGGCCGCCCAAATCAAGTTCATTACCAAGAGCGGCACCAACGAGTTCCACGGCGGCGTGTTCGAACAGGTGCGCAACACGGCGCTGGATGCCAACTACTATTACAACAACATCACCGGCCTGCCCCGCGACAAGGTGCAGCTCAACCAGTTCGGCGGCCACCTCGGCGGGCCGATCTGGAAGAACAAGCTTTTCTTCTTCACCAACATCGAGGCGCGCCGGCAGCCCGAATCCGCCGCGGAGACCCGCACGGTGCTGACGCCGGACGCCATCAATGGCAACTATACTTACCTCGATCCCGTCACCAACCAGACGCGCACCGTGAACGTGCTCAAGCTGGCCCTGGACAACGGGTACCAGGGAACCGCGGATCCCATCGTCGCCAAGACGCTAGGCCAGATCAATTCGCTGGTCTCGGGTTCGCCCAACCTGATTTCCAACGTGTCCTCCAGCGGCGACTACATTCGCGACACCCTCAATTACCTGGCCAAGGGCGAGGACAAGAGAACCTTTACCGTCAGCAAGATCGATTACAACATCAACTCCAGGAACCAGTTCTCGATCACGTATTCCTACAATAAGTACGACGCGGTGCCCGACATCTTGAATGGCATTGTTCCCGTCTATCCGGGGACGGGCACCGTGCTCGGCAACAACGCCGTCGGCGGCCAGCTCAGCAACCGCTTCGCGGGAGTTTTCGGATTGCGTTCCACCATTACGCCGCACCTGACCAACGAATTCCACGCCGGCCTGACTGGCGGCACGGTGGTGTTCGACCCGCAGGCCGACTCGCCCGGATCGTATGCGCAGTGGCGCGGGTACAACATAGCGTTTAGCTCCGGCAGCGGCTTCGCGGCGCCGTCCGGCGTCTCCGCGTACGCCGCAGGATCGCGGCGGAATTCGCCCACCAAGAACCTGAGCGATACCTTATCGTGGCTGAAAGGGCAGCATGTGCTCAGCTTCGGCGGCAATTGGACCCAGGTCAATTTATGGGACCAGACCGTCGGCAACGAAAGCATTCCCACAATGACCTTTGGAATCGACGGCGCCGCCACCGATCCCATCCATAATGGCGGCCCGACCGACATCTTCACCAATGCGAATTTCCCGAATGCGCCGCAGAACGTTCTCGACGATGCCGCCGCGCTGTACGCGAACCTCACCGGCCGCGTGAGCAACATCAGCAAGTCGGTGGCCCTCTCGAGCGCGGGCACTTATGGAGCCAATCCTCCCGTCGACCACCTCCAGCAGCGCGAGTTCGGCCTGTTCGTACAGGATTCCTGGAAGCTCCGGCCGAATCTCACCGTGAACCTCGGTCTCCGTTACGAGTGGGAGGGGCCCCTCCAGGACCTGACCAACACTTATTCGTCGGTAACACTGGCCTCCATCTGGGGCATCTCCGGTATCGGCAATCTCTTCCAGCCGGGTGTGCTGACTGGCGTGAATCCTCAATTCGTCAAGTACTTCACGCCGTACAATAGCATGCACCGCTGGAACCCGTCCGGCGGCGTCGCCTGGCAAGTGCCGGCCACGAGCGGGCCGCTGGGCTGGCTGTTCGGCACGCACGCCGGCGCCACGGTCCTGCGCGCGGGTTACGCTATCAGCACCATCCGCGAGGGCACCGACATCATGCTGGCAATGCTGGGCTCCAACCCTGGCCGCAGCGTGGACGATTCGGTAGATCCCGACAATTACCCGCAGTACTTCGGCAATCCTGGATCGGTCACCATGAGCAGCGCGACGTTGCCTTCGCGGCCGTTCCCGGCGTCCCCGACGTATCCCTTCTCTCCGCAGCCCACCGACTCCCTCAACGGGTTCGAGCCCAATCTGAAACTCGGGTACGTGCAGAGCTGGAATTTCGGTCTGCAGCGCGAGCTCGGCAAGAGCATGGTGATGGAAGTCCGCTACACTGGCAACCATGGCACCGACCTGTGGCGCCAGATAGCCTTGAACGAAGCCAACATCTATGAGAACGGGTTCCTAACCGAATGGAACAACGCATACAACAACCTCAAGATCGCTCAGCAATCTAATCCGAGCAGCACCAACTTCGGCAACCAGGGTCTGCCCGGCCAGGTGAACATCCCGTTCATCCAGACCGCATATGGCAGAACCAGCTCCTCCACGTTTGCTTACTACCTCACGCAGAATGAGCCGGGACGCTACGCCTATGTCTTCTCTTATGCCAATCCTTACCTGTCCAATTGGATGAAGGCCGGCTATCCGGCGAATTTCTTTATCGTGAACCCCGCTGTTTCGAGCGGGGGCAGTTGGATCGTCGGTAATTGGGGCAGCTCCTACTACGACGCCCTCCAGGTGGAACTCCGGCGGCGGCTGACCAATGGCTTAATGCTTGAGGGGAGCTATGTCTGGTCAAAATCGCTGGTCGACGGTCCTACCTCCGACTCCAGCCTGTACAGTCCCGGGCCCACCACGTTGCGCAATTTAGGTCTGGACCGGCAGCCGACGCCGTTCGACATTCCCCAGGCGTTCAAGCTCCAAGCGATCTACGAGCTGCCGTTTGGCCCCAAACACAAGTTCCTTTCCGGCGGCGGTCCGCTAGCCCACAAGATACTGGAGGGCTGGGAACTCGCCGCGGTCGATCGCAACCAGTCCGGCACGCCCATGCAGCTCACTTCCGGCCGTTACGGGATGAACCAGAACGACCCCGGCGTGGTCCTGCATAACATCACTGCCGCGCAACTGCAGAGCATGATGTCCATCACCAAGACCACTGGGTCGAACGGAACGGGAATCGTGTCCTACCTGCCGCAGTCGTTCATCAACAATTCCAACGCCGCGTTCGGGATCAACGGCCAGACTACCGCCAATCTCGATGCGAACGCGCCCTACATCGGACCGCAACTCACCCCGGGCCAGTTCGGCTACGAGATCTTTCTGTGGGGACCGTGGCAGAACCACTTTGACTTGAGCCTCATGAAGAAGACGCATATTACGGAGAGGGTGAGCGTCGACTTCACTGCGAACTTCCTCGACATCCTCAACCTGACCAATTTTCAGTTGCCCTGCTCAAGCGTTCTGTGTTCAGGCGGCCAGAATCTGAGTTCCGCCAACTTCGGCCAGACGACGTCCGCTTACCAGGACCTCTCGAACGCCCAGGACCCCGGCGCGCGCGTGATCGAATTCCGTCTGCGCCTGAACTTCTAAGCCAACCTCGGAACACCCGCCAGCCGGATCTTTTGCCGGCTGGCGGTTTCCGCCATTCACGAAGCCACATTCAGGGCTGTTCCAGATCAGGTCGCCGCGCGTTCGCGGCGGAGTACGAGAATGTTTCGGTGGCCTGCTTTCCAGCGGTGTTGGGGGCCTGAACCACAAGGCCAAGGTCACAGTCCGTCCGCGGCGCTGACGCAGCGAGCCGGAAGCGCCTGAGCAGCAGCCGGGATGAAGAAGCGGGCCGCCGTCCTCGATCAGATCGGAAAGGAGCCGCTGCCAAGAGGGCGGTCGAGCGGCGGCGCAACGAAAAAAAGGGAGCCCGAAGGCTCCCCCTGAACTGCTCCGCGCTCAGCTTCGTCAGAAGATCAACTTGAGCGCGAGTTGAACGCTGCGCGGGTTGCTCGAATAGGCCTGCGACGGTTGCAGGAAGATTCCCGACTGCGGCCTAAGGAAGTTATCCACCCCAGCGCCAGTCTGCCCGACCGGCGCAACGTCGCTCAAATTGCCCCCGACATATTGCGGATGGTTGAAGAGATTGATAGCACGGGCCGAGAACTGCACCTTCTTGCTTTCGGTGATGTTGAAGCTCTTGGCGAAGGTCATGTCCACATCGTTGATGTGGGGAAGCTGCGCGGTGTTGCGGCCCCCGTTGGGCAGCGTACCCGTGGCGGCCTTGATGTAGCGGGCGTTCGGATTTGTGGCCAGGTAGGCCACGATGTCGCCGGAGCTGTTCGTCAGCGGCGTCACATTGGAGCCCACGTTCGCCGTTCCGGCCGGGTTGATGAATGTGCGGTCGCCCGCGGAATCACCGTTCATATTGGCGTCGGTGCCGCTCTGGACGTTCGCCAGGGTGCCGCTCTGGAAGGTATAAATCGGAGCGAATTCCCAGTTGCCCACGATGTTCCTCATGAACCAATTCCCGTGCTTGAAGAACGGCAGATCGTAAAGCGTCTGGAACGTGAACCGCTGGCGATGGTCGAGCGCGGAAGAGGAGCGGTCCAACGAGAGGTTGCGCGGGTTTTCCGGGCGGCGGGGTGTCAGGTCGGTCGAGTGCACGTCGGCTGTGGAATCGTCGATCGCGTGGCTCCAGGTGTAGGCTCCGATGAACTGCAAGCCATTGGAGAAGCGGCGGCTCAAAGTGTTCGCCCAGCCGTGGTAAATGGAATTACCCCAGGGCATGTAGGCGGTGATGGGGCTCTGGAAGCCGGCGTTCAGAAAAGCCGGAAGGAAGTAGCCGCCGTTGTCGAAAATGGTGGTTAGGCAGTTCGTAACCGCTACACATCCGTTGGCGCCCGAATTCAGGCCATTTTGCAGCCCGTTGAGGGTTCCCTGGCTGGGAGCGGTCAGGTACACCGGCAGGGCGTTGGAGGAGTTGACCACTGGCTGTATGTCCAACTGGTCCTGAATCGACAGGTGCACGCTGTGGGTGCCCACGTAGCGGGTCTCAAAAGTGTAGTCGCCACGAAATACGTGCTGCACGCCAATATTCCATGAGACCGTCTCCGGCCGGATCTGGTCCGGGACGTAGCCGGACGTAGCGGCACGCGCATCCGCCTGATCGAGCGTCCCGGCATTGGCGTTCGGCGGAATGCCACCGCCGGCCAGGAAGCCTTGCCCGGGCTGGCCGGTTACGTCCACTGTGGTGGTGGCCTGCGGCGGCAGCGTCAGCAGCCCTTGATTGTCGTAGAGCACGTCGTAGAAGAGGCCAAAACCGGCGCGAATGGAGGTTCTGCCGCTGGTGCCGGGCGAGTACGCAAGGCCGATGCGCGGCATAATGGCATCCTTCTGCGGTTGCGGATTGCCGAAAGTGATCAGGCCCGGAACATCGGCAATCGAGTTGCGCGTCTGCAGCCGCTCGCTGTAGGGTGTGGTCTGGTATTCGTAGCGCAGGCCGATGTTCACGGTGAAATTCGGCCGGAACTTCCAGCTATCGTTGGCAAAAAAGCCTGTAAGAACCCGATCTCCGTAATACTTCGAGTTGCCCAGTGAACGCTGCGCGATGCCGTCGGGAACGTAATCGAACAGATAGTCCGAAAGGTAGCTCCACTCGTAGTCGCCGCGGGCCCGCTGTGTAAAGGTTTGCGGCGAGATCTGCTTCCAGCCGTCGAAGCCGAATTTGAGGGTGTGCGCGCCCTTGGTCCAGGTGAGGTTGTCGGTTAACTGGTATTGGTTTTGAATGCCGCTTTGCGGTGCGTTCGGATCGGGACCCAGATTATTGAATCCAAGTTCGTAGATCCCGAGTGTAGGGAATGCATCCAGGCCCGGGAACTTCTGGGGTCCGACCCCAGTGATGCTGGCGGTGCGGTTGTACCCCAGCCGGAACTCGTTGACCACGCTGGGTGAGAACGTGTGAAACTCCGAAAACGTCGCTAGGTAGGAGTTGGTGGGCACGGTCTGGTAGAAGGCCGATGGGAAGCCAGCCGTGTCGATAAAGCCCGAGCGGTTCAGAATGAAGCGGCCCCGAATAGAATCCTTGTCCGAGATATTGTAGTCAATGGAGGCCACGGCGAATTCGTTATTTGTAAAGCTGGGCGCCGTTACCCCAACCAATCCGATTTCCACGGGTGTGCCGGCCGGAGCCCCCGTCGCGCTCTCCTGGGCAGGTCCTACCAAAGGACTGGCGGAGTCGCCGCAGGCCGAGGGAGCCGCGGCGGCCCCAGCCGTGCCCAGATATTGCTTCAGGGTACTCAAGTTGGTCTGGCTGATGCCGGGGATTCCCGCCAGAGTGGCGTATCCGGCGGAGGTCGGCGCGCAGGCCGATCCGCTGGAGGCAACGCCACCAATCGGGTTGTACTCGTAGTTGACGAAAAAGAACAGCTTGTTCTTCTTGATCGGGCCACCGAAGGTGCCCCCGAAGCGGTTGTCGTCGAACCGCGGGTGCAGCGGGAGGCCGTCCACGAAGTTCAGATTATCCGCGGCGTCCAGGTTCCGGTTAAACAAATAGTCGTAGGCCGCCCCGTGAAATTGGTTGGTGCCGCTCTTCACCACCTGGTTGAACTGGCCGCCCGAGGAGTGGCCGAAGTCCGCACCGAACTGATTCTGGAGGAAGGTGAATTCCGCTACGGCGTCGTTTGGAACGAACACCAAAGGCCCGGTCACGCTCCCGCTGTTGTTGTCGACGCCTTCGATGGTGAAGTTGTTGTTCCGCGGACGCTGGCCGCCGACGGTCGGACCCATGCCTGCGCCGACGCCGCCGCTGGTTCCCACTCCCGCCGCCAGCAGCGACAGGTTAATCACGCCCGAACCACTGGACGCGGTGGGCAGTTCCATCATCTGCTGGGTCTCGAAAGTGTTCTGAAGCTGCGCCGTGGTCGTATCGATCGCTACCGCATTGGCAGTGACTTCCACGGTTTCCACGCTCTTGCCAACCTGCAAGGTAACGTTGGCAGTAGCCGTGACGTTCAGTTCGATCCCGACGCCCTTGAGCTCCGCCTTCGAAAAACCCGCGGCCATCACCGTGAGGGTGTACGTCCCAGCGGGCAGGTTAGTAATGCGGTATTCGCCCGCGGACTGCGAAGTGGTTGCAGTATCGACGCCAGTGGCATCGTGGTGCGCGACCACTGTGGCGTTCGGCACGGTGGCTCCGCTGGCGTCATAGACGGTTCCCGTGAGGTTGCCGCTGACCAACTGCGCGAAACCCGGCAGGCACGCGATGCCCAGCAAGGCGGCCAAAGCGCTCGCGCGCAGGCTTATCCGTAACTTCAACTTCATGCTTTTCTCCTTTGAACGATTTCGTACTAATAGAAAGCTTGAATGAAGGCGTAGCACGTTTCTAGCCAAAGGAATGCGCCTAGCAACCTCATCATAATATTAGAGTTGTCGCCCAAAAAAGAGAAAACGATACCATTATTGATAACGGCAAAATACGATTTTTGGTAGGAGCCGCAATCCAAACGTTAAGGAGAATAAGGTATGGCCTGACTGTTTCAAGCCTCATTCTTTCGAGGTTCTCCAACCGGGGCCGGCTCCTTTTTTTGCCGGCGCATGCCACCCACGCTCCAGTTCCGCTTCATACGGTGACAGTCTTGGTCGCAGAAATGTGGGCGGGTCCCCTGGCTCGGCTGTCGGACCGGGGGTCCGGCGCGCAAACGCATTCACGCTTAGCTCACGGTGAAGTGGCGGCCGCGAGCCCCTTGCACGACATGCAATTCAGCGGCAGCGGAGGGCGTGCGCGCCAAGATAGCTTCCGATGAGATGCAACGAATTGCCGTACCCGTCGCCTGCCCGCAGCCTGCATCAGCCCTTGCGGACTGCCCCGGCCGCCTCCTTCACGCGGTTCCGAACGCTCTCCATCCCGGCCGCGCTCTCGTATTTCTGCCGCGGCCAGAAGAAGCCGCGAAGTCCGTCTTTCTTGCGGCGCGGCACGATGTGGATATGCAGATGCGGCACGCTCTGGCTCACGCGGTTGTTGATCGCCACGAAAGAGCCTTCACTTTGCATGGCCTGCTCCACGGCTCCCGCCAGTAGCCTGGCGTTGCCGAACAACGGACCGGTCAGTTCTTCGGGCAGGTCCGCCAGTGTCTCATAATGCGTCTTGGGGATCAGCAGGCAATGGCCGGGAAACAGCGGCCGGTGGTCCAGAAAGGCGAGCGATAAGTCATCTTCGAAGACCGTAGCCGCCGCCACATCCCCCGCCACAATCCGGCAAAACGAGCAGGTGCTCTCCATCCGGCCATGTTACCTCTCCCCGTCCCCGCGTCTCCCCATCTCCGCGTCCCCGCGTCTCCCCATCTCCGCGTCCCCGCGTCCCCGCGTCTCCCCGTCCCCGCGTCTCCGTGTCCCCCATCCCCGCGTCCCCCTCCCCATCGCTCCCGTCCGGCGCTCACTCCCGTCCAAATTAGCTGTTTGACCGCATTCCCAACATTGAAATCATTGGGCATAGCCCAACTCTGAGCCTGGACGTGCAGCTACGCTTCGGCGCAGGCCGAAGTAAGTGCTT
>OCTA010000469.1_pt1 | contig 37171 bp, 30 predicted proteins | sample 1538991 | NCBI WGS metagenome assembly OCTA01 (sample SAMEA3539302, study PRJEB22396) | soil metagenome | biome: tundra; feature: field; material: soil | place: USA | collected 2010-05 | depth 0.15 m | reverse complement strand
GCCGGCGGCCCCGGCGGCGCGCAGGCCGCCGCGCCCGTCCGGTCGCGCCCGAGCTAGCGGCACGCTGCGGGCAGCGGTGAGTCAGCAGTACTTCGCCGAGCAGCCGGAAGCGGCGCACCGGCCGGGCGTCGTCCAGCTGGTCCTGCCGGAGGCGCAGCTGGAGCTGGAGACCGACGCCGGCATTTTCTCGCCTGCCCGGCTCGATCCGGGCACCCGGCTGCTGCTGGAGACCGCGTCGCGGCCGCCGGCGACCGGCGACCTGCTCGACCTCGGCTGCGGGTACGGCCCGCTGGCCCTGGCGCTGGCGGTCCGCTCGCCGGCCGCGCAGGTCTGGGCAGTAGACGTCAACCAGCGCGCGCTGGAGCTGTGCGCGCGCAACGCGGCACGGGCCGGCCTCCGGAATGTCCGCAGCGCGCAGCCTGGCGCGGCCGGGCTGCCGGCCAGCTTCCAGCTGATCTGGTCCAACCCGCCGATCAGGATCGGCAAGCAGGCGCTGCACGAACTCCTCGAGCACTGGCTGGCCACGCTGGCCCCCGGCGGGGCCGCCTACCTCGTTGTCCAGCGGAACCTCGGCTCTGACTCACTGCAGCGCTGGCTCGCTTCTGCCGGCTGGACGGCCGACCGATTTGCCGCCCGGGCCGGCTACCGGGTGCTGCGGGTGACCCGGTGACCGAGGCCGCCGGCCGTCGCCAGCTGGGCCCGACCGAGGTGAAACGGCTGAACAGGCACTGGCGGCGGCTCACGCAGGCCCGGCTGTGCCTGCTGCTCGACTCGGTCAGCCAGCCGTTCAACGTCGGATCGATCATCAGGACGGCGGCGGCATTCGGGGTCGATCAGCTGTGGCTGTGCGGAGACAGCGCGGCGCCGCAGCACCCCTCGGCGCGCAAGACTGCCCTCGGCACTGATCGCTACCTGGACACCGAGCACGAGCCCGACGCCGCCGCCGCGGCCGTCGCGGCCAGGGCAGCCGGGCTGCGGGTGATCGCCATCGAGCTGACCGGAGGCGCCACGCCGCTGCACGAGGTGCCGCTGGACGGTGATGTGTGCCTGGCCGTGGGGAACGAGGACCGTGGCTGCTCCCCCGGCCTGCTGGCTGCCGCTGACGTCATTGCCTATATTCCGCTGCCGGGAAAGGTCGGCTCGCTGAACGTGGCGGCAGCTACGGCGATCGCGCTGGCCGAGGTGCGCCGCAGGGAATGGGCGGGACTGCCGCCGCAGTAGCACGGCGGTATCGCCGGCCAGGCGGCGGCGGCCGCAGCCGGTTCGGCATACTGAGCCGGTGCAGCCCGGATCACAGCAGCCCGGATCAGCACCGGCCGGTTACCTGGACTACCGGCATCCGATCGCGCTCGCGCATCGCGGCGGCGCCGGGCATTTCGCCGAGAACAGCTGGCCTGCGTTCGAGCACGCGATCGGGCTCGGCTATGCGTACCTGGAGACTGACGTGCACGCGACGGCCGACGGGGTGCTGATCGCCTTTCACGACAAGACCCTGGACCGGGCCACGGACGCCGCGGGCGCGGTTGCTGCGCTCCCCTACCGGCAGGTGGCGGCCGCCCGGATCGTCGGCGCCGAGCCCATCCCGCTGCTGGAGGACTTGCTGGGCGCATGGCCTGACGCGCGCTTCAACATTGACGTGAAAGACGCTCCCGCGGTCGGGCCGCTTGCGCAGGTGCTGCGGCGCACCGCGGCCTGGGACCGGGTCTGCATCACGTCGTTCTGCGGGCTCCGGCTGCGTGCGGTCCGGCGGGCACTGCTACGGCCGGTCTGCATAGCCACATCGCCGGCTGGCATCGGCGCGGTGCGGCTAGGCCTGCCGCCCGCAGTCCTGGCGGCGGGTTTCGCCCGGATCTGGGTGCGCTGCACGCAGATTCCGGTCAGGTTGGCAACTGCGCCCTTCGTGCGCCGGGCACACGCGGCCGGCCTGCAGGTGCATGTCTGGACGGTGAACGACGTCAGCCGGATGGCGGCCCTGCTGGATCTGGGCGTAGACGGGATCATGACGGACGAGACCGAGAAGCTGCGGACTGTGCTGACGGAGCGGGGACAGTGGCATCCGCGAGGCTCGATCTGAGCCGAATTCGGCCGCGTCCGGCATCTGGGCGGCGCTAGCGGGGTTGGAATCTCGGCCAGGGGGAATCTTGTCCGGGAACTCACCGTTGATAACTAGGACGGATGAGCGCCAGGGAGGCAGCAAATATATGGCCGAGCGCGCACTTCGTGGCACCCGCCTCGGAGCCACGAGCTATGAGAACGACCGTAACACCGACCTGGCGCCGCGTCAGGAGATTGTCTTCAACTGCCCCAAGGGCCACGAGTTCAGTGTGCCGTTCGCGGCGGAGGCGGAGATCCCGGTGAACTGGGAGTGCCGGGTATGCGGCGCGCTCGCCTTCACCTCAGCTGGCGGTCTGCCCGCGCCGAAGAAGGTCAAGCCGCCGCGCAGCCACTGGGACATGCTGCTCGAGCGGCGCAGCGTGGCAGACCTCGAAGAAGTGCTGGCCGAGCGCCTGGCCCTGATCAGGGGTCAGCGCGGCGGCACGCAGCGCGGGCAGCCGGGCAGCCATTCTGCCCGTCAGCGCAAGAGCGCCTAGGACGCAAAACGGCCCGCCGGGCCAGAACCAGCCGCCGTGCGCCAGTGGCGCACGGCGGCTGGTTTGTGCCGTGGCCGGGGTTAGCGACACGAACGCGGCCAGCGGGCGGCAGCGTCAGCGGGCGGCGGCAGTATGGCTGGCCTGGCCGGACCGGCCCAGCCTTGAGGCCAGGCCCCACTGGGTTACCCGCCACAGCGCCTCCAGCACGATCGCGTGGCTCATCTTGCTCGCGCCGCGGGTGCGCTCGGTGAAGGTGATGGGGACCTCGGTGACGGTCAGCCCGGCCCGGACGGCGCGCAGCGCCAGGTCGATCTGGAAGCAGTAGCCCTGCGACAGCACCTGATCGAGGCCGATCACGCGCAGCGTGTCGGCGCGGTAGGCGCGGAACCCGCCGGTGGCGTCGCGAATCGCGATGCCCAGCATGATCCGCGCGTAGGTGTTGGCGCCGCGGGACAGGAACTCCCGCGACTTCGGCCAGTTGTGCACGGTGCCGCCGGGCACCCAGCGCGAGCCGATGACGAGGTCCGCGCCCTTTTCCAGGGCCGCAAGGAGCCTGGGCAGTTCCTCCGGCTGATGCGAGCCGTCGGCGTCCATCTCCACCATCGCGCCGTAGCCGCGCTCCAGCGCCCAGCGGAAGCCGGCGATATAGGCCGATCCCAGGCCGGCCTTGCCCTGCCGGTGCAGGACGTGGATCCGCTCGTCGGTAGCCGCCAGCTTGTCAGCGATCTCCCCGGTGCCATCCGGGCTGCCGTCATCGACGACGAGGATGTCGGCGCTGTCCACCGCGGCGTGCACCCTGGAGACAATCAGCTCCAGATTCTCCCGCTCGTTGTAAGTCGGGATAATGACAGCCACGTTGCCCAGCGGGCCCCGTGACGGGCTGGCTGTGGTCAAAATTCCTGCCTCAGGCTCAGTTTCATCGGACCGCAAGTGTACGGGAGGCCAACGTATGCGTCGCCGCGAAGGTTCCCTACCGAATGCGTCGTGAATTCGGGGAGTTTACCCGCCGCGCCGCAAAATGGTATCCGATTCGTACAGCCGACCGGGCCAGGACAGGGATGAGGGCCCGGGCATCCCTTCGGACCGGAGCGCGTCCCGTCGGCAACAGGCTCGCCCTCCGTTGTCTACTGGGTGCCCAGGCCCCTCCCGGGTCCAACCCCCCGCCCAGCCGGGGCTAGAGGAGCAGCCCCTTCCTTGCTGCGCCTGGTGTGCGATGCGGGCGTGCAGCCCGCTTCACGGCACAGCCGACAGGGTCGCTAACCGCCCCGACCGGCTGGCCCGGTGCTGGACTGGGCAGCAACTTACCCTTGATCGCAGCGATGTCAACCTGCATTCACCAGCCGGAACTTGCCAATGACCGGTATGCGACGGGCCTGTTCGCTGATGTCCGGCGGCGATACGATTAAGCCTCCCCAGCGTGTGAGGGCGGCATGACAATACTGTCTGCAGGCGTCCGGTGTGCGGTGCAGCTGCCGTTTGCCCGGACGGCTGCGGCGATGCCGGGCCGCCGCCGCGACCGCCTCCGGCGGTCATCAATATTTGGCTGCTGGGAAAAGTTGCCTTACGGCAAGAATCACCCTTGGCGAAGGCATTCCTATCCGCTGTGCGGGATTCTTTCGGCTGGAGGACGAGCAGATGACAGAGAGTCCGGGACCCCAGGTTTCAGAGGCCCAGATCGCAGTGCACTGGCGCGAGGAGGAGGTCTACCCGCCGCCCCCGAAGTTCGTCGAGCAGGCCAATGCTAAGGACCCGGCCATCTTCGACCGGTTCAGCGAGGAGAAGTTCCCTGACTGCTTTAAGGAGTACGCGGACCTGCTGACCTGGGATGAGCCGTGGCACACGACGCTGGACACCAGCAATCCGCCATTCTGGAAGTGGTTCGTCGGCGGCAAGCTGAACGCCTCGTATAACTGCGTGGACCGGCACGCCGAGGCTAGCCCGGATAAGACCGCGATTATCTTCGTGCCGGAACTGGAGTCCGACGACCCGGTGGAGCTCAGCTACTCGGACCTGCTGCGCCAGGTGAACGAGTTCGCGGCGGTGCTGCGCGACTCCCTCGGCCTGAAGACCGGCGACCGGGTGACGCTGCACATGCCGATGGTGCCCGAGCTGCCGGTCACCATGCTGGCCTGCGCCCGGCTCGGCATCATTCACTCGCAGGTGTTCGGCGGCTTCAGCGGCAATGCGTGCGGGACCCGGATCGCCGACTCGGCCAGCCGGGTGCTGATCACGATGGACGGCTATTACCGCAGCGGCCAGCTCATCGATCACAAGGTCAAGGCCGACGAGGCGCTCGATGAAGCGGCCAAGCAGGGCCAGGAAGTCGACAAGGTGCTTGTCTGGCGCCGCCACGCCGGCCAGTATGCCTCGGAGACTCCGATGGCCGAGGGCCGGGATCTGTTCGTCGACGAGCTGCTCGCCGAGCATGCGGGAAAGACCGTTGAGCCGGTATCCATGCCGGCCGAGGCGCCATTGTTCCTGATGTACACCAGCGGCACGACCGGCCGCCCGAAGGGATGCGTGCACAGCACCGGCGGCTATCTCTCCTACGTGGCCGGGACGTCCAAGTACTACCAGGACATCCACCCGGACGACGTGTACTGGTGCTTGGCCGACATCGGCTGGATCACCGGCCACTCTTACATCGTCTACGGGCCGCTGGCGCTTGGCACGACGACGGTGATCTATGAGGGCGTGCCCACCTATCCCGACGCGGGCCGGCCCTGGCGGATCGCGGAGAAGCTCGGGGTGGACATCTTCCACACCTCGCCCACGTCCATCCGGATGCTGCGCAAGATCGGCCCGGAGGAGCCGAAGAAGTACGATTACCACTTCAAGCACATGACCACGGTGGGCGAGCCGATCGAGCCGGAGGTCTGGCGCTGGTATCACTCCGAGGTCGGCAAGGGCGAGGCGGCCATCGTCGACACCTGGTGGCAGACCGAGAACGGCGGATTCCTCGGCAGCACGCTGCCCGCCCTGCAGCCGATGAAGCCCGGCAGCTGCGGGCCTGGCGTCCTCGGCGTCTACCCGGTGATCTACGACGAGGACGGCGGCGAGGTGGCGGCGGGCAGCGGCAAGGCGGGCAACATCTGCATCCGCAACCCGTGGCCGGGCATCTTCCAGACCATCTGGGGCCAGCCCGAGCGGTTCGTGGACACCTACTACCGCAAGTACAACAAGGACCCGGACAGCAAGGACTGGCGCGACTGGCCCTACTTCGCCGGCGACGGTGCCGTCCGGGCCGCCGACGGCTACTTCCGGATCCTCGGCCGGGTGGACGACGTGATCAACGTCGCCGGGCACCGGCTGGGCACCAAGGAGATCGAGTCCGCCGCGCTGACTGTTCCCGAAGTGGCGGAGGCGGCCGCGGTGCCGGTCATCGACGACATCCGGGGCCGCGCCGTGGAGGTCTACGTCTCGCTCAAGCCCGGTTACGAGCCGAGCAAGGAGATGGAGGGCAAGGTCAGCACGGCGATCGATACCGAGATCGGCAAGATCGCCCGGCCGAAGAACGTCTGGATCGTGCCCGACATGCCGAAGACCAGGTCGGGCAAGATCATGCGCCGGGTCATCGCGTCGATCTCCAACTTCGCCGACGTCGGGGATGTCACCACGCTGGCCAACCCCGAGATCGTGGACAGCATCCGGCACCAGGTGCAGAGCTCGAAGGTCGCCAGTGATGACGTGCCGCGCGATCTGACCGCGGCCGAGTTCGAGGAGATCGGGAAGTTCGGCGAGTAAGGCCGAGTTCGCGGGGCCATTACCGGCCCGCGCTTGCATGACCGTGGTGGATCGCTGGTGCTTGGACAACAGTGATCCACCACGATCATCTTCGGCGCGGTGCCGCGGGAGACCCTGCGGCGCGCGGCGGCTCAGCGCGCGGGGCGGCTGAGGGGCGGGGCGGGGCTGCCCTACGCGGACGGTGCCCTATGCGGACGGGGCGACGACTGTGCCGGTGGCGGTGACGGCGGTCAGCGGCTCGGCCAGCACCCCGGCGGCGGACGGGCCGCGGCCGGGCTGGGCCCGGCACACCACCCGGGCCTCGAAGGCCAGCTCGCGGCTGCGCCGGCCCAGCCGGATGATCGTCGCGGTGATCTCGAGGACGTCACCGGCCAGGACCGGCGCGCGGAACTGGACGTCGGAGTAAGCGGCAAGCAGGCCCTCATCGCCATCGGCACGGATCGACGCCTCGGTCGCCACATCGCCGAACAGGCCCAGCACGTAAGCGCCGTCCACCAGGTTTCCGCCATAGTGCGCGTGGCTGTAGGGCACGTAGCGCCGGTGCGTGACGGTCAGGCCGAGCGGCGCGTCAGCCACGTCAGTCAGCCCGGGCTGCGGCTTACGGCCCGCGCCGGCTGCCTGGCCGCCGGTCATGTCTGCGCCCCGACGCTGTGGTCGGCCAGGTCAGCCTGCGCCGCGCCCGCCGGGATGGCTGTGCCGACCGGGATGGCTGTGCCGACCGGGACGAGGGCGTGCACCAGGTAGCTCGCCACCTCGCTCGGCGTCGTGCCCTTGGCGAAGATCTTGTCGACGCCGAGCCCGGCCGCCATCCCCGGGTCAAACCGCGGCCCGCCCACCACCAGCAGCGGCCTGGCAGTCCCGGCGGCGAACGCGCTGGCCATCTCGCGCGCGTTGGAGATGTGCGCGTCCCGCTGCGTCACTACCTGGCTGACCAGTACGGCGTCTGCGCCCTCCGCCGTGGACCGCGCCACCAGGTCGGGCACGGCGACCTGCGAACCCAGGTTGACCACCCGGATCTCCCGGTAGTACTCCAGGCCCTTCTCCCCCGCGTGGCCCTTCACGTTGAGGATCGCGTCGATTCCCACGGTGTGGGCGTCGGTGCCGATGCAGGCGCCGACCACCACGAGCTTGCGTCCCAGCCCGGACCGGATCCGCAGGTTGATCTCGGCGGCCGGCAGCACCGGGAACTCGCGCTCGGCGATGGTGATCTCGGACAGGTCGACCAGGTGGCCGACCCGGCCGTACACGATGAAGAAGGTGAAGTCCGGGCCCATGCCCTTGGCATGCACCACCATCGCCGGCTCGAGCCCCATTTTCCCGGCCAGCTGCAGCGCCGCGCCCTCGGCGCGGGCGCGCTCGGTGAACGTCCCGAACGGGACCGGCAGCGTGAAGGAGACCTGGACGCGCCCGTCGCCGGTAGTATCGCCGTACGGCCTGACTATCTGCCCGGTCACTGTCGCGCTCCGATCGTGACGGGCGCGCCTGCGGGCGAATCGCCTGCGGGCTCGCGCTGCGGTTCCGCCAGAATGTCGCTGGCCGGATTGAGATAGCCCCCGGCCTTCTCGATCACCCCGGCCAGGCCCCGGCCGCCGTCAGCGGGCCGCTTGGTGATGCCGAAGGTGCCGTCGGCAATAGCATTCAGCAGGCCCTCGTCGCAGATCTTGCGCAGCAGCTCGATGGACTCGGTGAGCACCTGCCCCGCGCGGCGCTCGATGAAGCCGCCTGGCGGCGGCCGGAAGTTCTCGCCGAGCCGGCCGGCGGCGTCCCGGACATAGCGCACGTTCTCGAGCGCGAGGTCGCGATCGGACAGGAACGGGGTGTGAATGCCCTCGGTCATCATCCCGATCAGCAGGATCGACTGATCGGTCATCAGGCCGCAGAGGTTGAAGAACGCGTCGAGGAGGTATCCGGCGAACACGTTGCCGGTCATGTGCTTGGTCGGCGGCATGTACTTCAGCGGCGCGTCCGGGAACAGCTCGCGGACCAGCTGCGCGTGCGCAAGCTCCAGCAGGAACGAGTCCGGCACCGCCGGATTGATCTCGAACGCGTGGCCAAGGCCCAGCTGGCCGTCGGCCAGGCCTGCTTCCTTGCCGAAATACTCGTTGAGCAGCTGGCTGACGACAACAGTGTGCGCAGCGTCGACGGCGTCGGCCGTGGTCAGGTAGTTGTCCTCGCCGGTGTTGATGATGATTCCGGCCCGGGCGTGGATCTGGCGGGAGAACCGCTGGTCGATGAAGGTGCGGCGGGGGTTGATGTCGCGGAAGATGATCCCGTACATGCAGTCGTTGAGCATCATGTCGAGCCGCTCCAGGCCCGCCAGCGTGGCGATCTCCGGCATGCACAGGCCAGAGGCATAGTTTGTCAGCCGCACGTACCTGCCGAGCTCGCGGGAGACGTCGTCGAGCGCCGCCCGCATCAGCCGGAAGTTCTCCTGAGTGGCATAGGTGCCGGCGAAGCCCTCCCTGGTGGCGCCCTCGGGCACGTAGTCCAGCAGCGACTGGCCGGTAGAGCGGATCACCGCGATGATGTCGGCGCCCTCCCGGGCGGCCGCCCGCGCCTGCGGGATGTCCTCGTGAATGTCGCCGGTGGCCACGATCAGGTAGATCCAGGGCCTGGGCGGCTCTGCGGTCTCGGCGATGATCGCGTCGCGCCGTCGGCGCTGCGCGTCGATCGCGGCGATGCCGCCCGCGGCCGCGGCGGACGCCGCAGCACGCGCGGCCCGTGCGTCTTCTCCAGCCGGGATGCGGAACTTGACCTTCCCCTGAGCCGCATCGCGGGCCAGGGCTGCGAGGCTGGGATATCCGCCGGTGAGCAGCGCATCCCAGGCCGGGAGCGCGACGCCATGCTGCAGTCCCGCCGTCTGGCTGATCGCGTCGGCCAGCCGGTTCACCCACGGCATGCCGTCCTCGTCAGCGCCGCGCAGGCCCGCCAGCCGCAGCACCGCCCGTTCCACGGAGACGGTCGTGTGCCTCCTGGCCAGGTCGACAATCGGCTGCCCGGCCAGGCGGGCCAGATCCCTGGCCTCGCGCACGACCGCCGGGTCGAGACTGAGCCTTCGGGCCACCGTGCCTGCTGATCCCATCTCTACTGCTCCCCTGGCTTGCCGGAACCGCTCGAATGCTCGTCGATCCGCTCGTCGAAGATGGCGCGCACGCCCGGCTCGGCGCGGATCAGGTCCAGGGCAAGCTGAGCGTGTCCCGGTACATACCCGTTGCCGACCAGCATCGTGACGTCGGCTGCAGCGCCCTCGGCGCCCAGGGCGGCCGCGGTGAACGATGTGGCCATCGAGAAGAAGATGACTGTCCCGCCCTGCGCGGTAGCCAGGATCGCGCCGCCCTCGCAGCCGGGCACGTCGACGCAGACCACGGTAACGTCGGCCGGGCCGCCCGCCTGGCGGACCGCTGCCGAGACGCCGACCGGATCGCGGGCGTCGGCGATGACCACCTGATCCGCCAGCGACGCCCCGACGCCGGCCGCGCGAGCGCCCCGGAGCGCAGCGGCCTCGCGCTCGCGCGGCACTACGCCGATGATCTGGCTGGCGCCCGCCCGGCGTGCGGCTGCCGCCGACAACGTGCCGCTCTTGCCGGCCGCACCGAGGATCGCGACCACGGGACCCGCGCTGGCCCGTGCTGCCGCGAGCCGGCGGGCGGCGTCGCTGACAACCCGGTGGGTCAGGGCCGGCGCGCCGCAGACGTCGAGGACGGCCAACGCCAGCGACGCGGGCAGGTCGGCGGGCAGCACCGCGGCAATCGAGCGGCCGAACAGGATTGCGTGGCCAGTGCACGGCACCTGCTCCGAAGTGCCGTCCCACCCGGTCAGGCCGCCGGTGACCACCAGCGGCGTCAGGCTGAGCGATACCAGCGTGGCAATCCTGTCGCCGGGCTGCAGCCCGAGCGGTGACTGCGGTCCCGCCTCCACGACCACCCCGGTCAGCATGCCGCCGGATCCGGTCACCGGGTTCTGCATCTTGCCGCGGCTGCTGATGATCTCCAGCACGGCAGCGCGCATCGCCGCCGGGTCGGCGTTATTCGCCTCGCGCAACTGCCGGAACGAGGCCGCGTCCAGATTCAGCCGTTCGACCTGGACCCGGACCTCGTCGGGCCAGATAGCCGGGCTCGGGTCCAGCCGCAGGGCCGCCTGCGGCAGCACGCCGGCCGGCTCGAGGACGCGGTGCAGGCCCAGCGGGCTCCCGGCGGCGCGCCGGGAGCCCGGATCGGCCCGGTTCTCGGACTCGGCGTCGCCGGCCCGCTGGCCGGGGCCGGCGGCCTGCGGCTGCGCGGTGGATTGGCTCACGCGATGTTCCTCGCAGACGTCGGGGTAGCTCTACGGCCACGATTCGGTAGAATTCACTGTCTGCAACTATACAGACAGAATCTTCTTGCGTAGTCTGCCGACATCGCAGGTCATAATCCGGCCGTCGGCGAAAATGAAGCGGGACGGTGACGCCATGATCGACCAGCCGTATGTGTACCGGCATAAGGAGCTGATCGAGCCAGACTGGCGGCGCCTGCCCGGCTGGGCGGATGTCACCGCGGAGCAGTGGGCATCAGCCCAGTGGCAGCGCTCGCACTGCGTCAAGAACATCCGCCAGCTCCGCCAGGTCATGGGCAACGGCCTGAGCGACGCGTTCTGCGCCGACCTTGAGCGGGACCAGGCGGAGCGCGCGACTATGTCGATGCTGGTGCCACCGCAGATGATCAACACGATGGCACCGGGGGTCGCGGCAACCGAGCCCGGCTTCACCGACGCCTTCTACGCTGACCCGGTCCGGCGGTACATGATCCCGGTCTTCAGCGACCGCCGGGCTGACTGGCCGTCGCACCCCGTGGCGTCGCGGGACTCGCTGCACGAAGCCGAGATGTGGGCGGTCGAGGGCCTCACCCACCGCTACCCGACGAAGGTGCTTGCCGAGGTGCTGCCGACCTGCCCGCAGTACTGCGGCCACTGCACCCGGATGGACCTGGTGGGCAACCCGACTCCGGTCGTCGACAAGCACAAGTTCGGGCTGCCCCGCGAGGACCGGCTCGGGGCAATGATCAAATACCTGAAGGCCAATCCGGGCGTCCGTGACGTGGTCGTCTCCGGCGGCGATGTCGCCAACCTGCCCTGGCCGCGGCTCGAGGCCTTCGTTTCCGATCTCATGGACGTGCCGACAATCCGTGACATCCGGCTGGCGACCAAGGCGCTGATGGGCCTGCCGCAGTACTGGCTCTCCGACGACGTCCGCGCCGGGATGGAGCGGCTGGCCACCACCGCGCGACAGCGCGACGTCAGTATCGCGATTCACACCCACGTGAACGCTGCCCAGTCGGTCACGCCCACCGTCGCCAGGGCAGCCAAGGCCATGCTGGAAACCGGAATCCGGGATGTGCGCAACCAGGGCGTGCTGCTGCGCGGCACCAATGACAGCGCCGAGGCGCTGCTTGACCTCTGCTTCGCGCTGCTGGATGACGCGAAGATCATGCCGTACTACTTCTACATGTGCGACATGATTCCCGGCTCCGAGCACTGGCGGCTGTCTCTCGGCGAGGCGCTGGACCTGCAGCACCAGATCATGGGCTACCTGCCCGGATTTGCCACGCCGCGGCTGCTGTGTGACGTGCCGTATGTGGGCAAGCGCTGGGTGCACCAGGTCGCGCGCTACGACCGGGAGCTGGGAATCTCGTACTGGACCAAGAACTACCGTACTGGCGTCGAGCCGGACGACCCGTTCGCGCTGGAGCGTCAGTACGAGTACTACGACCCGATCTACCTGCTGCCAGAGACAGGCCAGGACTGGTGGCGGGCCAGGGCCGGGCAGCCGGTGGGTGCCGCCAGCTAGGAACCCGCCAGCCAAGCGCCGTGAGCGAGGCGCAGCCCCCCGCTAGTTCCCAGTGGGACGGGCTGCCGCCTCAGGCCTGCGGGGCGCTCTTGTCCCCGATTTCCCAGGCATGGTCCAGGACGTGCCAGGCGATCCGGCGGACGCCGTAGCGAGGCGGCCATCCCTGCGGCTCGACCGGACTGCCGTCGGAGGGCCGGCTCAGGACGGCCGCTATCGCCGTGCGCATCGCGGCCACCGACGCGGGATCGCCCGGCGACGGCTTGCCCGGATGCACTCCCAGCTTGCGGGCGAACATGGCCTCGGCGGAGATGACGTGCTCGACGATCTGGTCCCGGTCCCTGCTGCCGCCCTCCGGTTCCCTGCGCAGCTGCGCGGGAGCCGTCGCGGCGACCTGGTCGAGCAAATCCCACGCCGCGTCGAGGATGGCGGTGAGCTTGCGCCCCTCGGCTCCGGTCAGCGCGCGGTGGTCGCTGTCAGCGATCTCGCCGGGAACGCCGAAATCGGTGTATCCGGCTGTGCCGGCTCGTCGCTCGATCACCGTCAGGGAACTGCCTGCGTCCGGCGCTAAGATCAGCCCCGCCCGCGCGGCGACGGACGCATAGCGCGGCAGGTACTCGGCAAGTGCCGCCAGCGCGAGGTCCTCGGTCCGGCCGCTACGGCACCAGCCCGGCCAGTCGACAGCGCAGGCGAACACCTGTTTCCTGCCAGCCTCGATGAACACGCCGACCCGCGACTGCCCCGGATCGTTCATCGTCGCGTCGGCTCGGCGGGCACGTTTGCAGCGGATGCACCGGATCTCATGGACCGCATTATCCCAGTCCCCCGGCCCGGATTACTAGCGCTGAACGTCACTGCTCCGAGGCGGCCGAAGGGACGGTGGCGCTGTCCCCGCCGGGATCGGCATCGCCGGGTCCGGCAGCCGGGCCTGCCTCATCGCCGCCGGCCAGCGCCTTGGTCATCCCCCCCCGCTGAGCGAGGGCGAACCAGCCAAGCCCGACCAGCGTCACAAGGCAGGCAACGAAGAAGTTCAGCCGCAGCCCGAGGAAATGCTCGGAGGAGTCGATCCGCACCGACTCCTCGAAGATCCGGAACGCCGAATAGCCGGCCACGTACAGCGCGAAAAGGCCCCACGGCCGGATCTGGCGGTGGTGGCCAAGCCACACCAGGGCTGCGGCCAGGGCCAGGTCGAAGATCAGCTCGTACAGGAACGTCGGCTGGAAGGTGCTGTAGCCGGTATAGTCGCCCGGCCGGTGTGCCAGCGTGATCTCCAGGCCCCACGGCAGCGATGTCGGCTTGCCGAACAGCTCCTGGTTGAAGTAGTTGCCGATCCGGCCGATCGCCTGCGCCACCAGCAGCGCCGGGGCGACGGCGTTGGCGAACACCCCCGCGCTGGCGCCGGCCCGGCGCACCCGCCAGATGCCGGCGGCCGCGCCAGCGGCTATCCCGCCCCAGATGCCCAGGCCGCCGTCCCACACCGCGAAGATCCCGTACCAGACGTGCGGGATGTCCATCGGGGTGGTGATGTCGAAGTAGACCCGGCCGCCGATGATCCCGGCTGGCACGGCCCAGGTAGCGACGTCGCCGACGAGGGCCGGATCCCCGCCGGCCGCCCGCCATCGCCGCCGGGTGATGATGATGGCCAGGGTAATGCCGACGACGTACATCAGCCCGTAAAAATGCACGAAGAGCGGGCCCAGATGGAACCCGTTGATCGGCGGGCTGGGTATGTGCATCGCCATGCACCGAGGGTAAACCCGGCAGGCCGGTGCCTTGCGCCCGGTTCGCGCCGTCGCCGATGACGATTCCGACACGAGGTCGTCAGCGAGGCGGCAGAAGTCGATGCGGCACTCGTCCCGGCCGGCGCCCGAAACGGGCCCGGCTCAGCGGTAGAGGTCGGGCCTGCGGTCGGCGTGCGCGTTGTTGCGCGCGCTGGTGGCCTTGACGCGGGCCAGGGCCAGCTCGCAGTCGGCGATGAGGATTTCCGGGTTGTCCCGGCTGGCCGGCCCGGCGAGCGGGTAGCCGTCCGGGCCCGCGATGATGCTGCCGCCGACCCAGCTCACCCCGCGCTCCGGCCCGCACCGGCATGCGGCCGCGATGAACATCCGGTTGGCGAACGCCGCGGCCTGCACGTTCGCCACCACCATCGGCCGCTTGCCGGGCGGCAGCGGCTCGGCAGGCCAGTTCGTCGGGACGGCCAGCAGGTCGGCGCCGGCCAGTGCCGGGATCCGCACCCACTCAGGGAACTCGACGTCGTAGCAGACCATCATGGCCACCATGCCGCGCTCGGTGGGCACGACGGGCGGGGCGCAGGCGCCGGGCGCGAAGCAGTCCTTCTCGGCGTCCCACAGATGGGCCTTGCGGTAGACGGCGCGGATCCCGTCGCGGTCGACGAGCGCAGCGCTGTTATGCACGGCGCCGTCTGCGCCGAGCTCGCAGAAGCCGCCGGCGATCACCAGGCCGCGCTGCCCGGCGAGCCGGGCCCAGCCGCGCACCGTCGGGCCGTCGGCAGGCTCGGCGAGCGAACGGGCCTCGGCGGCGTCGCGGAACACATATCCCGAGGGCGTGAGCTCCGGCAGCACGATGATCGCCGCGCCGCGATCAGCTGCCAGGCCGGCGGCTTCCAGAGCCGCCGAACGGTTCCGGGCGACCTCGCCGATAGCCAGGCTGACCTGGCATGCGGCGACTCGTACCGGATCGTTAGCCGAGTCTGCACGCACACGGCCACCCTAGCCATCTCCGGTCGCTACCATGTCCCGCTATGGCGGCATCGTTCAGCCGGATCATTCCGATTCTCTTTGTCAGCGACCTGCGCGCTGAACGGGACTTCTACGTCCGCCTGGGCTTCCATGTCACCTACGACGGCCCGGAGTACCCGTATTTTGTCGCGCTGGGCCACGGGCCCGTCGAGTTCGGCATCGAATGGCGGGACGGATTTTCCACCAGCGCCCCCGACCGGGTGCTGACCTGGCAGTTCGGCGTCTCTGACCTCGACGCTGCGAAGAAGCAGCTCGCTGACGCCGGGGTGCCCTACCGGGAGGAGCTGATGACGCCGAGCGCCGACTGGCAGTACCGGGTCCTGCATGCGCGCACCCCGAACGGCTATCACCTTCTGCTGGAGGAAGGTAGCGACTAGCCGGGGATGTACGGCCGGGCTATTTGCCTTTAATGTGAGCCAAATGGCGTGTGTGCCTGGAGGTGGCTCATGGCTACAGCATCCGATGCGCCGGCAAGCACCCGGCGGGCGCCCGAGCGGCTGCACCGCGGAGTGCTCGGCCTGACCGACATCACGGCGTCGACCATGGCCAATATCGCCCCGGCCATGAGCTTCTACTTCAGCATGGGGCTGATCGCGGTCGCGGCCGGCATCGCCTCGCCGCTGACCATCATCGCCGCCGCCATCGCGATTGCGCTGCTGGGCAATACCGTGGCCCAGTTCACCAAGTCGATCCCGTCCACCGGTTCGTTCATCACGTTCATCGGCCGGGGGTTCGGCCCGGTGGCGGCACTTACGACGGCGATCGTCATGTCAGTCGGCTACATCATCGCGGTGTCCGCGGTGGTTGCCATCGCCGGCGGCTGGACCTCCGACATGATCGCGAAGTACGCGCACGTGCATATCGCCTGGCAGCTGCTGACCGCAGTGCTGACGCTGCTGGCGTTCCTGCTGGTCGTGCGGGGCGTCGCACTGTCCACGAAGTGGGCCGGGGCGCTGTTCGCGTTCGAGATCGGGCTGCTGCTGCTGGTCAGCGTGTGGGTGCTGATCAAGTTCTCGGGCAATCTCAATCTCACCCCGTTCGAGCCGTCGCATCTGCTGTCCGGCTTCAAGGGCCTGGGCCTCGGCTTCCCGATCGCCGTGTACTTGTTCATCGGCTGGGAGAACTCCGCCACCCTGGCCGAGGAGACCAACAACCCGCGGCGGGCGGTGCCCCGGGCCATCTTCCTGGCCATCGGGGCGATCGCGGTCTGCTACGTGCTGTTCGCGTACGTCACCGTCATCGGCTACCACTACAACGCGACGGCGCTCGGGACGGCGGCCGGGGTGCCGTTCGTCACGGTCGCGCTCGGCGTGGGCGCGGTGGTCGGGTTCCTGGCCTACCTGGCGGGCTTCACCTCGATCATGGGCTCGCTCATCGCTGCGACGAACTCGCAGGCCCGGCTGATCTTCAGCTCCGGCCGGGAAGGCCTCCTCCCCGCCGTCGCCGGCCGGGTCACCGTGAAGAGCCGGACTCCGTGGGTGGCGTTCGTGGTCTTCCTGGTTGTCGCGCTCAGCCTGGTCTACGGGTTCGGCTGGGGCCTGGACCCGGTGGTCTACTTCGGTGACGCAGCCACCCTGGGCACCATTCCCATCGTGGTGGTGTACCTGGTCACCAACCTGGCCCTGCCGGTGTACTACCGGCGGTACCATCCCGACCAGTTCTCGGTGCTCCGGCACCTGATCCTGCCGGTGCTCGGCGTGCTCGCGATCGTGTTCCCGCTCTATGAGCTGGTCAAGCCCGGCCAGCCGCATCCCTTTGACCTGTATCCCTACATCTCGCTGGGGATCATCGTGGTCGCCCTGATCTACGCGCTGATCCTCAACGCCAGGGACCGGACGCTGGCAACCAGGATCGGCTCGATCGTCGCTGACGCTGACTGAGCGCACGCGGGACGCAAGGCGGGAGCCCAAATATCTCAGTTGGGTCACAGCTCGCTGCTGCATCGGTCACAATGGCTCCGGCTTGGATGAGCGCCGGCAGGGAACCTGCCGGTGTGGTGATAGCGGACCGGGAGCCAGTGGGCATGTCAACCGACCCGGTGTATCTGCGGGTGCTCGAGGATCTGCGGATGCGGATCAAGGAAGGCGTGCTGGAGCCGGGCGCCAGAGTGCCGTCGCGCAACGCGATCATCGCCCGCTACGGCGTGGGCGAGACCGCGGCCAAGCACGCGCTGCAGGTCCTTGCTAGCGAAGGGCTGATCGAGGCACGGGCAGGTTCCGGGTCTTATGTGCGCAAGGTGCCCGCCGCACGCTATCTGGAGCACGACCGGATGCATTTTCCCGGCTCGCCTTTCGGGATCGACGAGACAGCAGCCGGCCAGCGGGACCCGGACGGGCCAGCCGAGCGCATCCCCGCCCGGCGGCTGTCCTGGGAACATCAGACTGAGCAGGCGCTTGCGCCGCCGCATATCGCCCTGCGGCTCGGCCTGCCGTTGGCCGGCGGGCTGGTCACCATGACCCGGTACCTGCTCAGCTCGGACGGCGAGCCCGTCCAGCTGGCGACCAGCTACGAGCCGGCCGCCAGCACGGAGGGCACCCCCGTGGCCGTGCCCGAGCAGGGTCCCTATGCCGGCCGCGGCGTGATCGAGCGGATGCGGTCCATCGGGATCGAGGTCGATCAGGTGACGGAGGAGGTGTCGGTGCGGCCGTCGCTGCGGGCCGAGGCGAGTGCACTGGGCCTCGCAGCGGGCGCGCCGGTGCTGCTGGTGGAGCGTGCCCATCGCGCCGGGGGCCAGGCTGTGGAGGCGGCCGAGATCGTCACAGCCGCGGACCGGTTCCGCCTCCGGTACCGGTTCGGCGTGCCGGCGGTCCCGGCGTGATCAGGCCAGCGGCGGCGGAAGACGTCCCTGCCATCCACCGGCTTATCCGCGAGCTCGCCGAGTACGAGCGCTCGCTGGATCAGGTCGCCGTGACCGAGGATCAGCTGGCAGCGTCGCTGTTCGGGCCGGAGCCGGCGGTCTTCGCGCACGTCGCCGAGCACGACGGCAGCGTCGTCGGCTTCGCCCTGTGGTTCCTGAACTACTCCACCTGGCTCGGCCGGCCCGGGATCTACCTGGAGGACCTGTACGTCACGCCCGCCATCCGCGGCGCCGGCCTCGGCCGGGCCCTGCTGGCCGAGCTGGCCAGGATCTGCGTCGAGCGCGGTTACGGCAGGCTGGAGTGGTGGGTGCTGGACTGGAACTCCCCCGCCATCGGCTTCTACACCTCTCTCGGCGCGGTCGGCATGGACGAATGGACGGTGCACCGGCTCGCCGGGCCCGCCCTGCAGGCACTGGCTGCCCGCGCCCGGCAGCCCGGCAGGCCATGAGCGGCGTTTAGCCGCCGCCGTCGAGATCGTCGGGCGCCAGCCCGTCGTCGACTTCCGCGTCCTCGCTGACCAGCGTGAGCCCGGCTGACTGCGCCTGAAGCTGCAGCAGCGCGGCGAAGTCCTCGTCGCCGCAGCCATGCCCGACGAGGCTCAGCAGCAGCTGATGGACTGCCGCTGCCACCGGGAGCGGAACCTCGCGCTCGCGCGCCGCTGCCAGCCCCAGGTCGAAATCCTTGCGCAGCAGCGTGGCCGTGAAGGTCGGCTCGAAATCGAGGTTCACCAGCGCCGGCGTCTTGTACCTGGTGAATGCCGAGCCCATCACGCTGTCGTTCAGGCAGGCCAGGAACGCCTGCCTGCTGACCCCGTATTTCTCGGCCAGGACGGTCACCTCCGCGAGCGACTGGGTGACCACGCCGAGGAAGAGGTTATGGCACAGCTTCACAATCCGGGCGGCCTCGCCGTCGCCGACGTAGGTTGCCCCGGCGCCGAGCAGGCCGAGGTAGGGCCCGGCGGCCTCGAAGGCGGCCTGCGGGCCGGAGACCGCCAGGGTCAGCCGGCCTGCCCGCGCCACCTTCGGATTGCCCATCACCGGGGCGGCGAGCAGCGCGATGCCGCGCGCCTCCAGTCGCTGCCTGACCTGCTGCGATGCCTTGAAGGACACCGTGGAGCAGTCGACGACTATCGCGGGCGCCGCGCAGCCGTGCAGCAGCCCGTCCGGGCCGAGCACCGCGTCGATCAGGTCCTGGGATGAGCCGACGGTGACAAAGACGATGTCGGCGCCGGCGAGGTCGGCCGCTGAGTCGACGACCTTCGCGCCCCGGGCGGCCAGCACCTCGGCTTTCGCTCTGGTCCGGTTGTAGACGGAGACATCACAGCCCCGGGCCAGCATCCGCAGGACGAGGGCCGCGCCCATCCGGCCGGTGCCCAGCCAGCCCAGCGGACGGTCGTAGCCTTGATCGGTCATCGTTGCCACCTGTCACAATCGTTTGCCGATCGAGCCTGTCGCACCGGTCCCGTCCATGTCAACGGCAGCCATCAGGGCGGGCGCGGGCCGGGTCGCGCCGGGCGTCCCGGCGCGGGCGGCCGGTGGCCAGCCGGGGAGGCCCGTTTCGCCGCTCTATCTCCTGAAGATCGTGCCTTTGCCCGCTGCAATCGTATGCAAGACTGGCGCATGGCCGATGCCAGGGTCCGGGCCGCGGGCGGTCATCTCGCCCAGGCTTCCCTCTGCTTCCACTTGGCCAGATTCGTCTTCGTGCTCGATTCCGGCCAGAGGCGGGCCGCGCATGCCGCGGCTGTCCGGTGCCTGACCGCGGCCCTGCCGGATCTCGACCCGCCGGGCGATCGACTGGAGATCCCGTTCGAGGGCGCCGCGCTCGCGGCCGTGCTGCGGCGGCCCGAGGGCCAGGGCCCCCATCCGGTCGTGCTGCTGGTTGCCGGGGGTGACTCCGCCAAGGAGGAGTTTCGCGTCTTGAGCAGCTCATCCTTGATCGCGGCCCGGCAACGCTGCCGGCGGACGGCCCCGGCCAGGGCGAGTCGGAGCACGACCTGGCAATCGGGCCGGACTGGGAGGTGCCAGCGGCGGCAATCCTGGACGCCGGTGCCCGGCAGCCTGGCGTTGACGCCAGCCGACCGAGGTCTCAGCACGCGGCCGGCGGCGCCGTAGATCCCCGGACGATGAGCTCGGGGGCCAGGTAGAGGATCTTGACAGGACCGTCTCCTCCGGCGATCCGCTCCAGCAGCAGCTGGGCTGCCTCCGTGCCCACCTGGTAGTGCGGGAACCGGACAGTCGTCAGCGGCGGCCGGAGCAGGTCGATGAAAGGCATGTCATTGAACCCGACAACCGAGATGTCGTCCGGGCACGTCAGCCGCGCCTCATCCAGGGCGTGGTAGCAGCCGACCGCCAGCATGTCGTTGCCCGCGGCGATCGCGGTGAACCGGTCTGGCGCATCGAGCAGCTGCCGGGAGCAGCGGCGGCCCTCCTCGATCGAGAACGCCTTGGCGTGCGCGACGAGATCCAGATCCACCTCCAGCCCCGCCGCCTCCATCGCCTCGATGAAACCCCGGTACCGGCTCAGCCCGGTAGATACTTCCTGCGGCCCGGCGACATAGCCGATCCGGCGGTGCCCGAGCTGCGTCAGGTGCGTGACAATCATCCGGACGCCGCGCTCATTGTCCACCGACACCGACGGGAAACTGTAGTCCTCGGCCAGCCGGTTCATTAGGACCACCGGGAGCCCTGCCCGGGCGGCCTCGGTCAGCAGCGGGCTGCGCAGGCGGGCTGTCGCCAGGACGTAGCCATCGACATGGCGCACCCGCATCTGCTCGAACAGCATGCTCTCGCGCGCATCGTCGGAGTCAGTGTTGCCGATCAGCGCGACATAACCGTCAGCTGCCAGCCGGTCCTCGAGGCCGCGGACGATCGGCGGGAAGAGCGGGTTATTGAGATCGGGGATGAGCACGCCGATCGTGTGCGACCGCCTGGTCCGCAGGCTCCGGGCAACAGCGTTCGGCCGGTAGCCGAGGGACGCCGCGGCGGCGAGGACCCGCCTGGCTGTTTCCTCGCTGACCAGAAGCCGGGTTTCCGGGTTGAGCGCACGGGAGGCGGTCGCAGGATGGACCCCTGCCTGCTGAGCCACATCCCGGAGGGTGACTGGCGGCTCGGGCATGGGCATTCACCCCCTGCTCTGTGCGCGCAGCCCCTGGCCCCGTGCTCACGGCACGCGGCCGGCTGATGACCACCAGTATCGCATCTGGCCGGCATGATCGGGGGAATGCCCGATCGCGGCCGCCTGCCGATGATAAGAGTGTGACATCCGGTGGCAGGAGTGGCTCCGGGCGGCCCGACGGGCGCCAGCGCCCTCGGTTCGGATCGCCTCATCGGCGCAGGGATACCCATGAGCATGTCCCGCACGGACGAGGGGACGACGCATAGCGCGCCGGGTACCGGCACGGTGAGCGACGAGCGCCTGCTGGCCGTGCAGCTGTTCAACGGCACCTGGCGGCTGCTGAAGATGGAGAGCCGGACCGGGGCCGATGCGGACCTGATGCTGCACATGGCGCACGCCTCGCGGTTCCACCGGGCCCAGGTGCCGGCTGCGACGCCAGCTCATTATGCCCGCGGCGAGTGGCTGATCTCCCGTGTCTATGCCGTGCTTGGCCGGCCCGAGCCCGCGCTCTACCATGCCCGCCGGGTGCTCGATATCTGCGCCGAAAACGGCATCGGCGACCGGGACCTGGCCTTCGCCTGCGGGGCGCTCGCGCGTGCGCGTGGGATCACCGCCGGGCCCGGGTGTGCACCGACCGGGCGCTGTCGGCCGCACGCGGCATCACCCAGCGCGGGGATCGCGAGCTGCTGCTCGCTGACCTGGAGACCATCCCCGGCCAGGTCAGGTACTGGTAGCCGGCCCGGCAGCGGATCCCGGCGGTCCCGCGTCCTCGGCAGGCGAGCGGCCATCGCTGACGGCCGCACTGGCCGGCGGGCACCGGCGGCTGCGGCCGGGCCTTGTGGCTGGCGTGCGACCATGACCTCATGCGGATCAGCGATGTTGCCTCGACCGATCTGTTCGCCGGAACCGCGGCCCGCCCGGTTCAGGTCGTCCGCGTGACGCTGGCCAATGAGGGGGCAGGCCTCATCCGGGACCCGGCGGCCGACATAACGGTGCGGGTCGCTGGCGCCGGCGTGACGACGCCCGAGCCGGCGGTGGTCGCGAGCCTGCGGCCGGGCGGCGTCGTGACAGCTGAAGTGGGCGTCCAGGTCGCAGCGCCGGCGGTGCCGGGCGGCACGCGCAGGGTCACGGTCATCGCGGCGGGCGCGGGCCAGCAGGCGGAGGCGCAGGCTGAGATAATCGTCGCCGAGGCGGGCTGGACCATGTGGATGGTCAGTCATTTTCATTATGACCCGGTGTGGTGGAGCACTCAGGGTCAGTTCCTGGAGTCCCGGCTGATCCTTGCGGGGCCCGACGGCCAGCTGCCCGAGGTGCGGACAGCATTCGAGCTCGTCCGGCTGCATCTCGATGCTGCCCGGGCCGACCCCGATTACAAGTTCGTGCTGGCGGAGGTCGACTACCTGAAGCCGCACTTCGACGCTCACCCCGAGGACCGGCAGGACCTGCTCGCCTTCATCGCCGACGGCCGGATCGAGCTCGTCGGCGGCAGCTACAACGAGCCCAGTACGAACCTGACCTGCGCCGAGTCCACCATCCGCAACGCGGTCTACGGCATCTCCTACCAGCGCGACGTTCTCGGCGGTGACCCGCGCATTTCCTGGATGCTCGATGCGTTCGGCTTCGACCCGGCCTACCCAGGCCTGATGGCGGCGGCGGGGCTGACCGAGTCGTCCTGGGCCAGGGGGCCATTCCACCAGTGGGGGCCCGGCCGCACCGCGGGCGACAACCGGCTCATGCAGTTCGCCGCCGAGTTCGAGTGGCTGGCTCCCGACGGCACCGGCCTGCTGACGAGCTACATGGCCAACCACTACTCGGCGGGCTGGGGCACCCAGCACGCCGCTGACCTGGCGGCCGCGGAGCGCGACGCCTATGAGCAGTTCAGCCAGCTGGCGCCGGTGGCGGCGACCCGCAACGTGCTGCTGCCGGTCGGCGGCGACCACGTCATCCCGTCCCGGTGGGCCACGGCGATCCACCGGGACTGGAATGCGCGCTATGTCTGGCCGCGTTTCGTGACCGCGCTGCCGCGGGAATTCTTCGCCGCCGTCCGCCGGGACGCCGCCGAGCGCGACGTCTGGATCACGCCGCAGACCAGGGACATGAACCCGGTCTACACCGGCAAGGATGTCTCCTTCATCGACACCAAGCAGGGCCAGCGGGCGGCCGAGACTGCACTGCTGGACGGCGAGCGGCTGGCCACGCTGGCCTGGCTCGCGGGCGCGCGGTATCCGGCGGCAAGCCTGGACAAGGCGTGGCACCAGCTGGTCTTCGGCGCCCATCATGATGCGATCACCGGCACCGAGGGCGACCAGGTCTACCTGGATCTGCTCGCAGGCTGGCGGGAGGCCTACGAGCGCGGCGACTCGGCGCGCCGCGCGGCGATCGGGTATCTGGCGAGCCAGGCGGACACTGCGGCCGCGGCCCGGGCCGCTGGCGCCCAGCCGGGCAACGGCGAGCCCGGCGGTGACCTTTCCGGCATCATCGGCGGGCCGTCGGGCGGTGCCCTCGCCGGCGGTGGCCAGGACGCTGAGCCCGTTGCCATCGTCGTGGTCAACCCGCTGTCGATGCACAGGGGCGGCCTGGTCCGGATCGAGCTGACGCTCGCGGGGCACGATGCGCGCTGGCTCGAGCTGCGGGACGACTCGGGCGTCCAGCAGCCGTTTCTCGCCGAGGGCGTCCGGCGTGCTCCCGATGGCTCGCTCGCGGCCATCACGCTGACCTTTCACGCGGCGCAGATCCCCGCTGCCGGCTACCGGACCTACCTGGCGCTGCCCTCAGCGGCCGAGCCGGCGGACGCGGGCTGGCTGCCGCTCGAGGGCAGCAGTATCGAGAACGAGGCCTTCGCCGTCAGCGCTGATCCCTCCCGCGGTGGCACGCTGTCCCGGATCCTGGACAAGCGCTCCGGCACCGAACTGCTGACCGGGGCCGGGAACGAGCTGGTGCTGCAGGAGGAGCACGCAGCGCATCCGCGGTGGCGGGAAGGGCCCTGGCTGCTGTGCCCCAAAGGCCCCGGCAAGGGCTCGGCGGGCGGCCCCGCCCTGGTCCGCGCCGAGCGGTGCCCGGTCGGCAGCCGCCTGGTAGCCGAGCTTGTCCTGGGCGAGCTGCGAGTGACGCAGGAGACGCTGCTGTGGGACGGCGCTGACCGGGTCGAGTTCAGTACGCATCTCGATGGCTCGATTGGTCATGATCACCTGCTCCGGGTCGCCTTCCCGGCGAACGTGGCCGGCGGCCTGCCGGTGTATCAGACGGCCGTATCGGTGATCGGCCGGCCGTTCGGCACTGCCGACGTGGACGTGGCCGAGCATTCCTTCACGCTCGACAATCCGGCGCACGAGTGGTTCGGCCTGAGCTCCACCGCGCGGGTTGCGCTGGGAAGCCCAGACGGCCTGCGCCAGCTGCAGGCAATCGGTGTGGCCGAGGTGATCACGCCGCGGGTCCCGGCCAGGTCCGGCCCGCCGGCGGCGCACCCGGCGCACCCGCCGCACCCGGCGCACCCGGCGGAAAACCGCGGCTCGCGGGAATCCGCGCGTGACCTGCTTGCGGCGCTGGCCCGCTGCGGGGTGACGGCGACCTGCTCGACGCCGGACGGCCCGCGCTACGGGGCCATCGAGATCGACTCGAACCTGCCGGATTTCCGGATCACGCTGGGCGGCCCGGAGCAGAACTCGGTCACCGCCGCGGTTCTCGCCTCGGCGCAGCCCGCCGCGGCCGCGCTGGCCAGCCAGCTCGCGGCTACGGGCGCGGCCCGCGTCTGGGTGCCGGCAGCGCGCAGCAGGCAGCAGGCGTTCGCGCCGGGAGCCGATGTGCGCGGCGTGCGTGACCTGCCTGTGCTTATCGTGGCGGCACAGGATATGGAGACGGCGATCGCGGCGCTCGTCGATGACCTGGCCGACGCTGTCATCGAGGTTCCGGTGGCCGGGAGCGCCAGCTCAGGCCGGGAAGGGGCCGGCTCCCCGGAAACTGCACTGGCCGGCCACTCGGTTGCGCTGCTGAACCGCGGAACCCCCAGCAGCCTGGTCTCCCCCGACGGTGTGCTGACTATCTCGCTGATGCGCTCCTGCAGCACGTGGCCGTGTGGTGTCTGGATCGACGGCGGCAGACGCACGGCCCCGGACGGCAGCAGCTTCGCCTGGCAGCACTGGAGCCACACATTCGAGTACGCGCTCGCCGCAGGCCAGGGCGACTGGCGCAGCGCGGGATTCGCGCTGGCCGGGCAGGACTACAACCATGACCTCCTGGTCGTGGCGGCAAGCCTGCACGACGGGCCGCTGCCGGCCCGGGCGAGCCTCGCCAGCGTCGAGCCGGCCACCGCGATGCTCGCGGCGCTGAAGCCGCGCGGCAACCCGCTCGCGCCCGGTGCGCAGCCCAGCCCGGCTGACGGCGTCACCGTGCGGTTGCGGGATATATCGGGACAGGCCGCGGCGACCACCGCGACCGTGCGGCTGTTCACCGGGGTGGCCGGCGCGCGCGAGAGCGGACTGTGCGAAGACAGCGAGGGCGAGCCGCTGCCGGTACGCGACGGGGCCGTTTTCGCTGAGCTGCCGGCCGCGGGCACGGTGACGCTCGCCCTTGCCCCTGCTGCGGCCGATCCGGCCGGGCGGACCGGTGCGGCCGAACTGGGTGATCCCGCCGAGGGGGAACCCGCTGACCACGCCGGCGGGGCCGGGCCGGCGAATGAGGCTGGCCTGGGCACCGGATCGCCGCCCGAGCCAGCACAGCCCGTCTACGCCAGGTACTGGCTGCACGGCAAGGGACCAGCCCCGGCCGGGAACCTGCCGGTCGCCGTGCACCTGTCGCCGGGCAGGCAGGCACTGCGGCGACAGGATGCCGGCCAGCAGGGATCCGGCCAGGACCGGGCCGGCCAGCTGCGGCTCACCGTCAGCGGCGGCGCGGACTGCACGTCCGGCGAGGTGCGGCTGGAGGTCCCGGCTGGCCTGTCGGTCGAGCCCGCCGGACCGCTGGCATTCGAGCTGCCCGCGCGCGGTCACGCCGGCTGGGATCTGAGCGTCCGGGCCCGCCCGGACGCGCCCCGCGGCCGTTATTTCGTGGCTGCGCAGATCGGCGATGACCTCGGCCAGCTCATCGAGGACGCCGCGCTCGTTACCGTCGGCGAGCCCGCTGCGCCGCCGCGCGACCTGCCGCTGGCGCAGCTGGTCCCGCTGCAGGAGGCTGATGACCAGGCGCTCGCCGCCGAGGTCGAGCTCACACTCGCCGTCCGGGAGATGCTGCTGTGCCCCGGCGAAAAAAGCGAGATCGCGGTCAGCCTGCGCAATGCCACGGCCTCGCCGCTGCGGGGCGAGGCTCAGCTGGTTTCCCCATTCGGAAGCTGGGACCAGGTCCGGCCCTGGACGCTGGGCTTCAGCGCCGGCGCCGGAAATACCGCGACGGTCAGGTTCGCCGTGACCGTGCCAGCAGTCGCCCGGTCCGGTCAGCACTGGTGGGCCATCGTCAAGGTGATGTATTTCGGCCGGGTCCGCTATACCGAGCCAGTTGCGGTGAGCGTCGGCGGCTGACGAGGCCCCGGGCGGCCGGCCTGAGCCGGTTCCCGCGTGCAGCGCCGTCGATGACTCCGCCGGTGAGACAATGAGAGGACCGCTCAACCACCCCAGGGACCATGACCTCTGACATCACCATCGGCTTAGGCAATCTCCCGGCCGAGCCGAACAGCTTCATTGGCCGGGAGCGCGACCTCGCCGAGCTTGCGAGGCTGCTCAGTGACGTGCGGGCGCTCACGTTGTGCGGACCGGGCGGGATCGGCAAGACGCGGCTCGCGCTGCGCATCGCCGGCGTGCTGCTGCCGGAGTTTCCCGACGGCGCGTGGCTGATCGAACTCGCCGACACGACCGATCCGGGCGTGCTCGTCCAGCGCATCGCCGCAACCCTGGGCATCCGGGAAGAACTGGACAGGCTGCTGGCCGATACTCTCGCCGATGCGCTGCGGCAGCGGCGCGCCCTGCTGATCCTCGACACCTGCGAGCATCTGGTGGAAGGCTGCGCGGCGCTCGTGGTGCAGCTGCTTGCCTCCTGCCCGGAACTGCGGATGATCGCCACGAGCAGGGAGCCGCTGCGCGTCCGCGGCGAGACCGCGTGGCGGGTGCCGCCGCTCGAGCTGCCGGCAGCTGCCGGCCGCGACGAAGTCCGCGAGGAGCTGTCCGGGCACGAGGCCGTACGGCTCTTCGCCGAGCGCGCGGCCGCTGCCCGGCCTGGGTTCGTGCTTGGCGAGGACAACATAGACGCCGTGGCGCAGATCTGCCGCACCCTGGACGGAATGCCGCTGGCGATCGAGCTGGCGGCCGCCAGGGTCCGGGTGCTCTCGGTGGAAGAGATCGCGACCCGGCTGGATAACCGGTTCGAGCTGCTCGCGTCCGGGGACCGGACTGCTCCGCTGCGGCAGCAGACCCTGCGGGCAGCCGTGGACTGGAGCTTCGACCTGCTCGCTGACGCCGAGCAGGTCCTGCTGCGCCGGCTATCGGTGTTCTCCGGCTGGAACCTGGAGATGGCGGAGCAGGTCTGCGGTGACAGCGTCATCCCGGCGGGACAGCTGCTTGACCTGCTCGCCGCGCTGATCGACAAATCCCTGGTCGCGCTCGACGGCGAGCTGGGCGGCGTGACGCGCTACCGGCTGCTGGACACCATCAGGGAATATGCGATGGACCGCCTTGCTGCTTCCGGTGAGGCGGCTGAGCTGCGGCGGCTGCATCGCGACTACCTGCTGCGGCTGGTCGAGGGAATCCTGGCCCAGGCCTTCACCCGCGGCAATCCGCCGTGGCCCGAGCGGGTAGCCCTGTACAAGGGCGTCGTTGCCGAGCGAGCTAACCTCCGGGCGGCGCTGTCGGTGTGCCTGGACCGCGGCGACGCGGCCGAAGGACTGCGAATGTGCCTGGCGCTGCGCGCTCCGTGGATTGCCTACGGCGACGTGTCCGAGGGCGCCGGCTGGTTCGACCGCATGCTCGGGCTTGACGGCGAGGTCCCCCCGAGCGTGCGGGCCCGCGCGCTGATGCTGCGGGCAGAGCTGGCCTTCGAGCAGCAGGACTATGCCGCCGCCGCCGAATGCGCCAGGGCGGGACTGGATCTGAGCCGCAGTGCAGCCGTCGGCGGCGGCGGGGCGCTGCGCGTTCTTGCCCTGGTCAGCCTGCGCTCGGGCCGCCACGACGAGGCGCTGGCCAGCGCAGAGGCTGCGGTCGCGGCAGCCCAGGCCGTCGGCGATGACTGGGAGGAAGGCCTGGCGCTAGCCACTAAGGCAGCGATCGTAGCCCGCCTGGGCAAGCTGACGGACGCGCAGGGCATCTACGAGATGGCGCTGGAGGTCCTCCGGGCCAACAACGGCTGGGGCGTGGCGCAGACGCTGTCCGGGCTCGGCGGTGTTGCCAGGGCGCGCGGTGACTACGAGGCCGCGCTGCGCCATTTCGGGAACGCGCTGACGCTCTTCTGGGAGATCGATGCCAGGCCCGAGATCGCCCGGTGCCTCGCCGGGATCGGCTGGGTCGCGCTCGCGCAGGGCGACCTGGACCTGGCCAGCTCAAGCCTCACCAGGTGCCTGCAGCTCAGTCTCGCAACCGGGCAGCGCCTGGCCATTGCCCGCGGCCTCGAAGCGTTCGCCATGCTCGCAGCCGCCCGGGGTGACACTGTGCGCTCGGCGAAGATCGAGGGTGCATCGCTGGCGCTGCGCGAGGCGGCCGGCGAGGTCCCGTCAGCCGCGGCGCAGAAGCGGCTGGAGCAGCTGATCGGCGCCGCGCAGGCCAGGCTGGGCGCCAGCGTCGCCAGCGTCCTGCTGGCAGAGGGCGCGACGATGAGCGCCTACGAGGCCGCGCGACTGGCCATCGGCGAGCCCGGCAGGGGGCGGCGGCCCGGCGATGACCGGATGGGCACGAACCCCGGCAGGACGGACCCCGGCGGCACGCAGCCGGGCGCTGCCGACCGCGGCGCTGAGCGGAGCAGCGGCGACCGCCGTGCCGAGGACCGCCGTGCCGGCGACCGGGCCAGCCCGGCCGGCGGTGCCAGCCCGAACGGCGGTGCGAGCCGGCCATCGGTGCTGACGGTGCGCGAGCGGGAGGTCGCGACGCTGGTAGCCCATGGGCTGTCGAACCGCGACATTGCCACTGAGCTGCGCATTAGCCCGGCGACCGTAGCGCGGCACATGGCCAACATATTCACCAAGCTCGGGTACAAGTCTCGTGCCCAGGTTGCGGTATGGGCAGCTGATTACGAGACCGCAGGACGGGACTGAGGCTGAGCGCCCAGGGGCAGTCGGCCCGCGGGCCCGGACATGGATCCCGTTACGCAGATATGTACATATGGTGAGCGCCCGCGTGGCTCCCAGCGCGGGCTGTCCTGCATACCTGGCTCGGTCCGCGTGCATCATGCCGACCGGGGTGAATACACACCTTAATGGCCAATTCGGTGCATGCGGCCCGCTACCCGGGATGTCTACCGTGGTAACAGCGCGCAACGGCACTAGCTTCGCCGCATCCGGGCGTCAGGAGGGGGATGACCGGCGGCGGCCTGAGGTACGGCGGCGGGCCCGGGCGAGTAGGCCCGGGCCCGCGCCCGTTTGTGCGGTGGGCAGGGCGGTGGTGCCGGAGCGTGACTACATACCCGCCTACATATTCCTGACGATGCGCCCGCAATCAGGCCGCTCATAGCCTGTACGCGCAGCAGCTTTGCCCGACGGGAGGAACATGACGTCATCGGAGGCTCCGGTCGGCGAGGCCACTGTCACCCAGCGGCTACTCGACCTGGCGCTGACGCGCGGCGAGCGGCGCGCGCTGGCCGCCGGCCCCGACGGCGAGTGCTATAGCTACGCCGAGCTGGCCGCTACCGTGCAGTCGGCGGCCGCGGGCCTGGCCTGGCGGGGAGTGCAGCCGCGGGACATCGTCGGAGTTTACGTGCCTGACGCGGTGAGCTACGTGCTGGCCACGCATGCGATCAGGGCGGCAGGCGGAGTTCCCACGCCCGTCGCCGCGGGCCTCACCGTCCAGGAGATCGCCGGGCAGCTTGCCGAGTGCGGCGCCCGGATGCTGCTGACGGCGCCGCCGCTGGCCGCTGCGGCGCTGGCCGCCGCCGACCGGTCCTGGGTCCGCCAGGTGATCTCCTTCGGCGAGGCAGCAGGTGCGATCCCGTTCAGCTCGCTGCTACGGCTGGGCTCGCTGCGCCCGGCCTCGGCCAGGTCGCATGACATGGCCCTGCTGCCCTACGCGCGCCGGCCAGACGGCTCGCTGGGGCGGGCCGCGCTGACCCATATCGACTTCGCTGCGGAGCTGGCCAGGCTGGCGGCCGAGGCCGGGATTACCGAGCGCGACGTGGTCCTGGCCGCCCCGCCGGCCGGCGATGGCGGCGCGTATACCACCTTCGTGGACAACGCCCTCATCCGCGGCGCGACGATCGTCGCTGCCCGCACCGACGAGATGGCCGCGGCGGCGGGCGCGCACCATGGCACCGCCGTGATCGTTCCGCCGGGCACCGATGTCGGGGCGTCCGAGCTGCTGCGTGTCTTCGCGGTTGCCTCCTAGCTCCCCGCGTTCGGGCTACAGGTCCGGGGGCCGGTTCTCGTACGGCGTGCTGAGCACGATGGTGGTCCGGGTCGAGACGTTCGCCGCCGCCCGGATCTCCTGCAGCAAGAACTCCAGCGCGGCCGGCGAGGCCACGCGGATCTTGAGTATGTAGCTCTCCTCCCCCGCCACGCTATGGCACGCCTCGATCGCGCTCAGATGCACGAGCCGCTGCGGCGCGTCGTCTGGGGCCGACGGGTCGAATGGCGTGACGGAGACGAATGCCGTCAGCGGAAGCCCGGCATCGTCCGGATTGATCAGCGCGGCATAGCCCCTGATCACTCCGCGCTCTTCGAGGCGGCGCACGCGCTGCTGTGCTGCGGATACCGACAGGCCGGTCTCGCGGGCAAGATCGGTAAAGCTCATCCTGCCGTCGCGCGCCAGCAGCGAGACAATTTTGCGGTTGATCTCCTCCACGTGGTCACGGTAACCCGCCGGAGCCGCTACTTTTGCCCGTCTGGTAACAGGCGGCATCGCGCCGTTGCGCGAACTCCCGGCGGTCAGCGGCGCAGCAAGCCCGGCGCAGGTCAGCCGGGCGCGTCCGTGGCGGTCAGCGCCCGGCTGATGACTACCCGCTGGATCTGGTTGGTGCCCTCGACGATCTGCAGGGCCTTGGCCTCCCGCAGGTACCGCTCGGCCGGGAAGTCCTCGACGTAGCCGTAGCCGCCCAGCACCTGGACCGCGTCCGTGGTGACCTGCATCGCGGCGTCGGTGGCGAAGAGCTTGGCCATGGCGGCCTGCTGCCCGTAGGGCAGGCCCGCGTCTTTGCGGCGTGCGGCGCTGAGGTAGAGCGCTCGGGCCGCTTCCACCGCCGTGGCCATGTCGGCGAGCATGAAGGACACGCCCTGAAACTCGCCGGTCGGCCGGCCGGACCGGTGCCGCTGCCGGGCCCAGTCCACCGCGGCATCCAGCGCCGCCTGCGCCAGGCCGGTGGCGCAGGCGGCGATGCCGAGGCGGCCGGCCTCGAGCGCGGCCAAGGCTATGCCGAAGCCGTTTCCCTCGGGGCCGATCAGCTGATCAGCGCTGACGCGAGCGGACTCGAAATGCATCTGGGCGGTCACCGAGCCCCGCATGCCCATTTTGTGCTCGGGGGGGGCGGCGGAAACGCCGGGCGTCTGCGCGGGAACGTGCAGGCAGCTGATTCCGCGGGACCGGCGAGGTCCCTCGTGGTTGCCGGCGGTGCGGGCGAACAGCGCGTAGAAGTCGGCCTGTCCGGCATGGGAGATCCACGCCTTCACTCCGTCGATCACGTAGTCGCTGCCGTCCCGGACTGCCCTGGTGCGCAGTGCTGCGGCGTCTGAGCCGCTGCCTGGCTCGGACAGGCAGTAGGCGCCGAGCAGGTCCCCGCCGAGCATCGCGGGCAGCCACCGCTCCTGCTGACCGGCCGTGCCGGCGTGGACCAGCGGGAAGCATGCCAGGGTATGCACGCTCACCCCGAGTCCCACCGTCAGCCAGGCCCGGGCCAGCTCCTCGATCACCTGCAGGTAGGTTGCGTAAGGCTGCCCGCCACCGCCAAGGCGCTGCGGATAGGGCAGTCCGAGTAGCCCGGATCTGCCGAGCAGGCGGAACGCATCGCGCGGGAACACCCCATCTCGCTCCGCGGCATCGGCCGCGGGGCCAAGCTCGCGTTCGGCCAGCTCCCTGGTGAGCGCGAACAGGGCGCGGGTCTGCTCGTCCGGGCAGTCACGGTCGACCCCGGTCACCGGGTGGCCACGGTCACGAGCTCGCGGGTGACATTGTTCAGCCGCTGGCAGCCTTCCGGCGTGCAGACCACGATGTCCTCGATCCGTGCGCCATGAGGTCCCGGGTAGATGCCCGGCTCGACGGAGAAAGCATTGCCGGCCGCAAGCGGCTCGGTGTTACCGGCCACGATGTAGGGATCCTCATGGCTCTCCAGGCCGATTCCGTGGCCGGTCCGGTGCACGAAGTACTCGCCGTAGCCGGCGGCCGCGATGGGCTCGCGGGCAGCGGCATCCACCGTCTCCGCGGCAATACCCGGCCGGACGGCGGCGCACGCGGCATCCTGGGCGTCCTTGAGCACCTGATAGTACTCGGCGAAATCGGACGGCGGCGCACCGATCACGTATGTCCTCGTGCAGTCGGAGCAGTATCCGCTGGGCATCGTGCCGCCAATGTCTACGACCACGGCGTCACCGGGCTGCAGCACGCGGCTGGCGGCGGTGTGATGCGGGCTCGCCGCATTCGGCCCGGAGGCCACGATCGCGAAGTCGACGCTGGCATGGCCCTCCTCGAGAATCGCGTCGCAGATGCCGGCCGCTGCGTCCCGCTCGGTGCGTCCGGGCCGCAGCCAGCCGGGCACGCGGGCGTGCACCCGGTCGATGGCCTCGCCCGCCGCCAGCAGGGCGGCGACTTCCGCGGGAGTCTTGCGTGCCCGCAGGTCGCGCAGCGCCAGGCTGGCGACCTCCTGGCGGGCGGCAGGCATCGCGGCTCGCAGTCGCAGCACCATGAGCGCCCACATCCGGTCCGACAGCCCGACGGCGCTCGCCGCGCCGAGCCGGCCAGCCACCAGCGTGTAGGGGTCGTCGGTCTCGTCCCATGCGATCAGATCCAGGCCGAGGCCGCCGGCCGGGGAAGCCAGCGCCGCCGGCAGCTCCAGCCGCGGGACGACCAGAAACGGGTCGCCGTCGGCGGGCACTGCCAGGCAGGTCAGGCGCTCCAGCTGATGGGCGTCATAACCGGCTACGTACCGCAGGTCCGGGCCGGGAGTCAGCAGCAGCGCGTCCAGCCCGGCTGCCCCTGCCGCCGCGGCGGCCTTGCCGAGCCGGTCCGCCGGGTTCAGGTCGCTTCCCATTGTTTCCTCCAGTCTCTGTTGACTGCGTGCGACCGCTTCGTGCCTGGGCATCATCTCACTGGGGAGAAATGCGTGCCCAATCAGATTGCGTGCCCATCTAGACAGCCGTGCCCCAGATGCCTCACGCTGGGTGCACACCTTCTTACCAAATGTGAACGGTGATGACTCCTGAGACTGCGGATGCTGCGACCGGCTCGCCGGGCCCGGCGCCGCCGTCGCGGCCCGGTGCGACCCAGGACACTGTGCGGCTGACCGGCACGGACCTGCCGCAGGTGCTCGCGCCGTCCGTCGCGGCCGTGCCCGTCGCGGCTGTGCCCGAGCGGGAGCTCGAGTCCCGCCTTGCGGCCGAGCTGGCGCAGGAGCGGCACGTCGCGGTCGAGCTGCAGCGTGCCATTCTGCCGTTGCATGACGAGCCGTTCGATCTGCCCGGCCTGCAGGCCGTCGTCCGGTACCTGCCTGCCTCCCGCAGCGGCCGGGTCGGCGGCGACTGGTACATCACCGCCGAACTGCCCGACGGGACCGTCCTGCTCGCGATCGGCGACGTCGGCGGCCACGGCCTCGCGGCTGCCGCGGGAATGACGCGACTGCGGGGCGCGCTGGCTGGGCTGGCGATCACCGGCTCGCCGCCGGAGCGGCTGGTCGGCTGGCTCAACGACCTCGTGCATCATGTGGCGCCGGAGCACACCGCATCGGTTATCGCCGGATATTTCGATCCCCCCAGCCGGGTTCTCGTCTGGGCGCAGGCAGGCCACCCCCCGCCGGTGCTCGTCCGCGGCGCATGGGCGCGGCCGCTCGACCAGCCCAGCGGGATCCTGCTGGGCGCCGGACATGCGCCCTACGAGACCGCCGAGCTCGCATTGGCGCCTGGCGACCTGCTGCTGCTCTACACCGATGGCCTGGTTGAGCGCAGGGACTGCGCCATCGACGCGGGCGTGGCCGCGCTTGCTGCCGCGGTCCGCGGCACCGCGGATCCGGAACGGCTCGTCGCCGCAGCCCTCGCGGCGCGCGGCCCGGCCGATCCCGAGGACGACACCTGCCTGGTAGCGCTGAAGGTGCTCTGAGCTCAGCCGCGCGCTGCGGCGAAGGCCGCCAGCATCCGGCCCAGCGAGGATCCGAGGTCCCACCGCGCGTCGAGCTCGGCAAGCCGGCGAGGGTCAGCAGGTGCGGCGGGAAGCCTTCCGTCAACCGGCGGCACCGGGGCATCGGCAGCCGTCCGGACGACCGGCAGTACCGCATCGAGATAGTCGCGGGCTCCGGCCAGCTTCGCCCTGCTGCTCATCGGGAACCCGCCGTGGCCCTGGTCCAGGGCCGTCAGCATGGCCTCGACCGTGCCAAATACCCGGACCAGCGCGGCCGCCGTCTTCTCCCCCACGCCGGGCACGCCCGGCAGGCCGTCGCTGGGATCGCCGCGCAGCGCCGCGAACGCCGCGTAAGCCCGGCCGGGGATCTGGTAGCGCCCTGTTACAGCTTTCTCGTCCACGACCTCGAGCTTGGCGAACCCGCGCGCGGTGTAGAGGACGCGCACCGGGCGAGCGTCGTCGACCAGCTGGAACAGGTCCCTGTCGCCGGTCACCACGTCGATGGGCGCAGGCTCGCGCGCCGCCAGCGTGGCGATCACGTCATCCGCCTCGAAGCCGGCCGCGGCAGCCATCGCGACCCCTGCGGCGCCGAGTACCTCCTCGATGACCGGGATCTGGGCACTGAGCGAATCAGGCACCTGCTCGGTACCGTCCGGCTGCGCGCGGTGCTGCTTGTAGGAGGGAACGGCGGCCACCCGGAAGGCAGGCCGCCAGTCCGCGTCCATACAGGCGATCAGTCGGCCGGGCCGCCGGGAGCGGACCAGCCGCGCGATCATGTCGAGCAGCCCGCGGACCGCATTCACCGGCGTGCCGTCCGGCGCCGTCATGGTCTCTGGCACCCCGTAGAACGCGCGGAAGTAGAGCGAGGCGGTGTCCAGCAGCATCAGCGTGCCCACCCGGGACATACTGCCAGCATGAGACCGCGGAGCGCGCGCGTAGCCGCGTGCCCAGCCCGTGTTCGATAATCCATATGTTTCCTCTATGGGAAATATGATTAATTGACATTGGAACCGGGCACCTCTGAGTCCCCAGGCTTGGTTCATCTGATCCCGCCGGCGGGAGGCAACCATGGCGCTAGCCAGCCCAGTTCGCACCCGGCAACCGCGCCGGCGAGATCGCGATTCCCCTGCACCTCTATGGGGCTGATATCGACCGCCTCGGCAGCAGCGTGCGCCGGATCTACGAACTTCCCGTGGCCGCCTCCGCCTGCTGGCCTGACCTTCCTGGATAAGTTGATCTTGAAGGTCTGAGATGGGTCACACGGCCCGTCGCCAGCGGGCCTGCCTGCGCAAGCCCCGTGTCGGTGCTGGTCATCGAGCGAAATAGTGTATTACCCATATATGGCATCGATCATCGGCAAGAGGCGCGGTAACGCGACCTGCTGCTACCTGGTCGAGTCCGCCCGTGTGAACGGCCAGCCGAGGATCGTCTCGCGGGGATACCCGGGTACCGCCGGGGAGCTGGCCGGCGCGATGCGCGGCGGCGGCCCGGGGCTGCCCGGCCGTACCCGGCACAAGCACTTCGGCGCGGTCGCCGCCGCCTGGGGCATGCTGGAGGACCCGGGCGCAGCCGCCATCATCGACGAGGTCACCAGAGCCCGGCGGTCTGACGCGGGCGCGAGCACGGGCACCTGCCTGGCGCTGGCCGCCCTGGGCCGGCTGGCCGCTCCGTGCTCCAAGCTGGCCTTCGCCGGCTGGCGGGCCACCACCGCGGCCGGCCGGTTCACCGGGATCGGCGGGCCGGCGCTGGACCACCGCCGGTTCCGGGACGCGATGCACGCCGTCGGCCCGCAGGATCTGGAGGAGATCTCCCGCCGGATCGCGCTGGCCATCGTCGATGCGTCCGGCGCGGGCTGCTCCTCCGTCGCCCCGGACATGACCAGCTTCGCCACCTTCGTCGATACCGCCAGCGAGCGCGCCCCGATCGCCCAGCGCGGCAAAGCCAGGCAGAAGCGCACCGACCTGCGCCTGGCCGGCCTGGGCCTGGTCGTCACCCGCGACGGCGGCATCCCGCTGACCTGGCACGCCTGCCCCGGCGACAAGCCCGACGTCACCCAGTTCCCCGCCGTGAGCGGCGTCCTGGCCGCCCGGCACGCCGCGGTCTGCGCGGCCAGCGGCCAGGAGCCGACCGAGATGACGGTGGTGCGCTCTTGATGTTCCCCCGGTTCTCCGGAATCGCCGGAGCGGTTCAGCGAAGGCCTCAATTGATCCTGGGCTGAGCTATTGCCGCGGGCTGCGATTGGCCTGACGCCGGCCAGAACTCGGGCGCCAGCTTCGCCCGCCTCGCCGGCACGCGCCTGCGCTACGCCGGGTCGGTGCCCGCCTCCGACTGCGCCGACCTGACCGGGCTGCCCGCCGGCGCCCGCGCCGTCGTCGACGAGGACCGCTTCGGGGAGCTGACCGCCCGCGACACCCGCCGCGAGGTTTACGGCGCCGGGCGCCGGGCGATCCTCACCCACTCACCCGGGCTTTTGTCAGTGCCGCGAGTTACGCTCACTGCAAGATGATGCGGGAGGTGCGACGAGCGTTGCAAAAGCGCCGTCGAAAGCCGCGCGCGCGTGGTCATGAAGTCACGCCGTCAGCAGCTCCTTGAACCTTGGGCCACTAATTGACCAGATCGCTGCTCACCTGCCAGAGCCGTGCCGCAGCGGCTTTGTCATGGCTGCGCTTGGAGGATCTCTTGGGTTTGCTATTGGCGAAGTAGCAGCCGGTGACCTGCTCTAGACCGGGAGCGGCGGCCAGATTGATTGACGTGACGGCGCCCTGGGCCCAATACCTTCAACTTAAGGTTACAGCAGTGTAAGATCGCCGTATGGCGAGAGCTGGGCAGCAGGTGCTGCGGGATGACGGCA
>OCTA010000468.1_pt1 | contig 37178 bp, 35 predicted proteins | sample 1538991 | NCBI WGS metagenome assembly OCTA01 (sample SAMEA3539302, study PRJEB22396) | soil metagenome | biome: tundra; feature: field; material: soil | place: USA | collected 2010-05 | depth 0.15 m | reverse complement strand
ATATCCAACCTCCTGCTGCAATGCTTCTATTGCATTGGTCAGGTAAACCATCGGAGCATTCCAGTTGATGGCAATTTCATTGGAGGCATAGGCACAAACACTGTCGGAATAGGCAGTTTCGGGTTCTTTAAATTCATAAGTACAATGATCCTGCATGCCCGGATTGGGCCCACCAACCAATAATCCGGGAACGGGATCTGTAACACCATCAGCGGTGGATTCCCGATGATGCGGAAACATCGGCGATCGGCTGCCAATGCCCGTGAGAAAGCAATATCCGGTTGCATTTCTTCCCAATAAATAATCAAGATTACTTAAAGCATAATCTACATATTTTTTATCTCCGGATAGCTGATATGCTTTTATCAACAGCACTCCCTGGTTGGCTGCAACTGAATTGCTTCCCCATATAAAGTCTTTTTTGGATTGCCCCATAACAGTTGAAAATGCACTCCCTAGAACATGGGCAATATATTCATTGGCGATATTTAGGATCTTATCCTTCATCCACTCAATTATGTCTGAGCCAACATCAGGAAGGTTTTTGCTAAATCTAAGTAATGAATAATAACCCATCATTCCCACATTATTCCAGGACGGAAGCGTGATCTGATCTTTAAGATGACTGCCCCGCGTATCAAAATATCGTTTGTTCTTTGTTGTTATATATAATTCAGCGGCAGCCCAAAACCATTCATCATCAAAATTATTATCGCCATAACCGCCTGTTGTAATCGCAGGACTAAATTTTTGATTCATAAGGTCCTGGTTGTATTCGAGGTGGGGATTGGCAAGCGCCCATATCCAGGATTTTTCCGAAGCAGCCAGGCAACTATCAGCCAGTCCCGGTAATTGATTTGTATAATTTATTAATATGCGTGCAGCCTGTGCAGTTACTGCGGCAAAATCCAGGGTGGCTGCGGTTCCTTTTTGAACCACATATCTTGTTGCTTTCGTAACCCCCGGCATTACAAATGCATCGAAAGCCGCATTGGTGCATTTATTATAAACGCCACCATCATTGGGGTCCTGCATCGTAAGCATCCAACGCAGATTGTAAATGGCTTCATTCAATACATCCGGAACACCATTACCTGTTTCGGGGATATTAGTCTTTAAATCACTGTAATAATCCGGGAAGTCCTCATAAGCGGACAACAAGGTGCCCATAGTAATCCCGGAATTGACGATATATTTATTGTAATCACCGGCATCGTACCATCCCCGGGGAGTGGAAATGACCGTTCCCGCCGGCCGTTTTTCACTGGCAGCAGAAGGATGAATGTATACAACTGTATCAGTATGCCCGGCTGACCGATGCCACTTGCCGGCATATTTTTCTTCCAGCGGCATTGAAACTCTTTGATAAAAATATCCTTTCAAAGAAGCAATAGCAGCGGGCCTGTTTGCATTGTTATTAATTTCAAATACATAAGAATGTCCAATTTCCGGGATGCTTACGAAATAATTTCCTTCGGTCGTAAAAGATGAAAAGTCAGCGGTCCTGGTGATTAAGGAAGAATATGCAGACCTTTTTTCTGGGGATAAATTTCCTTTATATAAAGTATCCCTTAAGTTGGTGGAAGTGACATAAAATATTGATGAAACGGAATCGCCGGTTACGATTGCAATTTTTGGGCCTTTGGGATAAAATCCCAATTGGTTTATTTTGATTTGAGCACTGACTCCCTGCGAAAAAGTTAAGGAAGGAAAAATCAGGATAATTAATGTCCAATAAAGAAAATAATTAAATAATCGATTCAAAAAATGTTTCGGTGTGGTGTTCATTTGTTTTCTTTTTTGGAAGAAATGTTTTACCGAGATCAATTAAGAAATAAAATTCACCCGGTTATTTGACTGCTCCTTGCATTGAAATGATGAAATTAATCAGGACATCCAAAGGGATGTCCGCACGCCTGCAGGCATCATCAATTTCCTCCCGTGATACATTAGCCGCAAATGATTTCTCTTTCAACCTTTTTTTTACGCCCTTAAGTTCCATCCCGTCATAACCACCGGGGCGCATCAGTGAATAGGCATGTATCAAACCAGATAATTCATCAAAGGCAAATAACATCTTATCCATCTGTGTTTCTGGCTCTACCCCGAAATGATTGGGTCCATGAGAAGCAATGGCATGAATAATTTCAGGATCAACATTCCTTTTTTCAAGCTCTGCTATAATTTTTTTACAGTGCTGATCGGGCCACTGGTCCCAGTCAGCATCATGCAGAAGGCCGGCCATTTCCCAGCGCCATTGTCCCTCCTCATCTAAACTTTCTTTTTCTGCTGCCCAGCATTTCATGAGGTGAGCTATCTGCTTCATATGCAATTGCAAACGGGGATTGATCACCCATTCGGTAAATAAGGATTTTGCTTCAGGTTTGGGTAAAGTATTGCCTTTGTTAGCGGTGTTTCCAAAAATAGTTCTGTTTAATTGAAGGGGCATAATAGATAATTTAATACAAACGTAAAACAATAAATAAATTCAATAATACTTCGATCTTTTGTTCGTTATTTTTTAGTTGCCACCAAAGAATATACCATGGGAATTTTATTGCCAAAATCTTTAATTACATATTTTTTTGGAGCTAATTCCTCCATGTTTTTAACACAATTATAGGGGGAATAATCATATTCCTGCAAATCATCAACCTGCAGCCCATATTTTTTCAATGCCTGGAAAACTTCACTGATTGAGTGGTTCCAGGTAATGCTTTCCAGATTTATGGCTGCTTTTTCATCAGCATAAGTATTTGCTTCCAATTCAATGATAGGATCTTTCTTAAAATAACTATATTCTATTTTTTTGAATTCAGAATCAAACATCCATATCACAGGATGAAATTCCACCAAAATAAAGCTGCCCCCGGGTTTTAAGTAATCCGAAATTAGCTTGCCCCATTTATGAAGGTCATTTAACCAGCCTATTGTGCCATAGGAAGTGAAAATTATATCGAATGTTTCGGTCAGATGTTCATGCAAATCATAAATATTGCAGCATATGAAACGTGTATCCAACCCAAGTCGAAGACCCAATTCTTTTGCTTTCTTAATTGCATTATCAGAAAAATCTATTCCTGTTGGTTGAGCGCCCATTCGCTGAAGGGATAAGGTGTCTTGTCCAAAATGGCATTGAAGATGTAAAATGGTTTTCCCATTAATATCACCTAGCAGGTTAAGTTCGATTTCATTGAGTGACGAATCGCCTTTTAAAAATCCATCCATATTATAAAAGGCGGATTTGAAATGGTAGTCCGTTCTTTTATTCCATAAGTCTTTATTCTTATTCATATAGTCATATTCCTTTTTCATTACCAGAAAGTTTATTGATAATATTTTTTCTCTAAGCAGAATTGCTAATATCGATTCATATTTTTCCAAAACCGCGTAGCCTGAACTGCAACCTAAGATAAATCAAATTAGATAAAAATGATTTAGCCGGATTCTATGGAATTCGCGTGGTAAGGATAGTAAACACAAAAAAATGTAATAATGAAGGGAAGCGGAAATGACTATTATCCCACATCAAACAATATCTCCAATTATTTACTCAGTTAAAGATAACAATGTATAAATATTATTATTTAAGTCAACTTTATATTTGACAATTGTCATTATATGTGCTTTGCTACAAGGATATCTTTAGCATTCATAATATACAGTCAAATTAAAAACTTAATGAAATGAAAAAGACTATCATAATTGTCGTTCTTTTTATTTTTTCATGTGCAGGGAAACTTTTAGCGCAGGAAAAGGATTCCGTTGTGATCTTATCTACAATATCCGTTAGAGCCGGAACTGTTGTTTCCGAGGAGGTAAACAAGGTTTCTGGAAGGCTTTCCCCGAATCAAAAAAATTGGAATGGTACAACTTAAATAAGGACTACCTGGCTAAATTTATTAAAAATGATATGAAGAAGCATGCCCTGTTCTCCAAAGAAGGTAATATGATATATAACGTTATCTATGGTTTTGAAAAAAACCTCCCGGAAGGAGTTCGCAGCAAAATAGCTGAAACCTATCCGGATTATAAGATAACTTACACTGCAAAGGTCAAACAGTCTAACAGGGATATTTGGGTGATTAACCTGGAGGGCTTCAAAAGCATCATGATAGTTCGCTATGAAGAGGGAGATATTGGTGAAATAAACAGCTACAAATAATCAATGTAGCATTTTTGGGCATTGCCTTATTCAGGCAAATTTTCTTTGGCTCCATTCAAGTTTGTGTATTAAAAGAACTTAGTAGCAAAAGAGCAAGGAGTCATGATCCAAATCATTGCAATCCTTGATATAGATCAAAAGAAGTTTTTTCAATCGGTGATAAGTTTGTAAATTGAAAAGCATTTCGTTCCTGAATTTGCAGGTATTTCCTGTATTTTGCTTTATTTATTTGTGAGTTAGAAAGAAAGCCAACAATGAATTATTTCGTATCCATTTTTGAAAATTAAATTTCAGAACCGTTTACAATTGATTTGAACTAGGACTATTAATCAAAAATTATTTAAGATCGTAAGTTCCGTAAGTATAAAATTATCCTGTTACCACTGCAGCGAGCGGTGCGATGATACTATTGTGGCAGATGACAGGGTTTTCTGCTGCAATGGATGTATGCAGGTGTATCTTTTATTGAAGGAAAATAATTTATGTGCCTACTATAATCTGGATGATAAGGGAGGGGTAAAAGCTAAAGGGAAGTTTATCTCAGGAAGATTTGGTTACCTGGATGATGAAACGATGCAAAATCAACTTGTTCAGTTTAGCAGTGAGGAACAGGTAAACGTTTTGTTTTCGATACCTCAAATGTATTGTTCTTCCTGCATTTACCTGTTGGAAAATCTGAATCGTATAGAACCGGGAATAATTAAGTCACAAACTAATTTCCAAAAGAAACAGGTTTTTATCATTTTCAACCCGAAAAAAGTTTCTCTGAGAAAGGTAGTGGAGTTACTAGCCTTTATTGGTTATGAACCTCACATTAGTTTAAAGGACGCTACTTTATCAAAATCCAGGCCTACCTTCAATCGCAGGCAAATATATAGAATAGGCGTGGCCGGATTCTGTTTTTCCAATATCATGATGTTAAGTTTCCCGGAATATTTTTCCGGCGGAAATATTGAACAGACCGGCTTAAAGGAAACCTTCACATTTATCAACCTTGCATTATCTCTGCCAGTACTTTTCTTTAGCGCATCGGATATTTTTATTTCAGCCTGGAAGGGATTGAGGCAAAGATTCCTGAATATAGATGCACCAATAGCGGTGGCAATTTTGGTAACTTTTTTGAGGAGCTATTATGAAATAATAAGTGGAAGCGGCGCGGGCTACCTTGATTCCGGAACGGGTATAATTTTCTTCATGCTTATTGGAAGATGGTTTCAAAATAAGACATATGATTCTTTCTCATTTGATAAAGACTATCTGTCTTATTTTCCTTTGGGAGTTTCAGTGTTGGATGATGGAGTTGAAAAAAATATTCCTGTTACAAAATTGAAAAAGGGTAACCGGATCATTCTCCATAATGAAGAAATGGTTCCGGCTGATTCCATACTTATGAAAGGGTATGGTAATATTGATTATAGTTTTGTAAGTGGCGAAAATGCGCCGGTAATGAAGAGGAGAGGAGAGCAGATCTATGCCGGAGGCAAGCAAATGGGCAGCGCTATCGAACTTGAAATTATTAAGGAAGCTTCCCATAGTTACATTTCCCAACTATGGAATAATGAAATCTTTAATAGTAAGAAAAATGAAGAAAAATCATTTATACATCCATGGAGCCGCTACTTTTCTGCAGGTTTATTCGTTATAGCTGCCTGCACTGTTTTATACTGGTGGGCGATTGACCCTGCCAAAATTTTACCTTCTGTTACTTCAGTCTTAATTGTTGCCTGTCCATGCTCGCTGTTACTTTCTGCAACGTTTACTTACGGTAATATGCATCGTATTTTTGGCAGGAATAAACTTTACCTGAAGAATAGTTCTGTTATAGAAACATTATCAAAAATTGATACTATTGTTTTTGATAAAACAGGAACCATTACCCACAATCTCGCAGCAGTTGTGGAATATGAGGGTGTGCAGCTCAGCAGGATAGATATGGCCATTATAAAAAGTGCGGTGAAACAATCTTCACACCCCTTAAGTAAAATTATTGCAGCTTCTATTCATGAAGTTCCGGAAAAATCGATGATTATCCATGAATTTAAAGAGTATAGTGGAAGTGGTATTGAGGCATTTGTAAATAATGTACATGTCAAAATGGGTTCGGCAGGTTTTGTAAGAACAAATGATGAAAATTTTTCCCTTGACAGGGGAACATCAGTCCATGTTGTATTTGATAATGAGTACCTGGGAAAATTCAGGGTAAAAAATCAATACAGAAAAGGAATGAGGGCCATGGTAGAACAACTAAACAAAGGCAGCTATGAATTACATGTTCTGTCAGGAGATAATGATTCAGAAAGAGAAAACCTCACGAAGATATTCGGCAATTCCGTAGAAATAAATTTTAAACATTCACCACAGGAAAAGCTTGATTACATAAAGAACCTGCAACATAAGAACAAAACCATCTTAATGATTGGTGATGGTCTTAATGATGCCGGCGCTTTAATGCAAAGCAATGCTGGCATTGCCGTAAGCGAAAATTCAGCCCAGTTTTCACCTGCATGTGATGCCATAATGGATGGATCACGGGTGAGCGACCTTCATAAATTTATTGCCTATGCCAGAAGTGGTAAGCGGATTGTTGCCTTTAGTTTCATGCTATCCATATTATACAATGTAGTGGGACTTTCTTTTGCCGTGAGGGGGCTCCTTTCCCCAATGATAGCGGCAATTTTAATGCCGGCAAGCAGCATCAGTATAGTACTCCTGGTTACCTACTTATCCTCTTTCAGCGCCAGGATGAAAAAATTATAATATCCTGCGAAGCAAAATCATAATTGTTTATGATGTGTATCATACGCAAAAATTAGACCCACTTCTATTTTTGAGGAGTTCAAATAAAATTCAGTGGGGGCATTATTTATCCTTATTGCTATAAGTATTGTGGTAGCAGGAGGTTTCCTGATCGCTTTTTTATGGAGTGTAAAATCTGGTCAATATGACGATGATTTTACGCCCTCCGTGCGTATGCTATTTGATGATCCTTCAGGTTCTGCCAATGAAACTAAAAAGCAGGAAGAAAAAAAACCAACGACTTAACCAACACAATAATTCTAAAAATTTGAAATATGGTCCAAAATAATATGCAGGTAGAAAAATTCTATTATGATAACAAGATTGTCAGAAACTTTGCCTATGCCACTATTTTGTGGGGTGTTGTAGGAATGCTTGTCGGGCTTTGGGTATCATTGGAATTGGTATTTCCGGGCCAGTTTCCCGGTGGCATGAATATAGAGCCCTATTTGAATTTTGGTAGGCTGCGGCCTCTGCATACCAACGCGGTCATATTTGCTTTTGTGGGAAACGGCATTTTTATGGGAGTGTACTATTCATTGCAACGTCTTTGCAAGACGAGGATGTATAGCGACAAACTGAGCTACATACATTTTTGGGGTTGGCAGCTCATTATTGTGGCTGCGGCAATTACGCTTCCCTTGGGCCTTACTGATGCGGGAGAATATGCAGAATTAATCTGGCCGATTGATGTAGCCATTACCGTTATTTGGGTAATATTCGGATGGAATATGTTTGCTACAATTCTGAAAAGAAGGGAAAAGCATTTGTATGTAGCTATCTGGTTTTATATAGCCACTTTTGTAACGGTGGCCATTTTGCACCTCGTGCGCTCCGGCGAGCTGCCTTACACCTGGTTAAAGAGTTATAGTTTATATGCCGGAGTACAGGATGCATTGGTGCAATGGTGGTATGGACATAATGCGGTTGCTTTTTTCCTTACCACTCCCTACCTGGGCCTTATGTATTATTTCCTGCCAAAGGCAGCAAATCGTCCAATCTATTCTTACAGGCTTTCGATCATACATTTCTGGGCTTTAATCTTTATCTATATCTGGGCAGGACCTCACCACTTATTGTATACTGCGTTGCCTAACTGGGCGCAGTCTTTAGGAGTTGTATTTTCTTTCATGCTTATTTTTCCAAGTTGGGGCGGTATGATCAATGGTTTACTCACGCTTCGCGGAGCCTGGGACAGGGTAAGAGATGATGTGATTTTGAAATTTATGGTAGTGGCTGTTACAGCATATGGAATGGCCACTTTTGAAGGGCCTATGCTGTCATTAAAAAATGTCAGCGCCATAGCCCATTATACTGACTGGATTATTGCACACGTGCATATAGGGGGATTAGGCTGGAACGGCATGCTAACGTTTGGTATTTTATACTGGCTTATTCCAAGAATATTTAAGACAGATCTTTATTCAAAAAAGATTGCCAATGTCCATTTTTGGCTGGGGACACTGGGCATTTTATTTTATGCAATACCTCTGTATTGGGCAGGATTCACCCAAAGTTCTATGTGGAAACAATTTACAGAATCAGGCCAGTTAAAATATACTTTCCTCGAAACGGTTACTTACATGAAACCATTTTACGCTATGCGCTCCCTGGGCGGTACGATGTACCTAGTGGGCGTAATTTTTATGGTGTATAATTTATACAAAACTGTAAGAGCCGGAAAATTAGTTGCCAATGAACCGGCAGAAGCTGCTCCATTACAAAAAGATTATGTTAAGCCTCAGCATGAACACTGGCACAGGGTGATTGAAAGAAAACCAGTTCGCTTCATGATTATAAGCCTGATCGTTATCCTGATTGGCGGTATTATTGAATTAGTGCCCACCTTTCTTATAAAATCCAATGTGCCAACTATAAGCAGTGTAAAACCTTATACTCCGCTTGAACTGGAAGGCCGTGACATATATGTACGGGAAGGATGTTACCTCTGCCATTCGCAGATGATCAGGCCTTTCAGAAGTGAAACGGAACGGTATGGGGAATATTCGAAGGCTGGCGAGTTTGTTTATGACCATCCGTTTCAATGGGGGAGTAAGCGCATTGGCCCAGACCTGGCTAGGGAAGGATCGGGGAACCTAAAAAAGACTAACGGGTGGCATTTCCGCCATTTCCGTGAGCCATCTTCTATGAGTGAAGGTTCTATAATGCCATCATACGATTTTCTGCTGCGGGATGACCTGGATACTACAGAATTATCTGCTAAGATCCACGCAATGATAACCCTTGGAGTCCCTTATCCGAAGGGATACGAGAAAACTGCAATGGCGGACCTCGATTCACAGTCTGAGCAAATAGCTGCCAGTTTGCTTAACGATAGCATAAGGGTCTCACCCAAAAAAGAAGTGATTGCATTAATAGCATACCTGCAACGGTTGGGAACTGACATCAGTAAAAATAAAACAGCAGCAATAAATAAATAAGCTATGTTCAAATTCATAAAGCAATATGCCGAAACAATGGAAAATGCAAATGTGTATGCACTTATTTCCATGTTTATTTTCCTTATTTTTTTTATCGTTTTATTGATTTTTGTAAAAAATATGAGCAAGGAAAAAATTAAAGAATTATCTAATATCCCACTGGAGGATGATGATGAACAAAATAATCGGACCTTTTAAATAATAAATTATGCCTCGTACAGAATTCATTAAAAATAAAATTTTGCCCACTTTAGCTGGCCTTTTTGCAGCATCTTCAGGAATGGGACAAACAACTGCACCGGCTGCACAAACCACGGCATCGGCAGGCTCTAATATGCTGGAAACCCTGCTCATTATCATGATGATAGTACTGGTATTTGTGATATGGGGCCTCGGCCGCGTATTAATGGTTTTGGCAAGGCAGGTCATTGAGAAAAATAAAAAGGTTGCAACAACAATAACCCTTTTATTAACTTCTTCACTCTTGCTGGCATCTCAATCTTTAATGGCCCAGGATTCAACAAATGCTGCAGCAAAGAGTACGATTCCAAATTACGGTGGTCTTTCTTCTACTACTTTCTATTTGCTGGTAATTGTGTTTATAACAGAATTGATCATCATCTTATTTCTCGCATTTTTCATCAGAAGATTTTCGGCTGATTTATTACCGCAAAAACAAAAGACCCCGGCAAGGGAAAGGAAATTCAAAAATTGGTGGTCAAAAATTGACAAAAAATTACTGACAAGAGCTATACCTGTAGAGCAGGAAGCAGATGTGATGCTCGACCATGATTATGATGGCATAAAGGAACTGGATAATCCCCTGCCACCATGGTGGAAGTATGGCTTTTATGTTACCATTGGGGTTGCCGTTGTATATCTCCTAATTTTCCATGTATTTGGTATTGGGAAAAATCCAACACAGGAGTATAATGCTGAAATGGACAAGGCAAGAATTGAAAAGGAATTATATGACGCAAACAATAAAGATAAAATTGATGAAAATAATGTACATATGGCTGACGCAGCAGGGTTAGCACAAGCTAAGGTAATATTTGAAGCGAAGTGTTTTGTATGCCATGGTAAGCTAGGAGAAGGTGGCGTGGGCCCTAACCTTACGGATAATTATTGGCTACATAAGGGTTCATTAAATGATATTTATAAATCAATTGACAATGGTTATCCAGACAAGGGAATGCAATCCTGGGCTACTGAATTTTCACCTAAAGTGATAAGTTACCTGGCAAGCTATGTAAAAACTTTACATGGTACCAATCCTCCGAACGCCAAGGCGCCACAGGGCGACTTGTACGTTGATTCATCTTCGCCATCAGTCGCTACAGACTCATCAGGATCTGTTAAAGGCGATACCAGTAAATTGAAAAAATGACGGCCATTTAAGAAAATGTGGTATTCTGCAAAAGCATTTTCCTGATCACTCAGTAGGCAGGATTTAATTATTAATCATGGAAGAAACTATTGAACATGACATTGAAGGCAGTTACAGAGATTGGGTTGCCACCATCACCAAAGAAGGGAAAAGGAATTTTATAAATCCTAAAAAACCTAAAGGGCCATATTATAATCTGAGAACCTGGTTCAGCATATTTTACCTCATTGTTTTTTTTGCAATCCCCTTTATAAAAGTACATGGCGAGCCTCTGGTAATGATCAATGTGCTCCAAAGAAAATTCATCATTTTCGGGATGGTTTTCTGGCCACAGGATTTTTTCATTTTTGGAATTGCCATGCTCACTTTTGTTGTTTTTATTATCCTGTTTACTGTAGTTTTTGGGAGAGTTTTTTGCGGATGGGCATGTCCCCAAACCATTTTTATGGAAATGGTTTTCCGAAAGATTGAATATTGGATTGATGGGGATTTTGCGAAACAAAAACGATTGAGGGAGATGGCATGGAATAGTGAAAAAATCAGGAAACGGGCAATTAAATTCATCATTTTTTTTGGTTTGTCATTTATAATCGCAAATTTCTTCCTTGCCTATCTTATTGGAATGGATCAATTGCTGGGGTATCTGCAAAACCCCGGAGCAAACGTGGGAACCCTCATTTCGTTGCTCATTTTTTCGAGTGTTTTTTTCTTCGTGTTCTGGTGGTTCAGGGAGCAGGCCTGTATTGTGGTTTGCCCTTATGGAAGACTTCAGGGTGTAATGCTTGATAAAAATTCAATTGTGGTTGCTTATGATCATGTTCGTGGTGAACCAAGGGGTAAATTAAAAAAACATGACGACCACGAAGTAATCTGGCAAAGCCAGAACGGTAATGGTGGGCAAAACATAAAGATTGCTGGTATCCCTGAATCGAAGTTACATGGGGATTGCATAGATTGTTTTGCCTGTGTTCGTGTATGCCCTACAGGTATTGATATCAGAAACGGAACGCAACTGGAGTGTGTGAATTGCACTACCTGCATCGATGCCTGCGATTCAATCATGACCAGTGTTCATAAACCTAAGGGCCTGATCAGGTACGCTTCGGAAAATAGCATTGTGCAGGGTGTAAAATTGGAATTTACTACCCGGATAAGAGCCTATACAGTGGTGCTTACCCTTCTGTTGTCGCTGCTGGTTTTTCTTTTGGTCAGTCGCTCAGACATTGATGCCAGGCTCATGCGAACTGCCGGGATGACTTATACATCTATGCCTGATGGGCGAATAAGTAATCTTTATAATCTGAAGCTTACCAATAAAACACACGAGGACATTCCATTTACGCTAAAACTGGAAAATGTAAATGGAGAAATTCAATTTGTCGGGAGCGGAAGTTTAATGGTTAAAAAGGAGGATTATTCACACTTGCAATTTTTTATCTTATTGAACCGTAATGAACTTAAAGGATGGAAAACCGATTTAAAGATTGGGATGTACGAAAACAATAAAAAAATAAAAACTGTCATGGCTACATTTATAGGCCCTGAAGTTTATAACTAATAAAATTTATGATTATGAATTGGGGACATAAAATACTTTTTGTCTACCTGGCTTTTGTAGCCGGTACACTTTTCCTGGTCTTTAAATCTTCCAACCAGAAGATAGACCTGGTGACCACAAATTATTATGAAAAGGAATTGAAGTACCAGCAAACCATTGATGCTGCGAAGCGGGGGAATTCTTTATCTGAGCCGGTCAAATGTATGATTAAGGATAATAATTTTATAGTGCAGTTTCCAAAGGATTTTGAAGGTAAAAAACTTAGCGGCCAGGTAGTATTATACTGCCCTTCTGATGAGGATAAAGATATCATTCATAATTTTTCTGTTGACGATGGTTTGGTTGCTGTGCCAATACCAGCCATGCAAAATAAGCACTACGAACTGCACCTGAATTGGCTTGCTGACGGGATTAATTATTATTTTGAACAAAAAATTGTGATATAAACATTGTAATTGTTATGGTTCAACTGATAGTCGCAGCATTTGTAATGGGAATGGTGGGAAGCTTCCATTGCATTGGCATGTGCGGTCCTATAGCATTATCTCTCCCCTTAAACCAGGAAAGTAATTGGGGTAAATTTTCCGGCACTATGTTATATAATGTTGGCCGGATAACTACTTATGCAGGTTTCGGTTTAATTTTTGGATTGATTGGTAAAAGCGTCGCATTGTTTGGATATCAGCAATGGTTATCTATTACATTAGGCATATTGATATTAGTGGTTTTAATATTACCCAAAAAAATCTCTGCCTATTATAACAGGAATTTTATTATTTCTTTTTTTGGAAGGCTTCGTGCTTCAATAGGCAAACTTTTTTTAAAGAAAAATTATTCCTCTTTATATTCTATCGGTTTGCTAAACGGGCTGTTGCCTTGTGGTTTGGTTTATATGGCAGCAGCTATTGCCATAGCTACAGGGGATACTACCGATAGTATATTTTTTATGGCATTTTTTGGATTAGGAACATTACCAATGATGTGGGGCATTGCATTTTTTGGAAATTATGTGAGTATTGGGATCCGTAAGAATATTAGGAAAGCCTACCCATATTTAATGACTATTCTTGCATGCCTGCTCATTTTACGCGGGCTTGGTTTGGGTATTCCATACGTAAGCCCCAAAGCAGATATGGCAAAAAAGGCTGTTCCTGTTTGTTGCGAAAAGCCGGTTAGGCAGGATTAAGATAATAAAGTAAACTTGCTAAACGTAAAAAGGATGTATCCCATTTACACAGAAGCAAGAAAAATAAGTTTGGTTGAAGAACTATTTAAAGAAAACGATGAAGCTACTTTGGTTGAATTGGAGGTCAAAGTAAGCTCCAATGCCATAAATTGTGATAGTATTAATTTTTTCCCTTTGTTGGTATTTTTCTTCAACAAAGAATTCCTACAAAATTAGTCTTTTACTTTCTCCCATATAACTTAAAATTTGACCATTGAAAATGAGCATATTACAAATTTTAAAAAGTTATTATAGTGGAAACATCAGCTTGCTGATATGAAGACTATGAATGTGCTTGTTCACTTGAACATATGTACATAACACCAAAATAGTTTGTAAAGCCAGAACTGAAGGTAATAGCGATTCGCAGCCGATTGTTCTCCCATCTGCCATCACAGCACAAAGCATGTTGTGTGTACTTATTAACAATCAAATATTTCGAAATATTTTTTCAAAAAAGAAAATAAATACTGGAGCACTCGAAGATCCTCCGTTTACATCTTCTGTCAAACAAGAACTTTTGAGAGTCCAGCCTTGAGAAGACATATAATTCAAAATATCAACATCGGATTCAAATTTATTTATTTGAATAAAGTTAACTATTTTATTTCTATTCGCTGTGTCTGACGATAAAGGATTTTCTTTTCCAAAGGAAATGGAAATTTTTATATTTTTTGAAAGAAATACAGTACTGCAAGTCACCTCACAGTATTTCCCAACTTCATTCTGTCCATAAGCTATTGTTGTGAACAAAAAAAAGATAAAAGCAGTAAGTGTAAATTTTGGCATAATAATTTTTTTTAGAATTTAAAAAGGAAAATTAATTGTCATTTTGCCTTGATTGCTGTTTTTCATCAACAAAGAATTAATACAAAAATAGTCTTTGGTTTTCTCATTTAAACCTTTTCAACAGACGGTCTGTAATGGAATCCTGGAGGAGTAAATCCACTTTTTTAGGTAATGCTTGAAAGTAATCATGGTAGAAGTAATCGGAATTACGGGATAGGCAGGTGCGCCCATGGTACCGGCTGCAAAATTAATCACTGGTATCGCTCCCCTTTGAGGATAACTGGAAACATAGTTAAACTGATCATCCAGTAATATCCAGATTAATTAAGCCTTAGGCTTGCCCGGTATAGCCGGGTCATTATTAGTTATAAAAGTATTCAGAGAGTTATATAAAGGACTGCCAGTGACGGTTAATTGTCCCAGTATTCCCTTGCTTCCTCCGCTAGGCGCTACTATTCCATTTGCTAAAAAGTTCAGAACATTGGTAATCGAAGGAGCTATAGTAGTACTGGTGTTGCTGTCCGGAATGATTTGGCGGCAGTATCCACTGAATCTCCTGACATTACCTTCAGGATAATTGCCGGGCCAATATTTTGTCCGAAATATGTCCGAATAATTAAAAAAGCCCTGATAAATCAAGGCTTTTTGTCGGGATGACAAGATTCGAACTTGCGACCCCACGCCCCCCAGACGTGTGCGCTACCGGGCTGCGCTACATCCCGTCAAACCAATGCAAATCTATTAAATTTTGGCCTTATTAAAGTAACCGATATCTCTATATTACAAGTTCAATGGCAGTTACTATAGAATTTTCCAGCTACCATACCCTGGTATTTTTCGCGGGGAAAAATATAATTTACCGTTAAATCTCAGGAATAGTACTCAATATTTTAGATAAAGGTATTTTACATCAATGTAGTTGTTATTTTTGCGGTATCATTTTTGCTTGGTGAGGTTATTTTGTACCCAATAATCAAAACATAATTCTGAATGAAGACCTTTCTTTTGATTGCAAGCCTGGTTGTATTTAATGCAGCAGCTTTTTCGCAAAATTTTCACTTTAATCTTTATGCCGGCACTTCCAATTACAACGGCGATTTGCAAGACAAGAGCTTTACATTAAATGAATCCCATCTTGCCGGGGGATTTGGTTTTTCTTATGATATCTCAGATCACTTTTCATTAAGGTCTTCTCTGCTCTTCGGGACTGTTTCCGGCAACGACAAATACACCAGAAACAGGATTCGAAACCTGAATTTTACATCGGCTATTTCGGAAGTAAGTCTTGGAGCAGAATATTATATTACCAAACTTGGGGATCATTCCCTTACACCCTATGTTTTTGCGGGAATTGCGGTTTATCATTTCAATCCTTACACAAGAGACACGTCAGGAAAAATTGTATATCTGAAGCCATTAAGCACCGAAGGAGAGGGATTTATTCCAGGCAATAATTATTATAGCCTTACGCAAATGGCCATACCCTTTGGCGCCGGAGTTAAATTATCATTAAGTGAAAATATACAAGTTGGTCTTGAAATAGGGTATAGGAAATTATTTACCGATTACCTGGATGATGTAAGTTCAACTTATGTTGATGAAGCCACGCTGCTCGCTAATCGCGGTTCTACAGCGGTAGAGCTCGCCTACCGGAGTAATGAATTGAAAAACGGAGGTCAGTATCCACCTGCCGGAACCATGCGAGGTAGTTCCAGTCATAAAGATTCTTATTATTTTACCACGCTGACTCTTTCTTTCAGGCTATTCCCAAATTATAATGAGGGTGAAGGGAGGAATTCAAAATTAAACTGTCCCAAACCTGTAAACTAAAAGGATTTCTTTTTAGCCATATTCCCTTCTATTAAACGTATTTCCTATGATTAGGCTATACTAATATTCCTGTCCTGCTTCTCGAATTTAGTCAATCTTGGGTTACCTTTGCATGTAACATGGCATACAAAAATCTCTCTGAATTTATCAAAGTACTGGAAAAGGAAAACGAATTAATCCGTATTCAATCCTTTGTAAACCCTCACCTCGAAATAGCGGAAATCACGGACAGAATAAGTAAAAGCCACCGCGGCGGAAAAGCATTGTTGTTCGAAAATACAGGGTATGCATTTCCGGTCCTGATGAACTCTTATGGAAGCGAAAAAAGGATGTGCATTGCATTGGGTGTTAAAGACCTGAATGATGTTGCCAGGGAAATTGAAAATCTATTTCACCTGCTCTCATCCCCTAAAGAGAATATGATTGACAAGCTCAGGCTATTGCCAAAGTTAAGGCAGTTTGCAAACTGGATGCCCAAAGTAATAGCAGGCAGGGGCCAATGCCAGGAGGTAATCATAGAGCGTGCTGATATCACCAAACTCCCGGTAATAACCTGCTGGCCAAAAGACGGTGGACCTTTTGTAACACTTCCCGTGATACATACAAAGGATCCTATTAACCACACGAGGAATGTAGGGATGTACCGCATGCAAGTATTTGGGCCAAACCTTACGGGCATGCATTGGCACAAGCATAAAGTTTCTGCAAAGCATTTTAATGAATACAAGAAATTGGGAATAAAAATGCCTGTTGCTGTTGCATTAGGCGGCGACCCCGTTTATGCTTATTCGGCAACAGCCCCGGTACCTGAAAACGTGGATGAATATATGCTGGCCGGTTTTTTACGAAAGAAAAAAGTTGAATTGGTAAAATGTATCTCCCAACCTGAAATTGAAGTGCCTGCTGATGCGGATTTTGTAATAGAAGGATATGTTGATCCTGCAGATGATTTAATTTGGGAGGGCCCTTTTGGAGACCACACCGGTTATTATTCGTTACCGGATTGGTATCCGAAATTTCATATAACTGCCATAACTCATAAAAAAAATGCTGTATATCCTGCAACGATAGTAGGCATACCGCCTCAGGAAGATGCTTGGCTTGGTAAAGCAACAGAACGCATTTTTTTGGCGCCGATGAAGATGACTATGGTTCCTGAAATTTTGGATATGGAGATGCCTGTGGAAGGGGTTTTCCACAACCTGGTGATTGCAAAAATCAGTAAAGCATACTCTGGTCAGGGGCAAAAAGTGATGAATGCTATGTGGGGAGCAGGTCAAATGATGTTTAATAAAATTTTAGTGCTGACCGCTTCTCCTGAAAATGCTGACGAAAATGGAAGCAATAGGTTTCAGCTTTTCGAATATGAAAAATTAGCAAGGGATGTTTTTAAAAACCTAAATCCTGCAACAGATATTTATTTTTCTCAGGGACCGATGGACGTGCTGGATCACAGTTGCAGCAAAATGGGTTTTGGCGGCAAAATGTGTATCGACGGAACCTTTAAGTTTGAAGAAGAATCTGACACTTACTATCATTCTGCTTCCCCTGAATTTTCAATAGATACTTCAACACTTCTTAAAAATATTTTTCCCGAAATCACCACAATCAATTTTTCCCTGGTCTCTAAAGGAATACCCGTTTTGATTATTTCAATAAAAAAAGACAGGAAAAATCATGTGCAGCAATTGAATGAGTCTATAATGAATATTGCAGAATTAAAGAGTATTAAAATGATTCTTTTCGTTGAACATACCGTTGATGCAAATGATCTGACTATGGCGCTTTGGCGATTCTGTAATAACCTGGATCCTCGCAGAGATCACTATATTACTAAGAAAACTTCTCCATCCGGCCCGTCTGAATATTATGCCTCCATCAGCTTTGACGGAACAATTAAAACAAAAGAATTTGATGATTTCTATCGTGATTGGCCCAACATTATTGTTGCGGACGATGCTACTATCTCGGCAGTGGATCAAAAGTGGAACAACCTGGGACTTGGGCCATTTATACCCTCACCGTCCCTGAAGTTTAAAAGCCAGATGTATGGGGAAGAAGCGGTGGCTAATTCTTAATCAAGATTTTCAACTTTTGATTCGCCACAACGTATTTCGAATTTTGATCGGAAAGAAAAATCGGGAAAATTAAGAAGGGAACTTGTACGTTTTATTTGCGATTCAAATAATTTTTCCAAACTGAGAAGACGACAACCGAAGAAGCGAGGCATAAAAAAAACAGAATATAATTTTGCCGGTAAACAAGGCTTTCTGTAAAAAAATTTGTTGAGGAAAAGAGTATTAATAACAACCCGCAAATCCAGACAATGGACAATAAAATGACTTGCTTCTTGGTTGGGTTCGGAAGCCATTTTGATTTTTTGGATTCCATTTTATTGAAATTTCTTACCAAGTTATTGATTTTTCCATAAATACAAAAAATAATTCAATTGCGTGAATTCATAATTACTGAAAAGTAATTTCCAATCGTAAAAATTAATTATCCTGCAATCAGATATCCGTAGCTTCTCCGTATGCTACAGCTGTGGCTTCTTTCACAGCTTCGCTCATTGTAGGGTGAGGATGAATTGCGTTTAATATTTCATGTGCAGTGGTTTCAAGTTTTCTGGCTGTAACTACTTCTGCGATCATTTCGGTAACATTATTTCCGATCATATGGCATCCTAATAGTTCTCCGTATTTAGCATCATAAATTATTTTTACAAAACCTTCAGTGCTGCCGGAGGCGGTTGCTTTGCCACTTGCAATAAAAGGAAATTTCCCGATTTTTAATTCAAACCCGGCATCCCTGGCGGCTTGTTCAGTGTACCCAACAGAAGCTATTTCAGGAGAGCAGTAAGTACACCCCGGTACATTATTATAATCTATAGGATCCGGTTTTTTCCCTGCGAGGTGCTCTGCGGCATTTATTCCTTCTTTTGATGCTTTATGTGCAAGCGCCTGGTGAGGAGTGCAATCACCGATAGCATATATCCCCGGAATATTGGTTTGTTGATTGGCATCAACAATTATCCGGCCTTTATCCGTCTTGATTCCCACCTGTTCCAAGCCTATATTTTCAATATTTGCGGTAATACCAACTGCGCTCAAAAGTATATCTGCTTCAAGAGATATTTCGCCTGACGGCGTTTTTACGGTGGCTTTCACTCCATCTCCTTCTATATCTACCTTAGTCACTTCGCTGCTTGTCATGATAGCAATTCCTTGTTTCTTAAGACTTTTTTCCAATTCCTTGGAAATATCCTCATCTTCAACCGGGACTACTCTCGGTAAGAATTCAACGATAGTTACCTTAGTGCCCATACTGTTGTAAAAATAAGCAAACTCTGTTCCTATGGCTCCGGAACCCACTACAATCATTGATTTTGGCTGTTTTGGCAGACTCATGGCAACGCGGTATTCCACTATTTTTTTGCCATCCAATTTTAAGGTTGGTAATTCTCTTGCCCTGGCGCCGGTGGCGATAATAATATTTTTTGCCTCCAGAATTTGTTTAGATCCATCAGCGGCTGTTACCTCTAGTTTGTTTGCGCTTAATAATTTGCCATTTCCCATTACTACTTCAATCTTGTTTTTTCTCATCAAAAACTGAACACCTTTATTCATTTTATCCGCAATGCTGCGACTACGGCTAATGATATTCTCAAAATTTTGTTTTAGATCTTTAACCTCTATACCATAATTGGCTGCATGCTTGGCATATTCATAAACCTGTGAGCTTTTGAGCAAAGCCTTGGTAGGGATACAACCCCAATTAAGACAAATGCCTCCCAGCGTTTCCCGTTCAACAATTACTACCTTTTTTCCCAGTTGTGAAGCTCTGATACCTGCCGGATAGCCCCCGGGGCCGCTCCCCAATACTATTACATCATATGTCATAATGTTTTAAGATTTTAATTATTAAAAGGTTATGCAAAAGAGAGCCAAAAATACTTTAGAATAAGCAAAGCGCAAAAAGGTGCGTTTTATGTTGAATTCCTAATGGTAATTCATAATATAAAGTGACGATTCCATTGAGGCTTTTCGTTATCCTGATTCTATTAAGATCTTTAATAAACTATTTTGTAATATTCTTCATTTTTCTAAATAGATTCTTCATTTTTTTCATCTGCAATTGTTTTTAGGGAGTTAATGCTGACATTAAATTCAAAGCCAATCAATACAACAAGGGAATTCAAAAATATCATGATCATTATAACCATGACACTCCCAATGGATCCATATAAAATATTATACCGGCCGAAATTGCTAACAAAAGCAGAAAAGGCTAAGGTTGCCAGGATGCTCAATAGTGTAGCTATGACAGTTCCCGGAGAAACGAGCTTCCATCTTTTTTTTGTAGAGGGCGCATATTTATAAATAAATGCGTACGAGTAAAAGATCAGGCCTATGATAAAGAACCATTTCCCATATAAAATGAAATTTCGGATATGAACGTTCCTGATACCTAAGAAATTTAAAATACTATTTTGGATAAGCAAAAAAATGAGGCAGAGCGTAAAAAGGCCAAAAAGCAGAATTGTTAATTTTATAGCCTGCCACCTTTTTTTTAACCCGGTAATTCTTGTGAACCCAATATAGTCTTTATTGAATGAGCGCATCAGTCCTATAACAGCGCTGGAAGCAAAAAATAAGGATATCAAAAATGAAAAGGATATCAGGCCGATCTTTGAACTATCAATAAATCCATCAACAAATTGCATAATTCCCTGGCTATTGGTGTGTGCAGGAATAATATCAGTGATCAACCCATGCAACTGGTGTTTCAATCCTCTTTTTGAAACAAATGGCAGGTTTGGAATTAGTGTAAAAATAAATAGACAGGTGGGAGGAATGGACAAAATGAAATTAAAGGAAATGGCAGCAGCTCTTTCCGTGAGGCTGGGTACACTAAAGCCTTTTATGAAATAACGGATTACTTCATATAAAGAAATACCTTCAAAACCCGGTGGTACCCACTTCTTGCTTTTCCTTATTAAAAATTTAAGGGGATTTATTTTTTTAAATATGCGAAGAGGCTTTGCCAATGTATATCTTAATGAGTTATTTACAGGAACTCTTGCTTGGGAGAAAGCTAAAATAGTCATAATAAAATTATTGATTTTCTTTATTGCCTTGTGCTAAACTGTCCAACGCCAGGCGGTACCTTTTGGCATATGCCGCATGTTCACTGAAAGTAGTTGAAAAATCAGATAATCCCCCTGAATTAGGACGGGCTACGAAGAATAAATAATTTGTTTGAGGTTCATCAAGAACCGCATCAATTGTATTGATGGAAGGCGAATTAATAGGTCCCGGCGGTAAACCTTTATGGATATACGTATTATAGGGGGAAGGATAATCCAGGTATTTAAAATAAATTCTTTTCAGCCCAAACTCTTTCATCGCAAATTTGATGGTAGGATCCGCAGCGAGTTTCATTCCTTTTCTAACCCTGTTGATATATACGCTTGCAATTTTGCCTTTATCTTCGGACCGGTTGGTTTCTTCTTCAACGATTGAAGCCAGTGTATAAACTTCTTTTGGACTTAAGCCCAAATGTTTAGCCTTTTTTTCCCGGTCCTCATTCCAGAATTTTTTTTTCTCGATGTATAATTTTTTGAGAACGCTTGTAATTGATGTATTCCATTTATAGGTATAGGTATTCCGAATCACGATGGTCAAAACGGTGTTCGTATCTACTCCAAAAGGACGCAAAGAATCATTATTGTTCAGGAATTTGATTGCACTTAACGAATCGGTTTCAAAATTATCTCCAATTTTTTTTGCCAGATCTTCCTTCGTTCTAAGTTTTGTAATGATGAGGTTTACGGGAACCTGCCTGCCATTTCTTAACATACTTACAAACCCTACGATGCTCATCCCATCGGTGATTTTATATTTCCCCGGCCTGATATTTTTATCATAATGGGAATAAGAGGCTACCTTTTCAAACCAGAAATCACTTCCAATCATTTTTTCTTTCTTAAGGCTATCTTTCACCTCCTTGTAGGAAGCCCCGGTATGAATATAAAAGTAATTACCATTAGGCGCCTGAATTGTAGGGCCAAAGAAATTCCATGAAACATAAGCTGCGGCAACTAGCAAAACTAAAAAACTAAATAAGATAATTTTACCGGGTCTCATTTCCTATATATTCTCTGATAAATAATAATCCGATATTATGAAAAATAATAATGAGGTTCAATTCATAGTCAAAGTAAATAAAAAACCCTGTCACTATTGACAGGGATGTTCATTATAACAAAAAAATTATTTCTGAGGCGCTGCAGGAGGCTGAGCGCTATTATTCAAAGGGGCTGTATTCTGTTGTTGAACAGGAGAAGTAACAGGGGCTTCATACATTTGGTTGTCTTTTACACTCCCTGTTGTTTTGGGAATAAACATTGCAGAGGTAATGCATAAAACGCCTATAATACCGGCAAAAAGCCATGTTCCTTTTTCAAGAACATCGGTAGTCTGTTTCACCCCCATAAGCTGGTTACCAAACCCTCCTAAAGAAGATGAAAGGCCACCGCCCTTTGGGTTTTGAATTAGGATAATAAGACCTAATATCAGGGATGCAACAATAATAAGTATTCCGAAAACAATTAACATATCAACTTGATTTTATACTTTCAATTTTGGCAGCAAAGTAAGCGCTTTTAGCGGGATTAATCAAACTTAATTTGCTAAACATTTCTATGGCTTTATCTTTCTTATTCTGCTTAATCAGCACTTCAGCAAGCGCTTCAGTCAGCACCTCCGTGCTGATATTAGATTCTTCTGCCGAACTTTGAACCAACTTTTCTACCGTTGTATTTTGTTCTTCCAGCTTATCGGGGTGAATTTTCTTCATGCTCTTTAGCCATTCAGTAAAACTTTTCATTTGGATGCCCAATTTATCATTTGATACTAATTCTTCATCAATTTTAATTCCCAGTGATGCAAAATAGTCAACTGTATGCAAAGGTTCAAATTCTATAGGAGATTGATCTCCAGCGGAGGAATCCTTGATTGTTTTATCATGTTGTTCTGTTGCCTCAGGAGAAATCCATGCATCCTTATTTTCTTGTTTCAATTGTGAAGAAGGCTCTTGCACGGGTTCATTAATAAATTGCGGAGTTGGCTCCACGGCTGGATTGTCTAAAACGGTACTTTGAAAAACTTCTACTGGTTCGTGCTTTATTGATTCACCTTCGTTTACAGAGACAGGCTCATTAGTTTTTGGTGTTAAAATTTCCTGATTTACAGGTTCGGTTTTGTATTTTTCAATCGCTTCGGAAATTGTGGTATCTGAAGGCTCGGGGTTTAACTGAAATTGAAGCCAAATTGGATTATCAAAGTACAAAACTGTTTTTTGCGCCAAGTTCTCAAAATCCGGATCAGAAGTTTTTTTGCAATGGTATAGAAATAAAAAATTTGTAAAAGGGCAATAAGGATATTCGAGGGCATTTTTTTTTATTGCCGCAGTATCAGCTAATGCTTTCCGGTAAAAATATTCTGAATAAGAAGTACCCTTGTCCATTGGAACAATTTAATGCTGACTACCAGTTCGAAAATATTTTATTGAATATGCCATCGGTCACATTTTTTACAATCTGGGAAGTTAAGGACGATTCCGCCTGCTCTAAAGTTAGCTGAGCTGAAAAATCATAATTGCTTGAAATATCTGCTTCAAAATTTTTGGTATTATCGAGTGCATCTTTAAATATTAAATGAAAAGTGACATTTAAGCGGTTGGTGCTTGCTGTTTGCCCTGAAATACCGGTTGTGGTCACGCTATAATCTGACAAATACCCACTAATATCATAATTAGCATCATCATTGTTGGTTTGGGTAAGCCTGGTTTGCCCAATTATTCTTTCTTTGACTGCTTCAGTAATGGCAGGTGTTAACTGGGGATTTACATATCGTGCCTTATTTTCAAAATAATTTACCCTGAAATTTTTTATTTCCGGGGGTATAGGGGATGTATCTCTTGTTGAATATTTACATGTAGCACAGCTTTGTGTAAATAGAAGCAGCCCTAACCAGGTGAACCTTCTTATACTTGTAAAAAATTTCATATCTCTTCGTTCAATATTTTCTTCTGAATGAGACTAAATAAATCCAAAAACGTTTTTCATAATTCCTGGAACTTATAATGATAAGTTTAAAGTCTGATAATTACTGCTATCTATTCATTTATGTTATACTCTTTCAGCTTTCGGTAAAGGGTGCGCTCACTGATACCAAGATCACTGGATGCATCTCTTCTCTTACCCCGGTGTTTTTTAAGGGCTTTAATGATTAAATCTTTTTCTGCATCCATAATGCTTAAAGATTCTTCAATCTCCCGGTGTTCTGAAATATTATTATTAAGTATTACCGGTTGGGTACTCTTTATTACGGGGCTGATCTGATCGGAATGGTAAGATTCCAATAAATTTTCATTATTAAAATTTTGGTTACCATTTAGTGCAGCAGGGTTCTGGAGTACCTCAAAAAACATTCTTTTCAATTCAGTGACATCTTTTTTCACATCAAAAAATAACTTATACAAAATTTCTCTTTCATTGTTGAATTCTTTAGTATTCGGTCCTGAACCCACAGTCGCAAGAGCTGGCAGTCTCGTAAAATTAGTTTCCGGCAAGAATTTTCTTAGCTGGTCTCCGGTGATATTCTTGTCCTCCGCCAGCACAGATATTTGTTCTGCAATATTTTTCAATTGCCGTACATTGCCCGGCCACGGATAATTCTTTAGCACCTGCTGAGCGTCTTCATCCAGTTGCACGGGTGGAGATTTATAACGTTCTGCAAAATCCACCGCAAATTTTCTGAAGAGTAAATAAATATCTTCTTTGCGATCCCTGAGTGCCGGAACCCTTATAGGAACAGTGTTTAAACGATAATACAAATCTTCACGGAATTTTCCGCTGTGGGTATATTCCAATAAATCCTTGTTGGTAGCTGCAATTACCCTAACATCCGTTTTTTGAACTTTAGAAGAACCCACCCGGATGTATTCGCCAGCTTCTAGTACGCGTAGCAGTCGCGCCTGGGTACCTAAAGGCATTTCCCCTATTTCATCAAGGAAAATGGTTCCCCCGTTTACCGTTTCAAAATAACCTTTTCTGCTATCGACTGCTCCGGTAAAAGAACCTTTTTCATGACCGAACAATTCGGAGTCAATGGTCCCTTCCGGGATAGCGCCGCAGTTTACCGCTATGAAGGGATTGTGCTTGCGTGCCGAAAGTGAATGTATAATATGGGAAAAGACTTCCTTACCTACACCACTTTCTCCATTTATTAATACACTTAAATCTGTATTGGCTACCTGAATAGCCACATCCAGCGCATACACTAATGCAGGCGAGTTTCCAATAATGCCAAACCTGTTTTTTATTGCTTGCTGATCCATTTTTATTCTAAATATTTTTGTATTTCATTTTTTAAAATTGCCAGATATTTTGGTAAATAAGGATTTACGAAATATTAGTTGCCATATCAAAATCCCCTTTATCCCAATTCGGATAATTTCTGAGATCATATTCCTTCAAGAAATTAATATCGCTATTATGATCAAAATGGTTGGCATCTTCTGCACTTCCAAACTGGTATAAAGAATTTAGATTGTGCCTTTTGTATCGATTCTTAATCTGCGATAAATTATTTTCCACAACTTTTATCATTCTATTCATTTTAATTTCCCAATCAACGTACCTGAGGTGCAGCCTTCTATTTTAACCTCGGCATAATCGCCTTTTTGCAAGTTTCCTTCTTTGGGAAAGACTACCACCTTATTGTTATCACTTCTTCCATACCAGTCCTTTTCACTTTTTTTGGAATTGCCTTCAATTAAGACTTTCAACTCTTTATCCACTTCTCTCTGCATGCTTTTTAATGACTGAATTCGATGTAGGGCAATCACTTCCTGTAGTCTCTTCTTCTTAATTTCCTCCGGTACATCATCCGCAAATTGTCTCGCAGCCAAAGTTCCCGGACGCGCAGAATAAAAGAACATATAAGCAAGGTCATATTCACAATAATCCATAAGGCTTAAGGTTTCTTTATGGTCTTCTGCCGTTTCTGAACAAAATCCGGTAATGATATCTGTTGATATACCACAACCTGGCAGAATTTCCTTAATCCGGTTCACCCTATCTATATACCATTCCCTTGAATATGTCCGGTTCATCATCTGCAGGATCCTGCTACTGCCGCTTTGAACTGGCAGATGAATATACTTGCATATATTATCATATTTTGCCATCGTAAACAAAACCTCATCAGTTATATCTTTTGGATGAGAAGTTGAAAATCTAACTCTTAACAGAGGTGATACTTGTGCTACTTTTTCAAGCAGGGCAGCAAATGAAACTGTCTTGCTATTAGCTTCATCCCGCCAGTTATAACTATCAACATTCTGACCTAATAAAGTAACTTCCCGATAACCTTCTTCAAACAGGTTTTCACATTCATTAATGATCGATTCTGCATCGCGGCTTCTCTCCCTGCCACGGGTAAAGGGCACTACACAAAAGGAGCACATATTATCGCACCCCCGCATGATGCTAACGAATGCAGTGACTCCATTACTGTTTAGACGAATGGGCGAAATATCGCTGTAGGTTTCGTCCCTGCTGAGTAAAACGTTTACCCCTTTTTGGCCACTTTCTGCTTCCTCTATCAATGCAGGCAAAGATCGATAAGCATCAGGTCCCACAACAATATCCACCAGTTTTTCCTCCTCAATAAATTTGGTTTTCAGCCGCTCTGCCATGCATCCTATGACGCCAACTAATAGTCCTGAATTATATTTTTTAATATTCTTAAATTCTGAAAGTCTTTTCCTGATGGTAAGTTCGGCTTTTTCACGAATTGAACAGGTATTAAGGAAAATAATATCGGCTTCCTGGAAATGGTGCGTAGCGCCAAATCCGTTTTCATGAAGAATGGAAGCAACAACTTCACTATCAGCAAAATTCATCTGGCAGCCATAGCTTTCTATATAAAATTTTTTTAAAGGATTAGCAGGGGAAAATTTAGGGGCAAAGGATTCACCCTGCCTCGTTTCATCATGACTCCTATTAGTAACTAAGTCCAGCATTTATAGAATAATTTTTACCGGATGGCAAAGATAGCAAATTAAACATCGCGACAAGATGGCAGTAAGTTAATAATTTCGTTTTTTGGGAAAGTTGCCGCTAATAAAATCCTGCCAGAAGTTTTCGAAGACAGAAGGCATTGCATGGTTGACTAATGCAATCTTAAAATGCAGTGGGTTAGAACATTAGGGAAGTCTGACAGAAGGTTTATATTTAGAAAAACTGTACTATTGATAAATGAATTGCCGGGAATAAATGCGCAGTGCAAGGTATTCTCAAAGTCTGGATGTAGTCTCCCGCCGGAGTCTTAATTTCTGATTAATAAACGGAAGATTCAAAAAAAGTATAATAAATGACCTACACGGTGCTTAAAGACTTTTATAAGCTTATCTCCGGAATTCTTTTTGCAAGCCAGCTTTTTTTAACCGGGATAATCCAATGATTCAACAATTCTTTTTTGGTAAGAATCGTGTTATTGAAGTATAAAGTATTTGCACTAACCAAACCCGTTTCTATTGCATTATTTATTTGGGAAAGAGGCAGGAGTTGAATTTTTTCATTTATTACAAAAGCGAGCATTTGCCTGTCAAATAGGTCAACTTCACAATCCTTTTCAATTTGCTTTATTAATCTGACTGATGAATCGGTACTGCATCCGCTTACGCCGGTAGCACTTTCATCGGCCATGATAACAATAAACTGACTAAAAAATAAATCTCCGAAGCCTTTAACTGGTGTTCCATGAGTTTTCCAGTCTATCAAGAAATTTTTTAGAAGCTCTTTAATTTGAAGAATTTCTGAAGGGTTGAAGACCCGGCTGCTCTGGTAAATCCAAACATGGGAATTATTGCTAAAATCATTTGGGACTATATCCTGAAAATCTATATTCATAACATAAAGTTACGAATGAATTTTATTTTACAGAAGGATTTGTATTAGCGATCGTTAATTTGCCAGACCCAGTTTTCGTAAATAGGCTACATGGGAAATTATTGCCTGTCGCATTTTGGGAAATTCAATATAATTAATTCCATATTCTTTGCAGGTACGTTTAATGATCTTGCTAATTGCGGGATAATGCACATGAGAAATTCTTGGGAATAAGTGATGTTCAATTTGGAAATTCAGGCCTCCAACCAGCCATGAAATTAATCTGTTACCTGTTGCAAAATTTGCTGTAGTTGCTACCTGGTGAATCGCCCATTCATTCTCGATCTTACCGGAAGTTTCATCAGGAAGAGGAAAATCAGTAAGTTCTACAGTATGGGCAAGCTGAAATACAATACTGATAACAAACCCCGTTACCATAGTTATGATCAGAAAGCCAATTATCCAGGTTGTAAAACCTAATAACCATATAGGCAGCACTACAAACATAAAGGCATAAATCAACTTTGCTGCCCAAAAAGAAATATGCTCCCTTATGGTCATTTTTCTAAGAGCAACCGGCCCGATTTTTCCTGAAAAATATTTTTTGTAATCGGAAAGAAAAATCCAAATCAGATGAAGGAATGAATATAAAAACCAAAAATAGTAGTGCTGAAACTTATGAAGCCTGAGTTTTTTTTGAGTTAAGGCAAATCTCATCCAGGGCCTTGCCTCTATATCATCGTCTATCCCATCAATGTTAGTATAAGTATGATGAATGATATTATGTTTCATATTCCACATGATTGCGCTTGCACCAAGGAAATTCAGTGAGAAACCGGCCATCTTGTTTACTATTTTATACTTGCTAAAGCTTCCATGGGCTCCATCATGCATAACGTTGAAACCGACTGATGCCGTCAGACATCCAAACAGGATACACTCAGGTATCGCAATCCATACCATAGGAGTAAAAAATACCAGGTGCACATAAATAAAGACATATCCAAGGCATAGCAATATTCCTTTAATTAAAAGCGCATTGTTGCCGGTCATGGAAGTTTTATGATCCTTAAAATATTGGTTTACCCGATTTTTTATTTCGATGTGAAATTCGCCCTTCCCCTGGATAAATTTTGGATTTGCCATTATAATTTTTTTACTGTTTGATTATTTTATTATCAGGCGATGTTTTAAAAACGCCTTTTTTGCCTTTTAAGTATTATTTTGAATGATTACGTCAAAAGATTTTATACCAATCATTTTCTTTGACAGAAACCCTTCTGCATATTTCACGCCAATCATTTTTCCATACATCTTTGCCCTGTATATGATACTTTCCAGAAATTCAGGGGAAGAGATATATGTTTGTGGTTCATTATCACCTGATCTAGCCTGATAAAATTGCGTTTTGAATGCCTTAATGGCTTCAATTTTCTTATCAAAATAATCTGAGATATCAATTACAAAATCAGGTTTGAAATATAAATCCTGTATATAATTGAACACAAATTTAGGTCTCCAGGCTTCCTGTGGATTCCCTTCACTATCCGTTGTAGCTACTTTTATTAATCCGGATAAAAAAGCAGCGTCGCTAACCAGACGGGCTGATCTTCCATGATCAGGATGCCTGTCATCAGGAGCATTACAAAGAATTATTTCTGGTCTGTATTTTCTAAGAACTGTTATTATCTTTTTTTTGTTTTCTTCATCTTCACTGAAAAATCCGTCAGCCATTTCAAGATTATCCCTGGCCGTTATTCCAAGGATCTTAGCCGCATCTCTTGATTCTTCCTTCCTCGTAAAGGCTGTTCCTCTTGTGCCTAACTCTCCTCTTGTCAGATCAATAATACCCGCCTTTTTTCCCTGACCTTTTTCAACAAGAAGTGTTCCGGAGCAGCTTAATTCTATGTCATCAGGATGTACCCCGAAAGCTAGAAGGTCAAGTTTCATCTATGAAAAATAAGGATCCAAAAAGGAAGACGGAGAAAAAAACATCTTAACGCGTACAAAGATAATCAAAAATCAGGTACGGTTTTGATATTAAGTCATTTATAACAATAATTAATGATAAGCTTAAAAGGATGATCAATATTCAGCTTGCTATCCTGAATAACCGTACATTCTCTGAACTTCTCGTACAATAGACTCCATTTCTGCATCCTTTCCTTTTGCATCGTAAGGCTGCTTAAGATCGCTTCCAAAAATGAAGGCAACCGTTTGCCAGAAACGGGCCGTGAATCCTCCTTTGAGTTCTTTTAAAATGTCGTAACAATTGGTTCCCCCGGTTTCCCTGTTTATTAACTTCATCAGTACTTCTCCCTGGTATACCGACAGATTAGTTAGTGGCTCAGTAAATTCCTTTTTTAGAGCCTTCTCTTTACTGTTGATATACCGGGTGACATATTGTTTGTCTGGATTTGCCTGGATATGTCTTTCTATATCATTAAAAACTATACCTGCTCGCTTGGCATATGGATAGGTAACATAAACGGCATTCCTAAGTCTCGTCCATCTCTGTTTTGCAGTATACTTACTTCTGCCCCAAACGTAGACCCCGGCTAATATCTTAGCCTCGATAGTATCTCCCTTGTAGACAATAGCAGCAGTGAGGATGGTGTCATTTGGTCCGTATTTGTTTTGACCAGCAGCGCGGTCAAATGAACCAAGAATCAAAACAAAACTCAGGGCAGCAGCAGGTTTTATATAGTTGATGAAGGCACGCATTATATCTGTAAATTTATTCCTTTTAGGCGGCCTATACAAGATATTAATTGTAAAATTTTGGATAAAAATCAATTATTGGCAATCAGGAACATATAAAATAAGCCAGCCAAAACCACTAATACAGACAATGCCGTCAAGTAATCAGCTGCTTTAGCTCTTCGCCCAATGGAAATTACAAACCCACAGGCCATGATCAATAACCCGGCCCAGACAAGGTTTATATAAGGAAACACATAAGCTTTCAATGTAATAAAGTCTGTAAGATTATCAGATTCTTTCAGCGCAATTTTGAACTTATTGGCGCTGCCAATTCCTTCAAGACTGAAATAAAGGTTTTCCCTGGTGAGAGTATCGTCAATAAAATTTATTTGGCCATTGGTAATGGTAAGAGCAGGGTATGCCCTGGTTTTGGAATTATCCTTACCATATACTGTAATATCAGCAACCAGTGCCGTGTCAGATGGTGAGAAATGGAACCTTTCATTAGAGGGGTTCTTGAGCATATTATTCAAAACAAAATATCCTTTCGAATAAAATACCGTATCGTTTATTCCCACATCATGAACTTTAAATTTGGCGGTGTCATTTGCCTTGTTTTTTACAGAAATGGTAGAAATGTATGTGAAGACGTCATGAGTTAAATAGTGTTTTGTTCCTGGATTTGAACTCAAATTATTATCCTTCATCAGGTAGGCATCAGGTGATAAAATGAAGTTTTCATTACTTTTTCCCGTGGTACTATCCTCTTTTTGGAACCTTAGGTTATAAAAAGTACGGTTTTTTTCAGCAGCTGCAGAATCGTTCAGGTAAGTCACTGTGTATTTACCCATCTGGGTAGGAACTCCTTTCAAAAGTGTAAGGTTTTCCAAAGGATTTTCCGTTTGTCTTCCTGTAGGGTCCTTATCAAAAGGGATAAATAAGCCGGTTGTGCTATTATCACTGATCACCTTTTTATTTCCTGAAGAAATAAGCATGCCTGTGATCATTAAGGCAAATCCAAGGTGTGCTATCGCGGCCCCACCGGCTTTCAAATTTCCTTTCAATACTGTTCTTAAATAAGCAGCATTTGCAATCACTGAAAATATGGAAGCGAACAGGGCAAGGTATATCGCAAACACAAATCCTGGCCCTTTCCTGGTATATTCAATTGGATAAAATATGGCCAGTAAAATAGAGATAATGATAGCCACGCTAAGTGGTAAAGCCATTTTTTTGATCAGGTATTTTTTTCCTGTGTCCCTGTACTTTAAAAATTGGGAAAAGGCCGTAAGTACTCCAATTATAAAAGCAACCAATACTAATACTTTATTGTAGGTGAATTCACGATCCTGGGGGTCAGCATAATTCGTTCCGAAAATTTTGTTATAAACAGGCAAGGATGTAACTGCGATAATGAAGAGAGCAGAAAGGAAAAAAATAAGTGAACCAATGAACATCCAGAATTCCCTTGACGAAATATTTTCCTCTTTCTGAATGGAGGGTATTTTCCCGTAATTTTTAATGAAAAGAAATAACATGGGCAACGAAATGGCAAATACATAAATCCCAATCAGGATATTCATGGCCATACCAGATTCAGTAAAGGAATGAACAGATGTATCTCCTAATATGCCTGTTCTGGTAAGAAACGTTGAATAAAGGACGAAAAAATAACTAAGTATGATGAATAGATAAGAGGCCCTTAATGCGTTGCCGGTTGAATTGTAAATAACCATACAATGCAATCCGCAAATCAGTATCATCCATGGAACAAGGGCTGCATTTTCAACCGGATCCCACGCCCAATATCCGCCAAATGATAATGATTCATAAGCCCATTTTCCTCCCATCATAATTCCAACTCCCAGCACACACCCACTAAATAATGTCCAGGGAAGAGCAGGATTTACCCAATCCCCGTGGTCTTTAGTGCGAAGTGAAGAGTAGGCAAATGATAAAGGCACAATGGTGCTTGCAAAACCAAGGAATAAAACGGGCGGATGAATAACCATCCAATAATTTCGCAATAGCACATTTAATCCTATCCCGTCTTTAATAAAATTCAAATAATTAGGCTGGCTGAAAATAGGTCCGTTTATTTCATTTCGGGTTAATACAAAAGGACTGCTGCCGATCCTGACGCCAAAAAAGTAGATCCCAAAAATCATGATAAGCAGGAAAATCTGTGCAAGACTGATTATTCCCAGGATAGGTGCTTCTCTTTTCTTAGCAGTGAAAATAAGAATGGTTCCTAAAACGCACTGCCAAAGAGACCAAAGAATAAAACTTCCTTCCTGCCCTTCCCAAATGCATGCTAAAAGGTATTTAGGTTCAAGCTCTTTTGATGCGTGCTTATAGGCATATAGATATTCGAAGTAATGGTGAGAGCATATAAAGTAAATGGTAATAAATACTGTAAGCAAGGAAAGAAACTGTATAAAAAAAGCTCCACGAGCAAACAGTATCCATCTTCGTTTTTCATTTTCATCTCTGATAGCAGATGCGTAAAAAAAGGAAATGGTGGAAATTAGTGAGGCAACGAATGCGAGCAATACAAAAAAATGTCCTACCTGCCCCGGAATTAGGTGTTCACCTTCAAACTTCATGTTGCAATTTAGTATTGAGAAACTGTCTTTTCCAACTGTTTTTTATCATCCTTATATTTTGAAGGGCATTTCATTAAGATATTATCGCATTCAAATACATTTCCCTCCATTTTGCCTTTCAAAACAATTCTTTCACTTTGTTCGAGTTCAGGAGGTTTGGTATTACGATAAATGACCTGCGTGCTGTTTCCAAGGCTGTCCACAGCATAAAAGGAGAGAAAATTTGGATCTTTGATAGCGTCATATTGTATAGGCTTTGATTTGTCGAGCCTCGCGATAAGATGCACGTATTTACCTTGTTTTTCTTTGGCTGATCCAATAGTATCATATGTTGAAAAATCGACTGAATACATTAATAATATCCCAATTGCTGCTGCAATGGCCACCAGTAAAATAATACTTGACGTTTTCATATGCTAAATTCAAATAGCAAATTTAGTTCAAATATGGGTTACGATATTATAAAACTTTGAAAGCAGGTGTTCCAAAATAAAACATCTTCCTCAAAGGATCGGGTCACAGTTAAATGGTTTTCAATATTTCCAGTCATTAGAGAAATTAAATTCCTATTTACCGGGTTGATAGTACTCCTGGAGGCTCATCATTTTTGATTCAACTATCTTTGCAACCTTTAAAAATTTTATATTAAAAAATGCCGGATATTTTAAACTTTGATCCCAATTCAGTAGGCAACCCAAACAACAATATTTTTGGTCTTCCTTTCACAGAAGAAGAATCTTCTCTCATTCTGTTGCCCGTGCCATGGGAGGTAACCGTAAGTTATACCGCTGGTACTGCAAGAGCTGCCGAACACATAGCAAAGGCAAGCCTTCAAGTGGATATTATTGATCCGGACATTAAAGACGGATGGAAGCAGGGTTTTTTTATGCGTGATTTTGATAAAAAAGTTTTAATGAAAAGTGATTACCTGAGAAAGGAAGCGGAACTTTTTATCAATTATATATCGAAGGGAGAAGTAATAGAGGAAAATAAGTTTATGGAAAAAATCCTAAAAGAAGTAAATGAGGGAAGTGAATTCTTAAATAAATGGGTTTATGAGCAAACAAAGGAAATTTTAGACCAGGGTAAACTCGTTGGTATTATTGGTGGTGACCACAGCACACCGCTTGGATTTATGAAGGCTATCGCAGAGAAGCATGGGGATTTTGGGATTTTACAAATTGATGCGCATTGCGATCTTCGGATCGCCTATGAAAATTTCACCTATTCCCATGCCTCGATTATGTATAATGCCCTGGAAGAAATTCCATCCGTTACCCGACTTGTGCAGATTGGAATAAGAGATTATTCGCCAATGGAAGATGATTACATCCGAAATAGCGGAAGCAGGGTTGTAACTTTTTTTGATCAATCCATTAAAGAACGAATGTATGAAGGTGCTTCCTGGAAGCAAATTGTGGATGATATCATTAAGAACTTGCCTCAAAAAGTATATGTTAGTTTTGATATTGACGGTCTCGATCCCAAATTATGTCCGCATACAGGAACTCCTGTCCAGGGCGGATTTGAAACAACACAAATTTTTTATCTTATTAAGAATGTTATCCAAAGCGGAAGGCAATTAGTTGGTTTTGATCTTTGTGAAGTTGGCATCAGTTCTAACGAATGGGATGAAAATGTTGGTGCAAGAGTACTTTTCAAATTGTGTAATTTAATGGTTGCAGAAAAAATAAATAAATATGCAGCAATTTGAAATTGTTTTGAAAAATAACAATATTAGATCTTACAGATTTATTGCATTAATGCTGGTGATATTAAACCTGGCGATATTTATTTTCCTTCTTTTTTCCGATTCATATTTTGTTGATGCATTATCCGATCTCATCCTTGTTTGTATATATGCGATATTCAGGTTTTATCAATCAAGAAAAAATAAAGCATTCTTTTTCATAGACGAAGTTGCATTCTTCGTGTTGGCCGGTTGTTGGATCGTCCTACATCACTACCTTTTTGCAATATTCTGTGCATTGATTGGTACGCTGTATCATTTTTCGCTTCAGAAAATACATTTTGTTTTTTCAGGGGAACTCATTATAAGGATGAATTTCCCCCGGACCGAATATCAATGGGCTAAGTTTAATAATGTGATGCTTCGTGATGGTATTTTAACTTTGGATTTTACTGACAACAAGCTAATCCAAATGGAGGTTGAAGATAATATTACAATAAATGAATTTGAATTTAATGCATTCGCAAAACAAAAAATTAAACAATATTCACAGCACTACCAGAATCCATTTTCGAAATAAAATGCCAATTGAATCATAATCCCTACATATTATTTTCTGATGGCGAAGGAAATATTTTTGAGGATACTACATTGTATGCCTGTGGCAGAAGCGGTTGGGATGCACTTCCAATCGGAAAGGATGAATGGATCGAATTACCATCCGGAGGCCAGCTATATGAATTACCTGGCAGGCGGGGTATTGGTATAGATGTAAAAACCGCAGAGATGCGCCTTTGCGAAAAGGGGTGGGCTGTTGCAGCCTTTATTCCTCCTGCATATACAGGAACCTATCTTGCCGCTTACGAAACATTACCTGGTGCACAGACACTTCCTCTCTTTTGTTACACTGCTGCAGGATGGTTTAATCAAAAATTTTTAGTCCCCGCTATCCGCATTGAAAATGATATCCGACAAGAGAGCAGCGGTTTTGATGAAAAAAAAATAAAGGAGGGTGTCAAGGAGTATTTAGCTGTTTATCCTAACAATCGTTTAGTGCAGCATCTTGCTAATAATTGTTGCCTGACCTATCATTGCCCTGCTGCCCGTAATTATTTCATGGGCAGATGGGAATGCCCTGTTCCCAGTTCGCCTGCTTGCAACGCAAATTGTATTGGTTGTATTTCTTTCCAGCCGCAGGAAGAATCAATCGTTTCCACCCAGGACAGGCTGAAATTTAAGCCATCAGCAGCAGAAATTGTTGAATATACAGTTCCTCACCTAGAAAATGCACCTTTTCCGATCGTAAGTTTCGGTCAAGGCTGTGAAGGAGAACCCCTGCTTATGTGGCAAACGATTAAAGCTGCCATTGAAGAAATAAGAAAACATACAGCAAAAGGGTCCATTAATATTAATACTAACGGAAGTGACCCTGCAGCCGTAAAAGCGCTGTGTGAAGTTGGTTTGAATAGTATTCGGGTGAGTACAAATTCAGCAAGAGAAAAAATATATACACCTTATTACCGGCCAAATAATTATTCATTTAAGGATATATTAAAAAGCCTCGAAGTAGTCAATAGTTATGGTGGCTGGACAAGTATCAATTATTTTGTTTTTCCCGGAATGAGTGACAGTATAGAAGAATATGAAGCTCTCAGGAATCTCATAAAGACAACAGGTCTGAAAATGATACAATGGCGCAATTTTAATATTGATGCTGATTGGTACCTTGGTAAAATTGGTATCTCAGAAACTGGCGAATGCATGGGCATCAGGCAAATGATGACCATACTGAAAGATGAATTTCCAAATTTGAAATTTGGGTATTTCAACCCTTCTATAGAAAGAATAAAGGGCGATTTTGAATTGGATTATGCGAAATAGGATTAGTGAACAACCACATTCAGAATTTGGCTTTTATGAAGTCGGGCAAAGCCCTCTTTCATACGGTCAGTTCCTAACCGTAAAATATTCAGGGACGCATTTAGGTCACGATGAAGCGACAAACCACATACAGGGCAATCATGAG
>OCTA010000466.1_pt1 | contig 37226 bp, 49 predicted proteins | sample 1538991 | NCBI WGS metagenome assembly OCTA01 (sample SAMEA3539302, study PRJEB22396) | soil metagenome | biome: tundra; feature: field; material: soil | place: USA | collected 2010-05 | depth 0.15 m | reverse complement strand
CGTTGGTGCGGTCGGTGAACGTCGGAGCGGAAGCCCGACCGCGGGCTACTTCACGAGCTCACTTGGCGCTGTTGAACTTCACGGTGCTGGCCCAGTGAATTGGGCCCATGGCCGCCGCGCCCGTGACCGTGACCGTCGCCACGCAGCTCGTGACCGCGACGCTCGTGGTCCACGCATTCCCGCCATCAGTGGCGACCCATGCGTTCACCGCGGCGCAGGCTCGGTACGTCTGGCACGTACCCGCGTTGTTGATGACGCCGCAGAACCACGTCGAGTCGCCGCCGAGTTGGTGGCCGCCGTCCGAAACCTGCTTGCCCTCAATGTCGAACGTGACGCGACCGTTCGTGCCGACAGGGATGGGGAACGTCATCGTCGCCGAGTTGCCGCCGGCGTCGGTGGAGGTCGTCTCGACCTCCTGCGTGAGCCCGGCCCCCGGGGTGGGCTGGAAGCTCACGATCTTCGACGGAAGCGAGTAGCTACCGTCGAACCCGGTGCCCCTGGCGCACGTCAAGCTCGTACTGGCGTCGAGCGAGCTCGTGCAGTCGCCAGAGATGGGCGTCTGCGACGGGAAGTTCGCGCCAACCGCACGGTTCGCCGAGTCGTGACAGGCAATACCGAGCGCGAGCACGCCGACGAGCAGCGTAAAGAGTGCGACGATGCGATAGCGGCTCATCCGACAACCCCTTCCTCAATGATCGAGATGGTGATGGCGACGACGGTGCTCGCGTCGAGCGTGCTCCCCGTGCCGTAGGTGACCTCTGCGTTAGCTCCGCTGACGGCGGACCCGAAGGTGCAGCCGGCCATCGATGCGGTCGCGGCGACGAACGGCGTCCCTTCGACCTGGGGCAGCACCGCGAGAGTCCCCGTCGTGCCGTTGAAGGCCACGTTGTGCTTCTCGCAATAGGAATCACCGACGACCTCAGTGACGCCAGATGTGGCTGTCACGGTGGCGACGAGCAGGACTTTTGCCAGCGTGATGCCGGCGGGGACGAGGGGCACGAGCTTCGCCACCCCGGTCTGGCTTGCGCCGGTCAGAACGTCGGTGAAGTTGGTTTGCCTGGGCCCGTTCGGGTAGTTCTGTTTCACGGCGACGGTCGACATGGGGCTAAGGTAGGGCCACCGGCCCCTACGGGCTCGCCTGAGCGATCCACACCGACCCCTCGAAGGCCCGGGTCTTCGTCCCGTCCGCCCACGTCAGCACGACGTCAAAGACCCCCTTCGAGTAGCCGGCCAGGAGGAGCGAGCTTGCGGCGGCGACGGCGACGGTCAGGGTCCCGGCCAGGAGCCAGTTTCCGCCCACGCCCGCGATGACGGTCGGCGACGAGGGGGTGCTCGGGTCCGACGGCGACCACACGTACCAGACGCCCGGGGTCTGGACGAAGACCCCGGAGCCGATCTGGAGTCCAGCGGTCGCGAGGGTCGCCAGGGCCGCGACGTTCGCCATCGTCGCCGCGAGCGGGGGTGGCTCGGTCGACACGTTCGTCCCAAAGGTGAAGCCCGAGAGCCCAGCCTCGTTCGAGGCGACGATGCCAGCCGGTGGGGGGAAGGTCACGCCGAAGACCAGCGACCCGGGGGCACCCGACGTGGTGGAGACCGTGAAGACCGGCGCGGGGTCGGCCGCCGTGATGCGGACCGCGAGCTCCGCCGAGGTCGCCTGGACGCCGAGCTGGGCCAGCGCCGGGTTCAGGACCGTGACCGTCGCCAGGCCGTCGCATCCCACTGCGAGGCTGAGGTCGAAGCGGAAGGGGGCTCGTGCCATGGGGCGAAGGTAGCGAAGGGCGGCTAGGTGCCCGGAATGATGAGTTGGCGGACGTTCGCAGGCCTGAGGAGCCGTAGCGCGCTCGGTGGAGGCCGAAGGCCAAGCGCGATCTCGTGGAGCTCCGCGCGCATCGCGGGCCAAAATAACAGCCCCAGGTAGTACGGACTCGAGAGGCGGTGACGGCGACGAATCAGCCCGTGCACCTTGCCGACGGTCCAGCCCGACGCCTTCGCGGCCATCTGGCAATACCGGGCCAGGTCGGCGCGGTTCTCGGGACAGTCGCCCATCCGCACGCCATGGGCGGCGACCGGGTCGACGGGGAGGGCCACGGGGGCCGGCGGTGCCGCTCTCTGCCGACGCCACTCGATGAAGACGCGAATCAGTCCGGCCAGGATCTCGGCGCCCTTCGCCGCTTCGCTCTTGCTCGCAACGAAGAGGGCCTGCGCTTCCGTCAGATCGTACGTGGTGACGGGGCGTCGCCCCTTGCCGGGAGGTTGCGCCACGGTGGCGCGACATCCGCCAAGCTCCCGATTCCAGCGCACAATCAGCTTTCGCACGTCGGTCGGGCGCGCCAAGCCAAGAGCCCTCCCGAGCTGCTCGTCTCGAATGACCGGCTCCCCGTTGTCGCCGGCGGTCAGTGTCAGCCCGTCAATCATGCTATCGTTCGTCATCGCGATCGTCCTTTCCGGTTGCGGTCCCGGCCCCGGCGTTGACGCGCGCGGGGCCTTTCTCTTCCCTAGCACGGGACCGCCAAGACTGCGCCAGCGTTCAGCCGTTGCGGCACGCGTACGCCGGGCGTACCTTATGGGTATGAAAACCCGAACGAAGGACCCCAAGGTGCACGCCCGAACCATCCTACTGCCCGCCGCCGTCGACACCGCCCTCGTGAAGGCTGCGAAGAAGGATGGGCGCCCCGTGCGCCTCTACGCCGCGCGACTCCTCGCCGCCGCACTAGGCATCGCCTGCCTCATCCTCGCCGGCTGCAGCGGCGATGCGTCGGGACCGCTCGTCACGAGCGAGCGGCACGACGACGCGGGGGCCGTTGACGACAGCGGATCGGCGACTGACTCGGCGGACGGAGCTACGTCATGCGACGCCGCGTGTCTCTACATGTGTGCGGGGAAGGGGGTTGCGTGCGCGCAGGCGTGCGGAGGTGGCTGTTAGCTACTGCTGCCCCATGACCATGAACGTGGTCACGGTGACCGTCGTAAGCGTGTCCGCGGCAGAGGCGAGTCGGAAGTTGGACGCGTCGATTATCTCCCACACGCACGCGCTCGGTGTTCCCGTGAACCCCCCGACCATCATTGTGCCAGGGACGATTGTGTAGTTCGTGTTGGCCATCGGGGTGGCGAGCGTGATCTGAATGTACGCCTCGCTCCCGGTCTGCGCAGCGGCGGCCGAGGCGACGTTCAGGGCGCCGGCACCAACCGTCGCGGGCCCGGCGCCACTTCCCGACGTCGTAATCATTCCATACGCCTTCGGGATGCAGTCAGCATAGAACGCATTCGCGACGGGGGTCGCGGGTGAGTTCGTGTTGAGCAGGATGGGCCCGCCGAGGGCCTCGACCGACGGGCAGCCGTTCCCAGCCGATGCCGTGGCGAAGTGCCCGCCCGCGCCAACGCCCAACGGGGAGCCTGTCGGAGTGCCGCCGACCCCGACGACGCCCGCGCCATTGTCGACGCCCCACCCATAAACGCCACTGCCCCCCGCTGCCGCCGCCGCGAAGGTTCCGCCCGCGCCGGTCACAACCGTCAATGTTCCGCCGGCCCCAACGCCCGCGCAGCCGTTCGCGGTGCCCGTGGCCATGAAGACGCCACCGGGCCCATTGCCGAGCGCCCCGCCAAAGCCGTTGACGCCGGGGCCAATGCCGCTCCCGGTGAAGTCGCCGCCGTGGCCGGACAGGGTGAGCGATGCCGCGAATCCGACGACGCCCGGGCCACCTCCGGTCGCAACGCCGACCACGCCGGCGCCTTGCTGGCCGACGGAGCCGCCTGTCGTAGTGCTGCTGCCAATAAAGTAGCCGCCGCAGCCCGTCCCGGTGCCTGCGGTGCCGTCGACGCCGTCCCCGTTGCCGAAGCCGAAGCACGCGGCGCCAGGCGCGTTGCCCGAGTGCGCCCGAAACGCCCCGCCAGCTCCGCCGAAGCCGTCACCCGCGACACCGACGCCCGTACCTGCGCCCGTGAACGCGCCGCCGGCCGCATTGTCCTGCCCGATCCCCGTCACGCCCGCGCCGCCCCCTGGACCACCCGTGAAGGCGCCACCTGACCCGCTGCCCGTGTTGACGCCCACGACGCCGGCCGCAGCGCCACTCCCGGAGAAGAGGCCACCCGAGCCGCCACCACCGCCGCCGAAACACGACACCGCGGCGCCAGTCCCCGAGCCCTGGCAGAGGGCTCCGAGCTGATTCCCCGCGCCGCCGGTGAAGATGCCGCCTGTCAGCCCGGGGTCCCCCGTCGGGTAGCCTCCCGCGCCCGTGCCGCGCATGCCGAAGCCGTTGCCGTCGGGCGTGAGCCCCGCGACCGCGCCGCCCGTCGACATCGCGCCGATGCCGCCCGTGCATCCGGTGAAGGACGTGGGGGTGATGCCCGTGTACTGCACCGCCTGGATGCCGTCGGCCGTGGCGACATAGACTTCGCCCGAGCTCGCGAAGGCCGCCGTCGACGCGACGTTGATGGTCCCCTGCGGGAGGCTGAAGCCGTTCGATGCGGAGGCGATGGTGGTGGCCGCACTTCCTTCGTTGTCGAACTGGGCGATCGACACGAGGTCCGTCGCGATTTGCGAGAGGATGTAGTTCAGCACCGGCGCCGGCGCCTTCATGGCCGGCGTCAGGTAGCTCGCGGGGGGCGCTACCGAGTTCGGCTGTCCGTTCCACGCGTTCGCGCCTGCGGGGTAGTTCGGCGGGACGAACGTCGTCGGCGATGGCGTCGAGTTGATGCCGTTCCAGCTGAAGGTGAGCTTGGTCGTCATGGTGTGGCGAAGTTAGCTTAGAGAGCGAATGCCGCAGCGAGCTCCCCGCCCGTCGTGGTGTCGTACGGCCATGCGCCCCACGTCCCCTCGCCAGACGCTTGCCCCGCGTCGCCGTCGTAGGAGTCGCTCCACTCGAGGTCGTCCGTGTTCGGCCACGTCGTGTAGACGAACGCGCCCCCGACGCCGTTCTCGGTCGCACGCTGAAGCTGGCTCGCGACGACCACCGGGGGAAGCGTCAGGTTCTCGACCTGGAACGCAAAATCAGCATTATCTCCATCCAGGAACACAATCGCGTCGCTCCACGACGCGAGGATCTGCGCGAATCGGCTCCAGTCGCTCATGCGCCCCGTGCATCTATTGACGGCGATCTCGAGGTAGATGAGCGCCTTGTACTCGAAGTCGCTCATCGAGTTGCGGACGAGCCCTATGAGCGCGCCGATCTCGTCGAAGACGATGTTCGTCTGGGGGAGCGGCGGCGGTCCCTGCGGGTAGCACGTGGCCGTCGAGAGGACGCGCTTCTCGAGGATGTCGAAGTACGTGTTCTCGAGGACCTGGAAGGGGCGCAGGTAGACCGACAGGATGGCGCGGATGTTCGGCTGAGCCACGAACGCCGAGGTCAATCTCGCGAGGCCCTGGCCGACCACGAAATTATTTTGACGGGGCTCCATCGCTACGGGAACGCCCCGGGCAGGATGACGATGTTCACCGCCGCGGTCGCCGCGTCGATGGTCGCGATCTGCGAGGCGAGCACGATGAGCGGATCCTGATTCGTGGGGCTCGGGATGAAGTCGAACGTGAGCAGCTGCACGAGTCCCACGCGCTTGATGTCGAGCACGCCGGGCACCGACATGATGACCGCGGCGATCTGCGCGCCGATCACGGGGTTGCCCGGCGCGAGCTGCCCGACCGGAGGGACGCCGCCTGGAGGCGTGGGGGCAACTGCGGCCGCAACGAGGGCGGCCTGGATCGAGCTCGTGAGGTCGGCGAAGTCAAAGCCTGGACGCGGGACGACGACCGCCGAGATGTAGAGCGGGTTCCCGGCCGGCACGGTGTAGCCGACGTTCTGGTTCCCGAGGTACGGGTCGGTGACGACGACGGACGTTTCGCCGTAGCTCGTGATTCCAGCGGGCTTGTTCGCGTAGATGGTTGCGGTGATGAGGGGCTGCCCCGCAAGGAAGGGCCACGTCGAGCCGCTCGCCCAGATGACGGGGGCGTAGGAGTGTGGTGGGAGCGTGAGACCGTCGACGTTCTGAAAGGCGTTGGTCGTGTTCTCGAGCACCGTGGCGATGAGCGCGATCGGCGGGACCTGCGCGGCGCCGAGCTCGTTCAGCGCGGCCGCGCACGCCGACGCGGTGCAACCGCCCTCGCCGGCGACATCCTGCGCCTGCCGGAGCGCGTACGCGGAGTCGGTCTCCTCGGCCCCACCCGCCTGCGCCTGCGACGAGTTGGGGGTCGTGCCGAGCGGCGGATTGTCGACAGAGATCCAGCCGGACACGGGCGTGGTGATGACCGTGAGCGTGCCGTCGTTCACGGTGGGCGTCGGCCCGATGGTCACGGACTGCATCAGCGCGATGACCGCGGGGGTTGCCGTCGTCGCGCCCGCGGTCGTGCCGCTGTACGGGACCGTCAGGAGCCCCGCCGTCGACGCGGCCATCGCAGACGATAGGAAGTAGACGGTCGTCGGGTCGCTCGCGAAGACGATGCTCGAGCCTGCCGCGAGCGTATGGGGGGATGTGAAGGTGACGTTGGCGTTCCCCTGGACGACGTCGACGGTCCCGGCGAGGTTCACCGGCACAAGCTCGGCGACGTTCGCGAACTGCAGCTGACCCTGGCCGGCGATGTTCGCGACGAGCGTGCCCGACACGAGCGAGCCCGTCGTGGCGTCCCACGTGCTCGCAGCGTAGATGCCTGCGGCGAGGCAGAGCGTCGCGTAGACCTGCGTGAAGCTCGGGCCCTCGCGCGGCGTCCCCGTGATGTCGCCGAGGTTGTCGAGCCCAGCGCCCTCGACGTCATCGCGGTTGTACGCGTTGTAGATGACCTGGCCGAGCTCGTCGATCGAGGCGGCGACGTTGCAGACGATACCGAGGATCTGCCCGTCCGGGGTCGCGGGGGAGAGGTCGAACTGAGGGTCGACGGTCGCAAGAACGTCGGCCTGCATCTGGGCGATGCGGGTCGCGAGCGGGATCGTAACGTATCCGGCAGGGGTGACGCCCGTCGCAGGCATTACGAGCTCCCCGTCGAGATGGCCGCGGGCTGTCCCGAGCCGCCCGTGATGATGACGTCCGGGTTGAACGTGGCTTGGTACGTGTACGAGAACGCGCGCGCGGTCCGGTCAAAGGTGGCCGTCGCGACGACGGAGACGATGCCGGGGACGGACATGAGGAACGCCTTCAGAGCCGCGACGATCTGGTTGTCGCTCACGATCTTCTGGCCGAGGAAGGAGAGCCACGCGAAGCCGGCGTTCAGGTCGAGGAACCACGACCCGCGAAATAATTGGAGCCCGTCCCGAATAGACTGCACCGCAACGCTCGCGGGATCGGTAACGACGACCCGTGGCAACACGAGATCGCCGCCGCTCGTTCGCAGGGTGGTGCTCACCCCGCAAAGTTAGGCACGCTACCGCACGAGCTTGAGTGGGGCCGCGGTATGCTTTTCGAGGTACGCGACGAGCTTCCGCGCCTTGCCGATCACGCAAGGGCGCGCAACGACTGGCATGGGCGGCACCGACCCTTCGCGTCGCGGTCAACCTTTCCGCACCGGATGCACGGCTTCGTCCGAAGGCACGCAGGGCAGGCGTCGCCGGTCCTCGGCCCGCCGCACCTGCGGCATGGCGTTCCCCTGGAGCTACGGTTACGGTCTTTGCTCATCGGGCACCTCCTCGGGTGTTCGGTCACGGCTCCCGGCTGTTTCAGCAGCGCGGGGGCCTTACTTTACCACGCCTTTACTGCCCCTTGACGATCTTCGCCGGGGTGGCCGTCTGGGCGGTGGCCAGGGCCGACGCGATGGCCGCTCCCAGGCCCTGCAGCGCGGCGGCGAACGTCTGAAATGCGACCCCCGTGGGGTCCGGGGCCGCCGCGCCGGCTGCGGCTGCGGTCGTGAGGGCCGCGGTGTAGGTCGCGACCGCCTGCAGCGCGGTGACGAGGGGGGGCGCGAGGGCCACCGGCATCACCGCGGCCGCGCCGAGTTGGACGGTCCCCGTCTTGGGGTTGAAGCGGACCTGCGCCTGCCCACCGTCGACGCCGACAAACATGCACCCGTCGCTCGTCCGGTCGCTCGCTGCCGTGAGCCCCGGCCCGTAGATGCCCTCCGGGATGGCCCGCCAGAACGAGCCGCCCAGCTTCCGCACGTTCGTGGGCGTGACGGTCTGCGCGCCCGGCTTCGCGATGTTCGACGGGTCGAAGTCATAGCAGATGAGGTTGACCGAGTCGTTCGCCTGCAGCGTCCCGGCCATCGTGCAACCGCCCGCGGTCGGCCACATGACCTTGACGCCCGGCAGGACCGGCCACGGCTCCGGGTACGGTTGCCCGGTGATGACGTCGTAGCGCACGTCGTTCAGGAGCGGCTGAACCGTCGCGGTCTGCGTAGCGGGGTTGTAGGCGAGGACCGTCCCCGGCATCGAGACGTAGATGCTGCCGAGCAGCGAGTCGAGCGCCGCCTGCAGGATGGTCGTCTTGGTGACGAGTCGTCTCACGGCGCGTTCACCCCCGGCGTACCGAGCTCGAGCTTGTGGCCCCAGTCCGCCCCGTGCGTGTCGCCCGTCGTCTCCATTGCGAGGACGCGGTACTGGCCCTGAATGAACTCGGCCTGCACCATGATCGGCTGCCCCGGCGCGAGGCCCGGGAGCATGAGGCACTCGGCGTGCACGATGCCCTTCGTGTCCTTCGTCGGCGACCCGATGAGTCCGGTGTTCGTCCCCGCGGGCCCACCCGGAACGAGCGGGTAGCCCGACGAGAGGACGAACTGCGAGCCGCCGAGGGGCTGCCCCGCACTGAGCCACTGGGCGATGCCGCCCTGGATGGTGACCTCGAGCCCGCACGATTTCGCGAGGTCGTCGAGAATGGCGATCGAGCGCCCCTTGAGGATGTACCCGCCCGCGAAGAGCGGCGCGCTGCGGAGGATGCTCGCCACGGTCGCGATGTTCCCGACCCCGCACCCCATATCGAGGAGGAGCTTCGTCGCGACGACGTACGCGTTCGCGCCTGAGCCGAAGCTGGCGCTCGATCGGGCCAGGAGCGCGGCCTCGTCCCCGTCCCCCGTGTTGATTTCCGTGACGAAGTCGGTGCCATCCTGAACGGTCTGCGCGGTCCTCATCTCGCCGACGAAGACGGTCGAGACGTTGCCGACGTAGCCCGCCTCGATCTTGACGGGGATGATTGTCGAGGTCCCCGCGAGGCCGCCCAGCTTCGCCCCTGGCGGAGCTCCACCCGCGACGACTCCGCTCGCGGTGTACTGCTCAATCGTCGAGCGCGTGGACGCCGCGAGGTTCCATATCTTCAGGTCGCAGGTATTCGGCTCCTTCGCCTTGAGGTTCCGCTTGGCCTGGAACCACACGTCGAGGCCCGTCGCCGTCCCGATGGGGAACGTGACGGTGCCGATGGTGATTTGCCCCGCTCGGTCGAAGAGCGTGGCGGTGGCGGGCTGGGTCACGGCCTACGCCGCGACGACCCGCTTCGGCGCGCGGTCGAGGACCGCCTGCGCGACCCTTGCGCCCTCGGCGTGCGTCGCGGCCATCTGCGTGTGGGTCGCGTGGGCCTCTTCGTCGCCGAGGTCCTCGGCTTCCTTCACGTGCTTCTGGTGGTCGGCCGCGAACTTCGTGTGCCCGGCCAGCGCGCGCGTCGCCTGGACGAGCTCGAAGGCGGTCGGAGGCGGGGCGGGCTTCGGCCTCACGGGGCGCGGGGTGGCGGGAACGTGGCCCTTGATGTGCCCGGTCTGGATGATCGACTTCATGTGGGCAAAGTTAGGCTAGGCTGGTGGCGTCGGGCCCGTTGAGGCGAGTGGACGAAACCTCTTCGCGCTGCGCGCGTCCGCTACGGCTGCGCAACGGTTGTGACCCTACCGTACGTCGACAGCGGGCTCGTCCCCGGCGCTCCCGCCGCGATCTGCGCGAAGAGCCCGGCGATGGCCGTCAGGTTTCCGCTCTCGATGATGGCCAGCCAGTCGCTCGTCACGTAGAGCAGCGTGCACCGTCCCGAGCCCGGGAGGAGGTCTTGCAGGCTCGGGGGGCTCGTGTCGTTGGCCTTGCTGGACAGGCAGATGAGGTCACCGGCCGGGCGCCGGATGTCGCGGCACTTCTTGAGCAGGAGCGGCCCGCAGACGATCTTGACCCCGTTGTAGATGTCGACCCCGTCCGCGTCGGCGATGCTGAGGTACCAGCTCGCGCACCGCTCGTTGAAGTCGAATTGCAACTGGAACTTCGTGCCCTCGAAGGTCGAGGACTGGAGCCAGGACGGGTCTTGGAAGGTGGGGATGACGAAGAGGCTCATGGGGCGGTCGCTCCCGCCGGCGGAGTGATGCCGAGGGCGGCGAGAATGGCCGCGAGCCCCTGCGACGCAACGGACTGCTGAGGCGGTGGGGTCGGGTCCTGCGTTCCATGGCTCACGGTCGGCTTCCCGCCACCGCTCGGCAGGCGCGGGATGGGCGCCGGCACGGTCTGGGTCGTGACGATGCGCACCTCCTTGAGCCCGATCGTGACGTACTCGCCCGAGCCCGCCTTCTCGTCGCGCGAGAACGAAAGCGACTCGATGACCATGGGCGCGAGGAGCGCCCCCTTCGTGGCCATGACCGTGAATTGCTGCGCGGCGTTCTTGAGGTTGACGAGCAGCTGGTGGAGGAGCGCCACGTAGTCCGTCCCGCCGCCTGCCTGGTTCGGCCACGTGTCGACGTCGAAGCTGGGGGCCTGCGCGCCGGCGGCCGTGTTCGCGAGCCCCGCGCTCGTCCCCACGGTCGCCGTGCCCGGCTTCGCCGACAGGAGGAGCGCCCCAAGGAGCCCCCCCGCCGCCGCTCCGATGACGCTCCCGGTCGCACCACCCGCCGCGCTTCCCACGGTGCCGGCCGCGAGCTGCAGGAGCGCCCGCTCCTCGATGGGGTTGACCCACGTCGGGTAGGTCAGTCCCGCGAGCGTCTCCGCCGTCCACGTGGGGACCGCGACGGGGAGCGTGAGCGCGCCGCGGGTCGACTGGTCGCCGCCCTGCCCGAGGCTGAGGCTGATACCGATCGGCTCGTTCGTGTTGAATATCTTGAGGGTGCACTTCACAAGCGCGACCCGCACATGGTCCGCGACGTTCGCGCCGACCTCGACGGGGTGCTCGGTCACCTCGGCGTCCTCTTCCCACGACTCATCGAGCACGACGGAGAACGCGATGAGGTTCGTTCCGCCGCCCGCGTCGACGAACTGCAGGCACGCCGCGGGTGCGGGGGTGCCCGACGCTGAGTACCAGTTGGCCATCAGGGGAGCTCGAATGCGTTGAGGGCCGCGGCATTGTTCCGCTGCTGCTCGGTCGACACGGCGCGCCCCACGGCCTTCGCGGTTCCCGCCGCATCCGTCGCGTTCGTGTGCACTTCGATCTTCACCGGGTTGCTCTGGTTCACGGTGACGTGGCTGCCGCCCTCGGCCCCACGCCCGCCGCCTTCCGCGACGGGGACGGACGCCGCGCGTGACTGGACGTTCGTGCGGGTGAAGTTGAGTGCAGGTCGAGCGAGGCCCCCTCCGGGGAGGATGCCATGCTTGCGGTCCCACTCTTCGGGTGTGTCGGCGCCAGCGACGCCCTCGCGCTTTCCGGTGCGCGACGCGACACCCGCCCAGCGCCCAGCCTCGGCGTTCCGATTGCCCTGCGCATCGTGGGCCCGGTCGACCGCTCGAGCGTCGGCGGCATCCGCGAGCCCCTCCTCCGCCCGGTCCGCATCCGTCTCCTTCGCCCCAGTAACACGACGAACACCGCGACCAATCGCCGCGTTCGCGCGGTGGACCGTTCCGGCGAGCTTGTCGCCCACGTACTCGGCCGTGTTCCCGATGAACTTCAGGATGTCGAGCACGGTGCCCAGCGATGCGCCAAGGATGTCCGTCGCCGTCGCGCCCTCCTTCATCATCGTGTTCAGCTGCGCGATCCCGGTTTGGCCGAAGTAGTCGCCGAACACGCTCTTCCCGCCCTCAAGGGCGACGCGGAGATCGTTGTACGCGAGAAGCGCGAGTCCGATACCGACCACCCATAGCGTGAAAGGGTTCAGGGCGGCCGCGATGCCCTCCGCAGTAGCGAGCTCACGGAGCCCGGTGACGAGCTTGTAGACGCCGCCCACGATCACGCCAGCCTTCAGGAAGCCAAGGGCGTCCTCGATGATGTGCGACTTCTTCTCGACGTCGATTCCGGTCTTGACGAAGTCGGTCATCCCCTCCACCAGGTGCATGAAGCCGGGAATGAGCGTTCCTGCCACCGTCGACTTGAGGCCGGTCATCGCGAAGCCAAGGCGCACGTTCGCCTCTTCCGCCTTGTGTGCGGCCTCCACGAACTCGCCCGACATGCCGCCGCCGAGGTCGGCCACGTCCTTCGTGGCTTCCTTGAACGCCTCGCCACCCTTGTTCAGGAGCGGAATGAGCTGCGAGCCGCCGCGGCCGAGGAGCTCCATCGAGATGCGCGTCTTCTCGGCGGTGCTCCCGGTCTCCGCGACCTTGTCCGCGATGTCGCCCATGATGTCGCCGACGGGACGCGCGAGGCCCCCGGCGTCCTTCAGTGCGATTCCGAGCTTCGCAAACGTCGCCGCCTGCTCGCCGCCGCCGTCCGACGCCTTGCCGATGTTGCGGTTCAGGATGCGGAGCGAGGTGTCCATCGACTCGACGGAGACACCCGCTTCGCCGGCCGCGAGCCGCATCGCCTGGAGCTCGTCGGTCGTGGTGCCGAGCCGCTCCGCCGTGACCTTGAGCTGAGCGCCCGCTTCGATCTGGCCCTCGATGAACTCCTTCACCTCGTGAAGCGCGAAGGCTTCGGCGACGAGCGCGCCGAACTCCTTGAGCTTGGCGCCGAACCCCTCAACCTCCTTTTCGCCATGCTTCAGTTCCTCATCGTTGACCTCGATGTTAAAACTGACCAGGAGCTCGCGCAGCGCGTCGGACATCAGATCGCCCCTTCCATCATCTTCGCGCGCCGGCGTCCCTCGACCTCGGCGCGGTCAAGCTCGTCGAGCCAGTGGTGCGCGTCGGCGATCGAGTCGATCGTCCAGTCGCGCTCGAGGTCGGCGAGCGAGCTCACCTTCATGCGCTCGCTGAGAAGGAGTCGCCAGAGGAACCACTGCCCGTCGCTGCCTTCTGGCTGGCGGAGGCGGACGCGGTTCGCGAAGTCTTGTACTCCTCCATCTTCCGCTGGAGGTCGACGACAAAAGGGCCAAATGCCGACTCCACCGCACCTTTCAGCCACTCGGCCAGCACTTCGTACCGCCCCCTGAAGTGTTCGTCATAGACGGGAGCCAGCGGCGTAAACGTGACCTTGCCTACGCCACCTAGCGTGTCGACGTGGCCGTACTCCGTGAGCGCGGCCATCTCGTCGCAGAGCCAGTCGAAGTCCGCCATCGGGAGGCGCCGGGCGAGCGCGAGGAGCGTCCCGATCGTCGGGTCCATCCCCTTCGTCGAGAAGCCTTCGGTGAGGGCTTGGGCGAACATCTGTCCGCCACGGAAGAGCAGGCGCGCGCCCGTCCTGCCGCCCGGCTGCGCGATGCGGTAATCGACGCCGCCGATGGTGAGAGTCGTGACTTTGCCTGGGGTTTGCATGGTCCGGCAAAGTTAGGACGTGCTACGCTGGCCGAAGAAACGCCCGGCGGAGTGCAACCTCCCCGGGCCTGACCAGCACCGTGCGAGGATGCCGATGGCTACAAGTACACCCGAAGAACGCTTCTGGAGCAAGGTCGACAAGAACGGGCCCGTCCCCGCTCACATGCCACACCTCGGGAAGTGTTGGGTGTGGACTGGGAGCATAATGAAGCCCAGCGGCCACGGGCAAGTTAGCGTGGCCGGTCGCAATAAAACGGCGCACGCAGCCGCCTTCTTCTTCGTGCACGGACGCTGGCCGGTCCCTATGGGACTGCACCACTGCGACAACCCGCCGTGCGTGAAGGCGCTCGCGGACGAGCACGGTCCTGCCCATATCTTCGAGGGGACACATGCCGACAACATGCGAGACATGGTCGAGAAGGGGCGGCGCAGAGGCCCGGCCGGGGTCACGCACCACAATTCGATGAAGACATCGTGCCCGCAAGGACATCCGTATGAGGGACGCAACGTTCTGAGGTGGGGCGGGGCCCGGCGCTGCCTAGCGTGCAGCGGCGAACGTCAGAGGGCGCGGCGGGCGCGAGCGAAGCTCGCGAGGTAGGGAACGGGGCCTACCCGACGGGCACGTAGACGAACTGCTGGGGTCGCCCTACACGCTGGACGACAGCGGTCGAGACGGGCAGTGGGGCGACGCTCGCGGGGGGCATGTAGACGAATTGGTCGGGGCGGCCGATGCGCTGGCGCACCAGGACGACGAGCGGGTTGCTGATGTGGACGGTGGCGCGCTGGACGGCGCCGCCTACGTGCTGGACGATGGCGGTGGCGTCAGGATTCTGGACGCCCACGGTGGCGAGCTGGACCGGGGAGGCGACGCGCTGGGCAACGGACCCCGTGACGAGCTCGCCGTCGGTCGCCAGCTGCCGGACCTGGCCGACCCGCTGGGTTGCGGTGACCGGGATGCCCTCGCTGGCCTCGAGCGCCTGCGTGGCCCCTCCCACGCGCTGCGTGGCCGTCGCGGTGACGGTCTCCGCGCCGGCAAGGGTCTGCCGAGCGCCGGCGACGTGCTGGGCCGCTGAGGAGGTGAGGGTCTCGGCTCCGGTGGCCGCCTGGGTCGCCCCTCCGACGCGCTGGGCGGCCGACGTGGCGACAAGCTCGGACTCGCTGGCAGTTTGCTGGATGGTCCCGACCGTCTGAACCGCAGACGTTGCGACGGTCTCCGCGCACGTCGCGGACTGGCCGATCGCGCCGACGGTCTGGAGGATGACGCCCGTGGGAGTGGCCGCGGGGGTGAGACCTCCGGACACGACCGCAGACTTCGGCCTCGTGAACGGTACACGAAAGACGACGAGCCCCGCGCCAAGCCCGGATGGCCCGAGCCTCCGGGGGGAGCCGGATGGCCTGCCGTTGAGGGGAGCCGGATGGCCGCCGTTGAGGCGTACAGGGTTCGCGGGTAGCGGAGGCGGGAACGGGGCGAGCGGAACGAGATGCCCGCCGCCGTTCAGGATGCGCGAGGGAAGGGGGGCCGGAGCGAAGCCTACGCTACTCGCTCGCGCGAGCAGGATGACGTAGCTGCCGAGCACACCGGGTTACTCGATGTCGGCGACGTACTCGCGCCAGGAGGCATACGGCGCGTAGAGCGGCGTTGTCCCGGCCGGCGCGATGACCGCGAGGGCAATCGAGCAACCGGGCGGAATGCAGTACTTGCCGCGAATGTCGCGCTGCTCGGCAACGCCCATCCCGACGGGGGGCACCGCGACGACGCCGTCCTTCGAGACGCCGAAGGCGATCGGCGCCCAGTTGCCCGCGGCGGCGTTCTGCAACGTCTGCGCGGACACCACGATCAGGTTGCTCGACTTCTGCGAGACAGGATTCGCGTTCATCAGCTTCACGTTCGCGGCCGAGATGGTCGGGACGGTCGCCGGCGCGAACGACGGCGGGCAAATCGCCGCGAGCACGACCTCGCCGGAGCCCGCGGTACCGGACAGGTTGACCATGCCGAGCACGTCGAGGAAGGCCGTGGTCGTGTTGCCGATCGGGTTGTAGATCAGCCACTGCGCCGCGACCGACGGGATCGCCTGGACGGGACCGATCCCGGTCGCGCCGGTCGCGCTCATGTGGACACGCAACCCGGCGCGAGTCATCTCATCGCCCTCGCCCTCCGTCTGCGCGATGCGCAACGAACCGAGGCCGGTGGAGATGAGGGCCGTCATCCCCGCTACGCGCTGGACAAATCTCTGAGCAAAGGACTCGATAATCATGGGGCTACCTCACTCCTCGGGAGTCGATGTGACGCCCGCGAGCGTCGATGAGGGAAACGTATTCGGTGCTGTAGTGCTGCATCTGCATGACGTACGTGTCGCGCTGCCGAATCGTGGCGATCTCGGCCATCTGCCGCTCCAGGCGCGACTCCGTGTGAAGCGGCTGATCGGCCGTCGCATCGCCCATGTCGATGCCGTATTGGCCAACGGCGATCTTGGATCGGGGGAGCTTGTACCCGGTGACAGGTAGGAGCGGCTCGCCGCGAACCGCCTGCTCTGTCGGGTCGATGTACTCGTCGGAGATGATCTCGGCGGTGCCGAGCGTCGTCCCGTCGTTCGGGTTCTGGGCGGGGGCGCCCATGCTACTGGCCCACCGGCATCGAAACCGACCAGCCGCTACAGCTCACAACGGCCGACGTCACGATCGAAGCGGTCGCGAGAATCATGTCCGTGCCGGAGATGCCCGCACTCCCGTCGATGACGGCGGTCGTCCCGTTGCTCTGGTACGCGCGGAACCACGTGGCCGTGCCGGTCGCGACAGCAGACGCCGATGTGATGGCGTTGGCCGTCTTGGTCCCACCCGAGCACGCCGAGAAGGCCGTCGCGCCGAGGTCGAGGGTCGCGAGCAGGACGTTGCCACCCGTGGGCGCAACGTCCGGCGTGGCCGGCTGCGAGCCAGACCATATTTCGAGGAAGCCGCTGTTCAGGACGTTCAGCGCGGAATCGAAGGCGGCATTCCATGCCGCAATGCTCATGTGCGTGTTCGCAGCCATCAGCCGTACCTCCGCCCGCCCTCAGCGCTGCCCGTCGCCTTGGGAGGCTCCGGAGAGTCCTTGCGCGTGCAGAACGGGCATGCGTCGGCCTTCACGCCGCCAGCCTCGTGGCAGGCGCTACGCCCGCAGCACGGGGTTCTGACGTTCGGGCGGCACCAGCACATGCGGCGAAGGTAGGGACCGGGCCGGCCTAATAAAGCGCCATGTAGCTGCCGGTCGTCGAGGTCTTCAGGACCTTGACCGCCAGGAGCTCGTACGTCACCCCCGCCGTCGCGGGGATGAGGGCGCCGACCGTCCCGGCCACGCCCTCCTCGATGCCGCGCAGGTTCACGTAGAGGTTGCCGCTCGATGTGCAGAGGATGGCGCTCGTCCACCCCGCCTTCGTTGGCTTCCAATCGGTGCTGGCGACGCTGATAGCTTCGACGTCTGAGAAGGGACCGGGCACGTGAGCAAGCCTCCTATCCGACGACCGCAGGCGTGAGGAGCGACCCGCGCATAATCCAAGCCCGGCCCTTCGCGCTGCGGTCGAACTCCATGTCCGCGTACTTCTTGATCCAGGCGGCGGAGAACGAGACGAAGGCGATGCCGGAGAGGTCGGCGAGAACGAAGCTGCCGATTCCCTGACCGTTCGGCGTGTTGATGTCGACCGTCACGAGGGCAGAGAGCGCGGCGTTCAGCGCGTTCGTCTGCATCAGGTTCATCGTGATGTCGCAGAGCGTCTTGTTCGTCTTCGAGCGCGTGAAGGACCCGTCGGTCCCCTCGACGTCGATGAACGAGTCGGGGAACTTGATCGCGACGAATTGACCGTCCGCGTAGCCGGACACGCCCGCGCCCTGCGACACGGCAATGCCCGCAATGCTGAACCGGATGCGGTCGGGATCGTAAACGCTCGCCTGCGCCATCTAGTGCCTCACGGAATCAGCGTGCCGTTGACGACGGCGGTTTGGATGGCGCCTTGGAGACCGGCCGACCATGGGATCGCGGGGAGGCTTCGCGTCGCACGCTGGGCGGACGTGAGGCTCGCGGCGGTGGGCAGCGTGACCGTGATGGGTCGTGCCGGGTCCTGCCCGCTCGGGAGGATGAAGTTGTACGGCGCCTGACTGGCGATGACGATCTGACCTCGGATGGCGTCGCCCACCGCGCCAATGCCGAAGTCGTCGAACGGAATCTTGGGAAGCGACGCGAGCGCCTCGACGGTGACGAGCTGGATCTGCGGCCCGAGCCAGTTGAGCCCGAGCGTGAGGTCGAGGAACTGCCCCGATGGGGTCGTCCCCGGCCACACCGTGAAGAGCCCGTCGACGTCGGCGTAGAAGTTGCCGTTCTTGCCGCCCGTGCCGGGGACCGCTGCCGTCATCGTGTTGATGACGAGGCGCTCGCCGATGCTGAGGGTCTGGTCGTTGTCCGCCGGCACGCCGGGGAGCTCCCTGTAGACGACCGTCGCGCTTCCGGGAGCCATCGCGAGCATCTGCCCGCAGATGGCCGCGCCCGCGTACGAGAGGAGCTCTTGGTTGTCCTGGACGATGAACGTCTGCTTGTAGCTGAGCGCCTGGAGGACCGAGAAGACGTCGGTGGTGACGCCGGTCTGCCCGTTCGCGTAGTCGCTCGTGTTTCCGAAGAGGAGCTTGTTCCCGCCCTGCGCTTCGCAGAACGCCGCCGCGGCCTCGAGCTCGGCTTGGCTATTCGAATCGAGGAAGAGCCCGTAGAAGGCTTTGCCGTTCGCAGCCACCATGGCGGTAAGGTCACTCGCGAGGCCGGGGTCCGCCGTGACGTCTTGGAGCTCGATGTTGCCGGCGCCGTTGATGCCGTTGAAGCCGCCCGCGCGCCAGGACTGAACGTCGTTGAGGTTGCCCGCGACCTGGACGAGCTGCAGGACGGTCGGGAACGCGGGAGCTGGGCTGTTGATGATGGTGACCGCGCCGACGTTCGACAGGAGCCCGATCTGGTAGGCGAGGTTCGTCGCCGCCGCGGACACCTTGCACACGTCGCTGGCGTTCGTCGTCGCCCCCGTCGTCCCCGTGTACGGGGTCGTGAGCGTGACCACCGTCGAGGTGACGCTGAGCACCGTGTACGTCGTGCCGAGCTGCGAGGTGAACTGGATGGAGTCGCCCGGGGCGACGGCAGCCACCTGCGACGAGGTCGAGGCGACGATCGCGCTGCCCTGGATGGCGTCGAAGGTGCCCGCGAGGACGCCGAGGGCGTAGCCGGCGGTCGCAGCGGCGCCCGTCCCCGTGTAGTTCGCCGTGAGGGTGCCTGACGTCGATGACGAGACGGGGGTCGCGAGGGCGTAGTACACGCCGGGCTGGCTCGCGAACGAGAGCAACGATCCGGCGGCGAGCGACTGCGCGACGGAGAACGTGACGCCGGTCGAACCGGCGGTGACGAGCACGGTGCCGCCTGGCGATGCCGTGCCGGTGGAGCTCGCGGCGCCCGTGTACGGGGTCGTCAGGGTCGCCGCCGTGGACGACGATGTCGCCGCGAGGACGGTGTACGGGACCCCCGCCTGCGCCGAGAAGGTCAGGACCTCACCGGCGGTGAGGGTCTGCGCGGTGGCGAAGACGATGGCGGCGGACCCGGGGACGAGCGTCACATCGCCCGACAGCGCGGCCGCGCCTGCGATGGCGGCGCCCGGGTTGATGACGTTGCTGTACGAGAGCGCGTGGCTCTTGCCGTCCGAGCCCACGAGCGTGAACGAGTACGCGTCGTTCACGGTGCCGTCGGTGAGCGCGAGGGTGAGCGTCTGGGTCGGGGGGAGCGCACGGCGACCCACGCACATCAGCGCCGGGGCGTTCGGGGCGGCAGCGTATGCCGAGGCGGCCTTGTAGACCGGGCTCGAGGTCGAGAACCCGTCGGCGACCAGCGCGGCGAGGATGCCCGAGGTCGCGTAGACCTTCACGCGCGCCAGGTACTTCGTGTGGTACGCCGCGATGAGCCCGGTCGTGAGGCTCTGGACGGTCGGCGTCTGCGAGTTCGCGATCGACGCGTTGGATTCGACGAAGGTGTCGAGGTCGCTGCTCATCGGTTGCCGCCTTCAGCCATGCGGCGAAGTTAGGCGGACGGCCCCCTACGCCCCGCGGCTGGAGAGGAAGTGACGGCCTCGCGTAATTCACGCCGGACCCATGACCTTTTCCGTGTAGCCGGCTCTCCCGGCTCACCATGCGCTAAGGCCGTCGGTGCGAAGCTAGCTCGTGTACGCTCCCGCGGCGTCTCACTGGATGACGGTCCCGGTCGCCCCTTCGACGCCCAGCACGTACTCGGTCGGGCCGGCGTTGCCGACGTTCGCGGCCACGGCGTAGTTGAGCGCAATGTCCATATTCGCCCGCAGGATGATGCGGTTCTGGCTCGTGACGTTCGACAGCCGGATGATCTTCTCGCACCAGCGGAGCGAGATGTTTGGCTGCATGTACTTGTCGTGCACGTCCTGGCGATTGAACCCCATGCGCACGCGGCCGCAGAGGTCGGTCGCCTTCAGCTTCGGGTCGAGGCTGTACGCCATGATGGTGAGGGTGCACTGGCGCTGCCCGTGGACGGTCTGGGTCTGGGTCGGCGGGACCGTTCCCTCGTTCGGCTCGACGCGTCCCTCGTCCCAGCCCACGTCTTCGCTGCCCGAGACGCCCATCTCGATCCACGCCCACTCCATCCCGGCTTGCGGCGCGGGAAGACCCTGCGGGTCCGTGTCCCATCGGACGAAGACGCCCGACACCGCGCGAATCAGCGCGATGAACTGGTCGTCCGGGGTCTTGTCTTGGGGGAGGTCGGCGCCGCTCATTGCCGCATCCTATCGCTGCGCGAGCCGGATTGCCCTGGCAATGGCCTCGTGCTCCTCGGCGGTCCCGTCATTCTTGACACGATTTGCGCGTCGACCAACGATCCATACGTTGCCGGGGACGTAGCCTTTCGACGAATCGATGCGATCAACGGACGGACTGTAGACCCCGTCCCTGACAGACGGCGGCGAGAACGGATGCCCGAGCAGCGGACAGTGCGTTCCCATCGACATGTCCGACAGCGTGATTGTAAATTCGCGACCCATCCTCTTCGCGCGGGATCGCGCTTCCGACAGCAACGAGCGGAGAATGTTGTTGACCCTCCACGCTCGACGGCGCGCGTTGAACCTTGGCTTGTGCGCGTCGCGCCAGCGCTTCGTGGCCAGCTTGGCCTTGTCCTTGTTTGCGGCAACGTACTTCCTTGTGGCCGCCGCTCCCTTTGCGCGAGTGGCGATCGGATCGGCCAGCATCCTTCTGGCCTGGTAACGCCGTTGTATCTCGAGTCGATGCTCACGCTGCGAAGGGGTCTCGTTCGGCTTGGGCGACGGCATGCCATTGGTATATGATCGCACCGACTACTTGTCCACTCTATAACTTACCGAACTCCGCAGAACGCCACTATCCACGAGCGGCTTGCTGGAGCCCTTTTGCTTCACGGTGCTGGCCGCGTTCGGCGGTCCGATGCCCGCGGAAATGCGAAGCTGAATCTGACCGACGGCCCACTGCCCGAGCAGCTCGAGGACCTCGTCGCGCGTCCGCTCGCCCTTCACCACGGACTTCATCAGCTTGGCCGCCGTGGTGCCGATCTTCTCGCGGTTCTCGTCGAACCACGCGCGGAGGAAGCTCCGGGCTGGGATATTGTTCGTCCCGAACTCGTTGAAGATGGCGACCTCGAGCACGGTCGCGAGCGCACTGTCACCCGACCCGGCGACGCGGAGCTTCCCGCCCGCGACGCCCCGAACATCGGCGACGGCCCCGTACTCCTTCACGAACTTCGCGGAGCCGGTCTGCTTCGCCGTGAACGTCTCTTTCGCGTGGGGCTCGTCCCCTTCGGCAGACTGGATGCCCACGCGGATGACCGGCTTCGACGCGGACGCGCCGATCAGGCGGTCCACAAGCTTTCGATAGCCCTTGTCTACATCGCGGACGGTGACGTGCGAGGCCATCAGGGGATGAAGCCCCAGCGCACGCCGCCCGTCACGAAGGGCCCGACGCACACGCCGGTCACGATGTCGTCATATGCCTGCCGGTAGACGCTGGGCTTGCCGCTCTTGTCGGCGACCATCAGCGTGGCGCCGCCGGTTGGGCTCGTGATGAGGATGTCGGCCGCGAGGTTCCCCTGCGCGGTATCGGCGATCTTCGCGGGCTGCCCCTGCGTCGCGAAGCAGCCCCACGTTGCCTCGTTGCCGGGGAGCCCCATGCGCGAGCTCGCCTCCGCCAGCTTCGCCTCGATGAGCGTCGCGTCCACGTCGCGGAACTCCGGGAAGTGCTGGACGAAGGTCGCGGCGTTCACGGGGTCACGTCTCCAGTCACGAATGCGAGGAAACCCGCCACGAACATCGTGGACAGGATGATCGCCACCGACACGATGACGCGCGGCACGAGCTCACCCGATGGGCGCCGTGCGCCCCGCGCGGAAGTCGGCGTCCGCCTCGGCGACGGCGCGGACCGTGTCGGGGAATCGGGTCTGCCCTTCGCGCTTGGCCTCGCCCTTCTTCTCCTCCGGCGCGGCCTTCGCGATGCCGTCGACGAGGTGAATGTACTCGGCGACCTCGAAGCAGTCGAAGTTCGACATGCGGAGCGCGTTCACGACGCCAGGCACGTAGCCGATGTCCAGATGCGGCCAGGCGAGCGGGTACGAGCGGCGGAACCGCTGCGCGCTCTCGACCAGGGCGCCGAGGGACGATGCGGTGGGGAGGATGGCGAGCAAGAGCATGGCGCCGTCGCGCGAGAGTGCCCTCAGGCAGTCGCGGCAGCTGCGGGCGACGCCGACAGACTTGGTGTGCTGCCCGTCGCAGAGGTGGAGGTTACGGAGCGCCTGCACGGCCTCCGCGGGCGTGAAGGCGGTGGAGGGCTTTGCTTCGGTGGTCTTGTGGTCGGGTCGGGATGCCATGGGGCGAAGGTAGCTACCCGACTCATGCGCCCATCGTAACCCCTCCGTTACGCTAATCAATGCCGAGTTTTCACCCAAGGCCCTTCATGGTGGCCACCGCGAGAGGGTACCGCACCTGCGTGGCACCGCCGCGCATGTAGCAGTCGATCTCGTAGGCCATCTTGACCTGCTGAGGAGGCAGCTGCGTGAACTGCTGCGCCATCATCAGGTTGAGCACCTTCGGGTCCTTCTTGTAGACCACGACCATGCCGTGCACGCCGTTGGTCCCGGAGACGTCGGCCGCGTTCAGTTGCGGCCACACGTTGAACTTGAGCTTCAGCGTCTTCTCGAGGAAGTCGAGTAGCGTGTTCTCGTTGAAGCCGGGGGACTGCGGCGTCACCTCGAGCAGGTTCATAATCGAGATCGGCACGAGGCAGTCCGTGGCCGTGTGGATGCCTTCCGTCCCGGTGAAGATGAGGTTCTTCATCGCGGCGACGTCGGCGCAGATGGCCTGAGCCACGACGACCGCGGGGGGCGTCGCGTTCGTGGTCGTCGCCTGTCCGATGGCCGCGATCTGCGCGAGCCACGTGCCAGTGGAGACCTGCGTCGCCGTCTGGATGCCAGGGGCGTTCGTGATGCCCACGAGCCCGGTGGCCGAGTTGCCGACCGCCGCGAGCTGCTCGAGGAAGTACTCGCACGCCCAGCGCGCGGCTTCCGCCTTGAGCGCGTCTATCGAGATGCCGAGGCGTCCCGAGCGCATCTGGTCGAGGATGGTGAAGTCGTAGGAAGCGCCCCACGTCACCACGTTCTGCTGGAACTCTTTCCCCTGGACGTCGACCTTGGGGATGTCCGAGCCGTTCTCGTTGATGATGGCCGCCATCCCGACGCGGTTCGTCATCCGGTACGCGAACGACAGCGCCTCGGGGGAGATGCTGCGCTCGGGGATGAACTCGCGGGCGCGGAGCTCGGGGTACTCGACCTCGAAGACCTCCTTGATGATGTCCTCGAGCTCGCGGGCGAAGGCGATCGTGAGGGCGTCTGCGCGCTGGCTGTCCTGCCGGCTGCGCGGGTCGAAGCAGTCGAGGTATCCCGACTTGCCGAGGATGCGGCGCGCCGCCCCCTGGATGCTTCGGCTCGAGTCGAGCCGGAGCCCGGACATCCCCGCGTAGGGGTTGGTCCCGGAGGTGATGCCCATGCGGACCGGCCCGAAGCCGGCCCCTTCAACGATGTGTGAGTGGAGCATGTGTCCTCAGGCCGCCGATCCGGGCAGGTTGACTTTCATCACGACGATGTTGACCGTGGTTCCGAACGCGTCGGTGTAGGTCCCGCTGACTTGCCGCGGGTCGTACAGCTGGAAGGCGCCGCCGAGGGCGTCGATCTCGTTCCCGGCCGTGGTCTGCGGGACGATGGTGGTCACCACGCCCTGCGCGTGGGCGCCGGTCGAGGAGTGGAGGACGTTCATCGCGCCCATCGGGAAGGGGAGCGCGACGTTGGTGTTCCCGTCCCAGAGCGTCCAGATCGTGCCGCGGCGGACGAAGCCGACCGTGGCGCCGATCGGGTATCCGGCGAAGGTCGAGCCCGCGCCGACGTTCGGAACCGCGAAGGGAACGTACGTCTGCTCTGCGCCGACGGAGTCCATCAGCGCGATGCCGCAGTACGCGGGGGTGAAGGTGGTCGTGGTGCCCGTGTCCTTCAGCGGGAACGCGACGTACTGGCCGCTGACGCTGACGAACTCGCAGATGGCGCCGGGCGGGATGATCGCGCCGGCAATGCCAGTGACGATGTCGCAGTTCGAGCGCTCGTTACCGTAGAGGAGCCCTGCTTGGCCGGCATTCGGCGCGAGGGAGTATGCGGTCTGCGGGGCCATTACTTCTTGTCTCCCTTGGGCTTCCATGCGTCCTTGTTGCGAGCGCACATGCGAGCTTGCGCGCCCTCGACCGAGTCTTCGTTCATCACGTCGTCGCCCGGCTCGCCGTCATCGTCGCCCTTCTTCTTGAAGGGGGGCGCCTTGCCGCCCTTGCCGAAGCCGTCGGCCCGTGCGTCGCTGCGCGGGGTGGTGAGCGCCTGGAGCTCTCCCCGGTGGTCGCTGACGCGCTTGGCGTTCGCGACGACGATCGGGTAAGCAACGTCGACCTCCGAGTCCTTCTTGCCCTCGAGGGGCCAATCGGGCTGAAGGGCCGCGACGACCTCGCGCTTGATGGCCTGGATGCTCTTCCCCTTCGGGTCGAACTCTTTGCCAATCAGCTCGGCAGCATCGGCGCGCACCGTGGTGAGCACCTCCGCGAGCGACTCGATCTTCGCGTCGTCCGCGTCGACCTTCGCCTTGACGGTCGCCGTGCTCGACTGGAGCTTGAGGACCTCGTTCTCGGCACGGAGCTTCTCGAGCTCCGCGGCGTCGGCTCGCGCCTTGGCGGTTGCCTTGTCGGCCTCCGTCTTCGCGTCGGTCGCATCCTTGCGGGCGACCTCGAGAGCGTCGGCGTGTTCTTTCGCCTTGGCCTCGGCCGCGGCGAGTTGCTTCTTCAGCTCCGCTTCATCCATGGGGCGAAGGTAGGTACCGTCGAAGCCGCTCACGCACGCGCCGCCATCGAGGCGCATTCGCACGTCTGAACCCGAGCGTCCCCAGCCTGCGGGACCCGCCGCAAGATGGTTGTATCGAATGAACTTCTGCCGCGCGTCGAAGTCTTCTCCGTTGTACGTGCCGGGCGTCTTGTCGACGTGGCACGAGTAGCCCGGGGAGAGCTCCTGCAGCTTGCCGTTCTCGGCCTTGCGGATGCCCGCCGCGTCCTGGATGTGGATGTCTCCGGCGACGTAGTCCCCTTCGCGCTCCGGCATCCCCGCGACGTGGCCGATCGCCACCTGTCGCCAGTTGTCGGGCGTCACGCTAGAGGGGTGGTCGTCGGTGAGCGGTGCATGCGCGAGCGTCGCGAGTGAGTCCGGGTCGAAGACGTCGTCGGGGTGGCGGAGCTCGCGCTGGGTGGTGCCGTCGGGCTGGACGTAGCGGAGGACGCCCGTGCGTGTGAGGTTGCCGCGCGCGATGAGCCCGCCCTGCGGCGTGCGCTTCGAGGAGGAGATGCTACCCGTGGCGATGTCGAAGCGCTGGACGCGGTCGAGGGCGTCACCCTTCCCCGCGAACTGCCCCTTTTCGTCGCGAGGCTGGTCGCCGCCCGCGCCGGCCTCCTTCGTCTTCCGCTCCGCGATGGCGTCGTGCGTCTTCGCAGCAGCCGTCGAGATGCGGGCGTTCCCCTCTTCGGTGTCGCGCTCCGCTTGGTGCTCCGCGACCTTCGCGAGCTCGGCGTGAGCGGTCGCCGCCTCCCGGTGGGCGCCCGCAGCCGCAGCGTGGTCTTCCGCGCCACCCTTCCGGTATGCGCGCTCGGACATCGTGTCCGCGTTTCGAGCGGCATCCGTGCTGGCCTCGCGCGCGGCGTGCCCCGCTTCCTTGCTTGCGAACGCGGGCGCGGTGGTCGGGTGCTCGAAGTCGCCGCTGGCCGCTGCCGCCTTTCCCTTCTCGGTCAGTTCGTGCCGCAGCGTCGGCCCGGCGCCCTGCTGTTTCTGGATGAACCCGGCGCTACGCGCGGCTCCCTCGCCAAGCGAGTCGTATGGCGTACTGAACCCTGCGGCGGTGGGGCCGTTGGCGGCGATGTGGCCGACCACCTTTCGGATGGTACTTTTCTCGTCTTCGCTCTTGCGGGACCACGCGGACCCCCTCGCGTCCCCCTTCGCATCGTCCGTCCGCTCAGCCATGCGGCGAAGCTAGGGGAGAGCGGCCCCCTCGCTACCTTCGCCCATATGCTGACAGACCTCCACGGTCGCCCCTTCGAGGTGCCCGGCCCGACCACCCAAGTCGAGACGCTCGACGACCACGCGCGGTGGATTGAAGTGCCCGACGAGCGGCAGGACCGCTGGGTAAACCAGCTGACGGGGATTGGCAGCTGGCGGGATAAGACGACGGCCGGCACGTTCAGCCCAGTCTACCGCCTCTGGGACCCGGAGATCGTCGACCTCTTCAACGGCTCCGACATCGCGGCCAAGGCCATCGAGGCGCCGGCCTTCGAGATGTTCCGCCGCGGCTTCGAGCTCACGTCCGACGGGCAGGACGCGAGCGCGATCGAGGATTTCCGCGAGTGGGCGACGGACACGTTCGATGTCGAGAAGACGCTCGAGAACGGCTCGATGTTCGGGTCGATGTTCGGCGGGGTGCTCCTCGTCCTCGGGCTCGACGACGGCCGCGACCCATGGGAGCCGCTCGACGAAGAGCGGTGCAAGGGGGTCAAGTACATCAACCAAGTCGACCGCCGCTTCGCGTATGCGCAGAGCTACTACTCGGGCATGGACCAGCCGAAGTACGGCCGGCCCGAGCTCTATCTCATCTCCAACGGCGTCGCGACGTCGGCGTTCGGGCGGAAGTCATCGAGCTCACTCCGCGGACAGGGGTACTCGATCGGGCAGGTCCACGAGTCCCGGTGCATCCGATTCGACGGCAACGCGAGCGACGTCACGACGCAGCAGCTCCTCGCGGGGTGGTCGTGGTCGGTACTGCAGCGCCCGTACGACGTGCTCCGCCAGTTCGACCACGCGTTCGACTCGGCGGGCTACCTCCTCAGCGACGCAAGCCAGGGCGTGCTCACGCTGCAAGGGCTCGTCGCGTCGATGGCGGCGGGCAAGAAGCAGGCGCTCGAGGACCGCATGCAGCAGATGGAGTTGCAGCGCGGCGTCGCGCGCGCGATCGCCCTCGACGCGGGGGGGAAGGACGGGAAGAACGCCGAGACCTTCACGCGGCAGACGACGTCATTCGCGGGTCTCCCCGACATGCTTGACCGGATGATGCAGCGCGTGTGCTCGGCGCTGAACATGCCGGTCTCCAAAGTCTTCGGGCGCGGCGCTGGCGGAATCAACGCGGCGGGCGAGGCGGATGCGCAGGAGCGGAGCTGGTACGACCGGATCGGCTCCCTGCAGACGCGCGACCTCACGCCGAAGATCAAACGGCTCTTCCGCTTCCTCGCGATGGACAAGCGCTCGCCCCTCGGGAAGAAGGGTATCGGCAAGGCGTGGAAGGTGAAGCACCACCCGCTTTGGAGCCCGACGGATACGGAGCAGGCAGCGACGCGGTACCAGAAGGCGCAGACGGACCAGATTTACATCACGGAAGGCTGCGTCACGCCCGAGATCGTGAGCCTCACGCTGACGGAGCTCTACCCGAAGCTCGACGTCGAGGCGATCGAGGAGAGCATCGAGGGCGCGGTCACGTTCGACCCGCACGAGAACGACCCGGACCCCGATGGCGGCGACGGTGGAGGCGGACCCGACGGCAACGAGACGCCCACGCCGGTCATCCCGATGCCTCTGCTCGGCACGGCGGGAGCGAACGCGACGTCAGGACCCGGGAAGGGCAAGCCAGAGCCGGCTCCCGCGAAGCCTGCCATCGGCAAGAAGACGCCGGGCGCAGGGGAGAGCGGCTCTCCGCAGCCCGGCAAGAAGAGCCCGCCCCCGAAGCCCGTAGCGAAGGTGCCACCCGCGAAGCCGGTGCCGCCGACGGCGCCCGTGAAGCCCAAGAAGAAGAAGGCGGACGCCGACGGGCTCGCCAGGGCTGACGATCGCGCGCGCGACACCGACGGCAAGTACGGCGACGAGGGCGCGGGCGTTTCACGCCAAGCGGCCGCGCTCACCGAAGCCGCCGATGATGAGGCCAGCCACGTGGCGGCGAGGGACAGCCACATGGCAGCGGCGGAGCGTCACCGATTCATCGCGAACAAGCGCGCGGCGTCGGGCGACCTCGCGAAGAGCGGGGAGCACCTGCTTCGCGCCATCGGCCACGACCACCAGGCCGGGGTCCACTCGCGGGCCGCGCTGGACGCGCCGCAGACGACGCCGGGAAGCGAGTTGCTGGACCACGCGGACGATCAGGAGCGCGTTCCTGCGGGCTCGCCCGAGGGCGGTCAGTTCGGCTCGGGTGGCGGGGGCGCATTCAGCAAAGGCGAGAAGGCGTCGATGCAGGCGCACCTCGCGCGCGCCACCGCGACCATGCCGCGCGGTGGTGAGGGCCGGGTCGCCGTCGCCGCCAACGCTGGGGGCATCATCAAGGCCGGCCTCGAGCATGAGGCGCGCGAGCACGAGGCGTACGCTGGCGCGGTCGTGCCGGGCGAGCACCCCGCGTTCGTTGCCGAGCATCAGGCGGGCGCCGCTCGGGCGCGCGACATCCTCGCCAAGGTCGAGCAGCACGGGCTCCCCCATGACGTCCTGACGACCCAGTATCACGGGAAGTTCACGCCGTACGAAGCGACCGACAATCGTCCGGCGCCGTTGTTCAGTGGCGACTATTCGCACCTACCTGAGTCGGTAAAGCAGCAGACGGGCGACCGTGACACGCTGCGCGCCCAAGCCACGGTCGCTCACGAGCAGTCGCTCGATCTGCTCAACAGGGGAACGGGGCTCGACAAGACGATCGGGGCGACGGTCATTCGCGGGGACCAGCGTCAGTCCGCGAGCCGGCTTTCGGACATCAAGGGCCCTGTCGTGCTCATCGGACCGATGAAAAACATGGACGCTCGCGCGGCCGAGAAGGTGAGCGTCGAGCTCGGTGGTGACTGGTCGAGACTGGGCGACGTGGTTCGCTCGTCGGTCGCCGTCGACTCGCATCGCGACATCCCCAAGGTCATCGCGCACCTGCAAGCCTCTGGCATCCAACTCGCCAAGCCGCCTAAGGACCGTTTCGTCAGTCCGACGGCGGGCGGCTACCGAGACGTACTATTGAACGTTCGGTATCCGAACGGGCATATCGGAGAGATCCAGATTCACACGAAGGCGCTCCTCGACGCCAAGAACGGCGCCGGCCACAAACTGTACGAGCACGACCGCGCGATCGGAAACAAGGCCGCCGCGGAGCGCCGCGACCTCACCGCCAACGAGTCGGCCAGCATCGAGAAGCTGCGCGCGGACTCGCGCGCGATCTACGAACCAGCCTGGCAGGCCAGCCACGGCGGGTAGTTACGCAAGGGCCGCCTCCAGGCGCTCCCACAACGCTTCGACCGCTGGCCCGGCCCCGACGCCGCGAAGGGCGTGGCGGAAGGCCGCATGCTCCTTGCGGTACAGGGCGAGATGGGCGGGGGACGTCAGGACCGATGCCTCCACGTTTGCGACGCGGTCCGCCAGTTTCAGCGCCAACGCAGCGGGCGTCTCGCGGACCTTCCGCAGCTGCGCCTCGACACGCTCCGCCCGAGTCGCTCCTTCGCCGGTGACCGCCCACACCAGCGCGGCCACCTCGGGACCAAACTCGGCGGCCACCTCTTCCACGGTGACGGCGGTGTCCTCTACAACGTCATGCAGCCACGCGGCGGTCTCCGTGACCTCGCCAGTGCCGGCGCCCTCAAGGGCGGCCCGAACGGCGGCAAGATGGGCCACGTATGGCAGGGCGCCGTATCGTTGCTGCCCGTGGGCCGCCTCCGCGAACGCTCTCGCTCTTGTCTCTGTCTCCACGGCCATCGCTCCCACATCACAAATGTAACCACGCCAACCTAGCTTGTCGCGGCGCCCATGGCCGCGTTCCGAAGCCTGTCGAACTCGGTTCGCGGAACCTCGGACGCCTCGAGCATGAACTTCCCGAGTTCGTATACCGGGCGCTCCTCGCCGCCTGGCATCACGACCTTCACGTTCCAGTCACCCGGCTTCGGCTGGTACGCGGCGAGACCGTCGTAGTCGTAGAACACGCGCTCGTCGTCTTGGGCCATGGCGGTCACCCTAGCACCTTTCCGATTGCCTCTTGCTGCACAAGCGCGGCCGCCTTCCGGGCCATCAGCCACGCGTACTCGTTCGGCTGCCGCTGCCACGCGCCCACCGACGGCGACCAGCGGAACCCCTCGCGCTTCAGGAGCGAGCGCACGGCCTCGCTGGGCTTGCCGGGGAAGAACACGCGGAGGCGGTTGTCTTCCTTGCTCTCCTCGATTCGCGTCTCGCCGATCTCCTCGGGAGCCGCCTCAGGCTTCGCGGCCACGCGGGTCAGGGCCTCGATGCGACCCTTCACGCGCCGGATCTCGCCCCCATTGTTCGTGAGCTTGTACGGGGGAAACCCGGGGCGCCCCGCGAAGTCCGGCTTCCGCAGGCTCGCGACCGTCGTGACCTTCCAGCCGATCGCGGCGGCGATCTCCTCGTCGGTCTTCTTCCCGCGCAGGAGCTTGTTGAAGTCGAGCATCTTGGCGTGGTCCGCCTCGAGGCCCGCCAGCTTCTCGCGGAGCTTCGCAACAGCGTCAGGGTCGTCGCTTGAGACCGCCGTGCTGGCCTCGGCCGCGTCGGCGCGCGCGTCAAGCTCCTGGGCTTCCTTGGTGAGCGCGAAGCCCTTGCGGAAGCCGCCGTCGATCTTCGCGCGGAAGTTCCGGTCGCGCCCTTCGCTGTAGTGGCCCACGAGGATGGGCTGGCCGAACGGGATGCAGCTCGCGCGCTTCCGGGCCAAGTCAATCCGGCTCTCTCCGGCGCGCGCCAGACGGGCCGACCGCGTCCGCAGGCGCTCGATGCGAGCCGCTTTCTTCTCCTCCCACGCGTTCGACGTGGCCCTCGGGAACGGGGCGAGCGGGACGCACGTCGACGCCGTCAGGACCGGGCCGGGGTTCTCGGTCTCGCGCACCACTTCGAGGATGAGCGCGTCGAGTGCCGCGCCGTACGGCTTGCACTCGGGACACAACTCTTCGCCGTGGATGGCCTCGGCGACGCCACATCGGTCACACGTCGTCTTCTTCTCGCATGCGTTCATGGTCAGTACCCACGCCCTTCCGCGCGATCCGCGCACTCGTCGCACTGGTAGCCGTGCGAGCGATCCTTCGCCGTCAAGCGGTCCGGCTTGCGGCACGTCGGGCACGGCAGGTTGCGTGTCCCCGCACGCAGCGACGAGCGGCCACCGGGGTCCGCGAAGTCACAATCGAAGTCGTCGAAGTCGTCCATTTGTCTCTCTCCTCACCTCTATTGTAGTCACGGCGCTTTATGGTGCAATGGGCGCCGGGTGTTCAGTCCTGCCACTCGGCGTTACGCTTGCGGGCCTTCGCCGCGTCAAAGTCGTAGTTCGCTTCCGCAAAGTCGTAGAGGCTGAGGCGGTGCACCTTGGCCGCGCGGTCGTCCTCGACGATCGTCACGGTCTTCAGGGTGATGGCCGTGACCGTCCCCGTGTAGACGAGGTTGAACGAGCCGTACTCCGCTTCGTCCCCCACGCGGAACGTGCGGGAGATGGGCTGCGGTTCGGTCGTTGGCTGGTGGCGGCCCGTGGCGGGGTTGAACACGCTGCGGTAGCCCGCCTTCTCCTCGCCGACGAGGACGACGCTCGAGCCCGCGACGACGTGCGCGGTGAGCCCGTGGCGAGCCGGGCCGTACTTCCGGTGGACGAGGGCCACCACGACGGGCGTGGGGGCCGTCACCGCGGCTCGGGTGCGCCAGGTCTCGCGCAGCTCCGCGAGCTCGGCTGAGGCCGTGTCCGTGGCGAGCTGCTCCGCCTCGAAGGGGTCCGCGTTGCTATTTGCCACGGTCAGGCCGGGGGTCCGGCCATAGCCGTAGTGGAACTCGAAACTGAACGCCGTGCTCATGTCAGGCTCCTTTCTTTCCGCATTCGCATCCCGCAAACCCGCACGCGTATCCCTCGGCATGACACGCCCCTTGGCCCGCCGTCTTGTGCCCCGCAAGGTCCGCGTCGTGAGCCGCAAAGTGGGCCGCGTTTGCCTTCTGAGTGGCGTAGCCGATGCCGACGACGGTACCGTTCGCGAGCCGCACGGCGGCCTCGAAGTACTTCTCACCGTGGTCACCTGTCACTTTTCGGAAGGTCAACATCTCGTCCTCTTCTCTCTCCACCACCAAACTTAGCCATGATTGGCACCATGACAAGACCATCGCGCCAAGAATCGACAATCGACATGAGGCACCGTGACAACTGGCCGATCGTGCGTAAGATAGATGGGTGAGGACCGAGACCATGAGGACGATAACCGCGAAGTTTGCTGGCAAGTGCTGCGAGTGCGGGCGCGCCTTCGAGAAGGGCGCCACGGTGGCCTACACGGGCGTTTGCTGGCACCCGGACTGCTTCGAGGTGGCGAACGCCGCCCAGGCAGCCGAGGACGTCGCCCAGGCGGCTCGATGCGCCCAGCACGCCGCGGACTACAAGGCCGAGCGCCTCGTTCAGGTGACCGCCGACGACAAGGAGCTCTTCGTCACGTGGGCGCCGAACGCCAAGGCAGCTCGAGCCGCCGCGGACGCCTTCGTGTGCTCAGTCCGTGCCGCAGGGGGCCGCGCGAAGCTCGTGGGGCACACCAAGAACGGAAAGCACTATGTGGGCCGCGAGGTCGTCTCCTACTACGGCCTGTCGACGTTGGGGCACCACGAGGGGTGGAAGTTCCGTTACGTCGTGCAGAATCTCGACGGGACCGTGGGGGTGAAGTCGTGAAGGCCGCCGTCCGAATCCTCGACGCCGACGGGAGCCTGCTCGTGTCGCACGCGGCTGGCGTGTGGAAGGATGCCGCTGGGCGCGTCCTGCTCGAGCAGGGGTGCGCCGCGGACGCCGCTCGATGGGAGAGCTTCGCGCTCGGCAAGCTACAGGCTTCCGACGTGTGGGATGGCGCGATGGTCGTCGCCGACGACCCGGACGCCCTTGCCGCGGAGCTCGCCGCGCTCGCCCGCTTCGCCCGAAACGCTGCCGTCCGCGCGTACAACCATCGCAAGTTTGGATGCTGACACCCCTTGACCGAAGTTGTCGCGGTGCTTATCTTATTGGTGTGGGAGAGAGGCTCTCCCCGGAGGATGTGAAGATGGCGACGGAGCTTTTCGAGGCGGTGCAGGTGAACGTGACCACGGGCGTCGTAACCTACCCGGCTGTCGAGGGCTTCAAGCTCGACATGGAGGCGGTCTACCGGGTCGTGGCGCTCTTCCTGCCCCACTGCGGCGGGAACCTGGAGCTGGCGACGCGCCACGCGGTCTACGGGCAGCTGACGGCGTTCACGGGGGCAGCGACGCTCCGAAAGGCGGTGGCGTGATGGACGCGGGATTCAAGGGTGCCCCCTGGGGCTCGTACACGACGGCCGAACTGAAGGCGCGGCGCGATCGTCTTGAGGAGGTCGAGGCAGGCAACGCGAACGCTGCGAAGATGACGGCGGAGCTTGAGCGCCGCGCCCTTCGTGACGCGGGCGACCGTTCGGTGATGACCGACGGCGAGAAGCTGCACACCCCGGTGGGCAAAGTGAGGTCGGCATGAGCCGCCCCCGATTGGCCAAGTGCCGCAACGGTCACGCGCTCTCCGGCGCCAACCTGGGGGGCGCTGCGTTCGGCCGGCGCTTCTGCCGTCGATGCCGGAACGAGCGGGAGCGCGTCGACGACCCGCATCCGGGCTTCCGCGCCGTCCCGCTGACGGGCCTCGTGCGCGACGACCCGAAGGCCGCTCGAGCGCTCGTGCTCCGCGCGTACCGCAAGGCCGGGTCGCTTACCCTCGCCGCCCTGGCGCTCGACGTCTCGACCCGCACGCTCATGCGGTGGATGAAGCGGCTGGGGATGACGTCCTGAGCTAGCTTTGCCGCATGCAAGCAACCATCCTGAACCCAGGGCCCGTCCCCGCCTCGATCGTCGCTATCCTCGACAGGGGTCTCGACGTCGTCGCGCGACACCGTGCCGTCGAGGCGGAGTGCGCACGCCTTGGCGTCGGGCTCCTGTACGAAAGCGCCCGCGAGTCCGCTGCGTACGGAACGCCGATCGCGGCGTACCGTAAGTGACCGCCCGCTGGCGCGCCGACGCCCAGCGCCGCAAGGCAGCTCGCCCGTTCCAGGCGTCACGCCGCGCCGAGACAGGCTACGTCACGGACCTGCGCCGCATCATGGGTCAGGTCCACGCGGGCGTCCTCCAGATCGTGCGCGAGGAGCACCTCGTCGCGCCCGAGGAGAGGCGGGACGCGAAGCCCGTCGGCCTCGGCGACGAGCTGCTGCGGAAGATCGTCCGCTTCACAAAACCCCAAACCGAGGCCGCGTTTACCCGGATGGCGAAGGAAGTGAAGAAGTCGCAGGCTCGCTCCGCCGCCGCGCAAGCCAAGCTCGAAGGGGACCTCGCGAAACGCATCGCGCTGAGGCTCAGTCTCGTCGGCATTGACCCGCCTGGCGTCGACGGGGTCATTGTCGCAGCGCGTGCGGCCAATGTGAGGCTCATCACGAGGGCCAGCGAGGCGTTCCTCGAGCAGGTGAGGTCGGTGCTCGAGGAGAACGAAGGCGAGCGGCCGGAGACCATCGAGGGGCTGCTGCAGGAGCGGGTGGGGGTGTCGCAGAGCAGGGCGAAGCTCATAGCGACTGACCAGATCCTTTCTCTAAACGGTCAGGTCAACGAGCACCGCCAGCGCGCCGCGGGGGTCCGCAAGTTCACTTGGTCGACATCCGAAGACGAGCGAGTCAGGAAGAACGTGGAATGGTCGGCGAGCGACGGGCGTGGTGGTGACGAAGCGCACGCAGAGCTCGACGGCGAGGTCTTCTCGTGGGACGACCTGCCGCTCCTGGATGGTGAGCCGTGCGCTCCAGGGTCGGGCCAAATAAATTGTCGGTGCACCGCGATCCCGTGGCTGCCCGAGCTCGAAGAAGAGACCGGCGACGACACCGAAGAGGCGGCCGAGTAGCCTCAGCCCCGCAGGTTCGCGACGAAGCACGTCCACACGAGGTCGCGCAGTGGCGCGAGCCAAGCGCTGCGCGCGACGACCCACAGAACCGCACAGCCCGCTCCGGTCCGATCCTTTCCGCTCCTGTCCACTCCCCTCCTGATCCGATCCGATACTGCCGATCCTATCCGCCCCGCTCCGCTCCGCTACTGCCGGTCCGGTCCTGTCCGCTCTGGTCCTGTCCGGTCCTATCCCCTACTGCCCGCATCCTGCTTGACGCTCAGTTGAGTGTCAAGTGACGTTTGCTTTTGCGACCCTGTACCCGCACCCGTCGCATAATCCAGCCCCCCAGCGGGTCTGGGTGAAGAGGCCGGGGCGGCACTTGCAAACGCCGGCGGCGTTCGCGGTCAGGGCCTCGGCGGTGTCGCGGGCGCGCATCTTCTCCATCGCGTCGACCCAGTTGGGTTGCTCGCCCGAGTCAAAGGCGGCCGCAAGCGCGTCAACCTGGTCGTCGTGCCGGTCCTTCACGCCCGTGAACGAGGCGAGCTCCGCGACGAAGTCGTCCACCCACGGCGCCGCGTAGGACTGGCGGGGGACGAGCACGTTGCCCGCGTTCCACGCCGCGGCGACGGGCTGCGAGCGAATGAACTTGTCGGCGGCAGCGACCCGCGCGTCGATGTCCACGCCCATGTCTCCCACGAAGTCGATGATGCCCTTCTCGACGCCCGCGTAATACCACGTCGCCGGCACGCCAGGGTGCCCCTCCTGAACGACGGCGACGCGCGCCGCGAAGATGGGCGCCTTCTCTTGCTCGCGCAGCACGTGGAGCACGTACGCCTTCGGCGGATCGACGTGGTCGTCGATGCCGAGCACGATGAGCGTAGAGTAGTCGCTCGAGGTCTTCGCCGAATACGCGAGGTCGATGCCGATCGCGATTCGCAACTTCGCCGGGAGCTGCGGGTCGTTCTCCCCACCGTAGAAGTGTACGTCGCCGAACACGCGGCCACCGCGGGGGAACGGCGTGCCCATGTAGAGCGATGCCCACGTGTATGCGCCCTTGCTCTTCTCGATGCGCCGGAGGGCCTCGACGCCAAACATCTCTGGCCAGAGGGCCGTCCCGTCGTCCCTGATCGCTGGAAGTCGGATGTGCTCGTAGAGCTGGCCGGTGACGGGCGAGGTGTGCCCACTCGTGATGCGACCGCCAAGATCGTCGGTTGTCCACCGTGTGTGCACAACGAAAATCGAGCCGCCCGGTGCGAGCCGAGTCTCGAGGTCGTCGTTGAAGAACTCCCAGAGCCGCTCCCGCTCGACGCCGCTTTCCGCGATTGCGCGGCCTTTTATGGGGTCATCACAAAATATGCGATCAAAGCCCTCTCCGGTGAAGGCCCCGCCGACGCCGGCGGCCCAGAAGCCGCCCTCGTCCACCCCTGTGCGCCAGTCTGCGACAAGGGAGGCGCCCTTCTCTACTCGGCCGCCGGCGCGCAAGTACAGCTTGCGCACCTCGCGCGACCTCTTGTTTGCATAGTTCGCCGCGTATGAACAGTACGCGATTCGACACGCCGGATTCGCCAGGAGCGTGCGCACCATCGCAAACTGGAGCAGCAGCGTTTTCCCGTGCCTCGGCGGCGTCGTGGCAAACATCGAGACGGGGCCCTGGTCGGCCCGGTCGATCGCCTCGGCGATGGGCGCCAGGTGTCGCGGCGCCATCCACCGCGGCTCGAGCGCCGGGATGAAGTCGAGCAGTGGGAGCGGGCGGTACTCCACGACCTACGGCACCCGAATCGGCGTCGGCGACCTGATGAGCGTATGGCTCAGCGCAACGATCGTGTTCGTGATGGGCGCGTGCACCCCGAAGGCCGCGTCGAGGTCTTCGCGCGAGCGGCACACGGTCCCGTCCGAGAGCTCCACGTGGATGCGCACGAGCGAGCGTCGCGCGGCCTCGCGAACGCGGGCGAAGTCGAGGCCGAGCGGCGAGCACATCAGGCGCTCCGCCCCGGCGTGCGCGACCGGCAGTCCACCGTGCACGCGAGGGCCTGCCCGCAGTCGCAGCCGGGAGGCGACGAGCGACGCGGACGCGAGGGGATGACGGGCGGCCCGAAGATGGCGATCGGGGCCGGCGTAGTGTCCGGGAACGGCCCGAGCTTCTTCTTGGCGAAGTACTCCGACGTCCGCGCATCGGCGAGGCTGCGCTTCTTAGGTCGCGGTTTCCCGAGGCTCATTCAGCCCTCGATGGCCGCGCGGTCGATCTCGGCTCTCACTGAACGATGAGTCCGGC